>Ga0209717_1002678_pt1 | contig 16714 bp, 13 predicted proteins | sample AD_UKC048_MetaG_FD_184418 | JGI IMG/M metagenome (GOLD analysis project Ga0209717, IMG submission 184418) | Active sludge microbial communities of municipal wastewater-treating anaerobic digesters from USA - AD_UKC048_MetaG (SPAdes) (version 2) | ecosystem: Engineered > Bioreactor > Anaerobic >... | reverse complement strand
CAATCCTTCAAATCCAAATATCCAAATCGTAGATTCGGCGTCTTTCCAAAGGAAATGAGAAAATTCAGAACGCTGTTGCAGGCGTGTTTTAAAGGCGAATAAGCTAGATTGGCCCGTCGCAGGATCAAGAACGTGCAAACCCGATTCACTGACACTGAGTATCTTGTTTTTTGCGTCGAGGCACAGGCCACGCCCTTTCAAGGGGAATGTCTGAACAACTTTGGTACGGGCATCCCTACGGTACAACAACGTGTCAGCACCGTACGACCAGCAATTGCCGCCCTGATCATAAAGTACGGTTAAGGGTAGTGTATATCCAAGATGAAGCGAAGACAGAGACTGATCAGGCGTGCTTTGGTCAAAATAAACAGATTGGTATAGTTTACCAGGTCCGGCAGAAGTGACGAATTTGCCCTCCGGTGTTTCGAAGATCTTGCGTTGAGAGATATTGGGAAGATACCTTCGGAAGGTAGGTTTTTGGGTGTTGATCTTAAAAATGCCAAAGCCTTCAGTGCCTATCCAAAGCATGCCGCTCCGATCAATGAATACGCTTTTAATACAGTCTAGTTCATTTTGTGAACAGAAGCTTTCCAAAGGCCATTGAATATCAGCAGGTTCCTTGTTATTATACCGCTGTGGCTGGAACTTTTTTAAAGTTTTATTCTGGATGATCCACAGCGCCCCGTCAAGGATCCACCACGCATAATAAGCTCCTGGCAAAATTTGTCCTTGTTGCATCCCCGCCTCGTCCAAAGTAATGATTTGCGAGCCATTTCTATTACCAGAGTTATTATCATAGACATCCATCCAGATTTTGCCACCTGTATCTTGGATTAAGCGGTTTATTGAGAGTGTAGCAAACCCTATCAAATCCATTTTTTCGCTACCCTGATCGAGCCGCCACAAACCACAAGTCGTTGCAACTAATGGTTTATAATTTTTGGTAAAAAGGAGAGAATTAGCCTGCATTGGTTTGCCAGACCCGTCTTTGATGGCAGGCAAAGGAAACGTTTTATAAGATGGTTCAATATTGGCGTTCCCTTGTTGAAACGCCTTTTCCAACATATCTTTTTGAATGCTGAATTTCAGGAGTCGGTCGCCACCCTGAAGACACCAAATAGAACCGTCGGTACGATCTTCAAATAGATGCAAAGCAACAGGGTTTCCTTCGTTCATTAAATGGAAAAAGCGGCCACTTTGCGGGTCTAGCACGTCGATACGATCCTCAAAACGAACCCATATCCAGCCGCGACTGTCTTCGTACAGGCGATATACGTATCCTTCGCCAATTGAAAATGGATCAAAGGGGTCGGGCGAGAATACCTTGAAGCGGGAGCCGTCGTAGCGGTTTATCCCATCCTTGGTAGCGATCCAGATAAAACCGTCGCGGCTTTGAATGATATCGAACACAAAACCCTGCGATAGACCATCTGCAGTGGTGATTTGTTGATAATTCAAATTAACCTGGCTGTGCAATTGAACAGTGCATAGCAGCAGGAACAGGGTAATTAACTTTTTATTATTCAAACCTTTGAGTGAAAATTATTGCAAACGTACCCCAAAAATTAGAAAAGGGAGCATTTTCCGGGTACGAATCTACAAACTCTTATATAGTCCCCCACAGTACAAGTGATCATTCATATTCATACTTACCAATTACTTTTTCTATAAGAGGAATATTATGGAACATCGGAGTTTCATGGGCTTTAAAAAATCGATAAAATGTGCTAAATTTGCATGGCTGCAACCGCTCGCTATACGCGGCGGCTGACAACCATACCCCCGTTCGCTTCCATGAAAAAAGAAAAAATAGCCAATTAGAAAGATGTCAGGTAAATCAAAAAATAAAAATAACAAATCTAATAAATGGATGATATGTCTTTTGATTTCAATACCGATGACATTTGGACTGATAAAGATACTTGAATATAAAAATGAAATTTTGTTTTGGACATACATGGGGATTGGAGGAATTTCTGCACTAATCATGCGTTGGGCTGGAAATACAGACAATAAAAGTAAATTCTTGAAAATCATTCAATACATAGCATTGACTTGTGCAATCACCTTGTTTTCATGGGGAATTTGGAATTACTTTTTCGGAGAATAAAAAATGAAACAATGAAGATAGTTAAAGGTGATTTAATAAAACCGGCAATTGACGTTGAATTCGATTTTGGCCTCGGCAGGTCTTCCTCCATCTTATCAACAAATCCCAAGCATAGCGCCGCAGCAGTGTCTCCGACCTGCTGCAAACGTACAGCACGATTTTCGCCTGACTTGGCATTCCCTCTTTCTCTCACCATCACCCAGTCGCCTTGATGGTTTTTGCGCCGCATCAGTGTCTCCGACCTGATGCAAACGTACAGCACGATTATTCTGCCTCGCGCGATGTTCTCCTTCTCTTACCACAAACGCCCAAACGCCGCTCTTGTGTGTTTTTTCACCAAGAGCAAACGTATAGCAGCATCCTCCCCATTCGAGCCTCCCTCTTAATGCCAAAAATTACACCTCTGAAGAAGAGAAAGCCTGGAACACCACGCGAGGCGGAACCAGACATTCACAAGAGATGCAAAAGGACGCGACGAGGGATGGAGTGTATCCAATTGACTTGATTGATGGCGAATAACTTTTCGAGAAACTCAAAGAATTAAAGTTGGCCATTGATACAATTAGTTGATTCAGTGCAAGTTAAGAAAGATTGGTTAGGAAATTTATGACTTTTGAGAAGGCTTAGCTCGAAAAAAATTGTATATTTGTATTATGAAGAAAGTGATTCACTATCACATAGACATTGAAATTGACCAGCTTACAAATAGCGTTCGAAACACTATCTCAGGAGATAGTTTTAGTACTGATGTATTTGAAACAAGCAGTACTGAGATAAAAGCCGTCACAAAGGCAAAAGGGTGGAAGTTTGACTGGAAATCAGAAGTCAAAGAAGCAGATCGGAAGGTGTACAAACTAACGATAAAAGACAACCCTAATATTATTCAGGGACTGGCGAGCATTAGCGATTATGGGGATCACTTTTACCTGCATTTGGTAGAAAGTGCGCCTTTCAATCTTGGAAAAGGAAAACTATATGAAGGCGTCCCCGGAAATTTATTCGCTTTTACTTGTAAACTTTCATGGGACATGGGATATGATGGAATTATCGCTTTTCAATCCAAAACCAAATTGATTGAACATTATGAGGCTACTCTTAATGCTACGCATGTTGGAGGACATAAAATGATAATTTTTCCTCAGGCTGCGTTAAAACTTATCAAGCAATACTTTCAAACATAAAGATATGGGATATATAAAAGAACCAGTTGGCGTGGATTTAAACATCGGGCCAATGCCATTGTCGGTCGAAGAGCGAGAGACTTTAAGTGCTATTATTGCTCATTACAAAACTACAGGCGAGGTGCCAAAAATTTTGGGCAAAACCAAGGCGTCCAGTAGGAAAAAGCATTCGCCTTCCACCGTCATTGACCGTTCAAAAACAGCAAAGCCTAAAAAGAAAAAGGCTGTATCTGTTTCAGAATCAGGTAAATAATAAAGCACTAAATATTGCATGGGCGGAAAGTTGCGCTAAACGCGCACGCTTCGCCCATGCTTTCATGCTCGGTAACTGTCAAAAACCACCCTACAAACCCAGCACATACAAAATGCAAGAACCAAACAAAAAATACGAACCTTCACAGAACGACAAGTTGAAAATTAAGATTAACTCAAATGACAATCCTTATCCTTCTACTGTTATTCAGCAAAAACTGCTTCAACCCCGCAGGTTGACTTCTTATTCGGCCTCGCTTGGTCTTCTACCTCTTTTACTACAAACGCCCAAAAGGCCGCTCTTGGTGGTTTTTCACCAAGAGCAAACTTATAGCAGGATTCTTCCCATTCGAGCCTTTTCACCAAGTTGACCTTCGGGCCAAAAATCGCACTCCATTCTTGGCATCAATACAGGATTCGCATTCTCTGGGGAAGTACTTGGTACAAGTAGATGAAGAAAATAAAGTAATTGACAGTATGTTTATTTTTAATATATACGTTGACTCAAGAGACTCATTGAAGTGACAGTTTCCTCAAAAGAATTTCAGATGAATACAAAATGCATTTATAAATACATCGGCATAGCAACATGCGCAATCGGATTCATTTATGGTGCGAGCTTGTTTATTGAAGCGAGCCAACCCTGTTCAAGCGACGGGTGCATGATTCATTTATTATACATAGTTGCAGTCCCAATTCTGTTGATTACAGGAATTGTAGGCTACATACTTGTAAGGTCATTAAACAAAGCTCGACAAAACGACTCTAATTTAGGATAGCTGCGCCCAACAAATGTATTGCCGGCATATGGGGCTTGACGGAAGCACAATCATCTGCAAATCGCTACTTTAGCCTCGTCATGTCACCAGCTCTCCACTAACTCGGCCCCTGCGCCGCATCAGTGTCTCCGACCTGATGCAAAAGTACAGCACGATTTCTAGCTTATTACTTCAGTCCATATCATACCCAAAAGGCCGCAAAAAGGCCAGCGCAGCTCGCCAGGACTATGCAAGGATGCCGATTTTTGTTTGCAAATATAAGGTATGATCGTGCTGTATGTTGGAAGCAGGTCGGAGACACTGCTGCGGCGCGGCGCTTGGGTTGAGTGGATGACTTGGGGAAGACCTGATGAGGCGGAAAAAAAACACCAAGAGCGGCGCTTGGGTGTTTGTTGGAAGTGGAGGCGAGGAACACCACGCGAGGCGCAAGGAATTACATATGCGTGCTGTACTTTGGCCGTGTTTGCGCCCCCGCTATAGGCGACATTCGGTTCGGTGTTCGATATTCGGTGTTCGGTGTTCGATATTTTTTAACACCGAACACCGAACACCGAATATCGAACACCGAACTCCGAATAAAGTGTAAATGGTTGAATATAATAAGTTTTTCGGCCAAAAAATTCGGGATACCCCCTCTTCACTGCACCCGAATCCTCACCGTTGCCATATCAGTTTGCGCGTCTGCGTCTGTAATGGTATAAGTGAAAGTATCATTGCCCGTAAAGCCATTCGGCGGGGTGTAGGTGAAGCTGCCATTGGCGTTGATCACCACCGATCCGCCCTGGGCACTGGAGCTGCTGCTTGCATTGACATTCAAAGCGGCGTTGTCGAAATCGTTGATCAATACGCCGCTTCCCACGGCCACCACCAACTGCATGTTTTTCGTTGCCTGATAGGCATCGTCCACCGCTATTGGTGTGGATTTAAATGTGTTGGTTACGAAGGTCACCCGAGGATCGTTGTTCAGCGTCAATTGAACCCCTGTGTAATCCGCCGCCTGGCTGTTACTGATCTTGGCTGTCAGCCTGATTCTGTCGCCGGGGTCGGCTTTACCGGCCGCACCGTTGTCTATTACCAGTGCATCTGTCAATGTTGCGCCGGGCATACAATTTACAATGCTCAAACTAAAAGTGCTGCCGGCCGGACAAGCGCCGCCGGTGTTGTAAGTGATGGTGTAGGGTCCCCCGACGGTGCTGGCGGAAACATCGATGGTTCCGGTCGAAGGGGCGATGGAAACCTGTGGCGGGGCGCTGAACATTCCTCCCGATACGCCGTAAATTGTGGGCGTGGGGTCGGCGCCGGCCTGGCAATAGCTGTTTTTGGCATAGGCAAAACTGGCATCCGTGGGTGTTGCCGTAAAACTCCAGACAGGGCATCCGCTTGCAGTCCCGGCACTACTTTTCGGACGAATTTGCCAATAATAAGTGCCCGTGGCCGGCGTCGTGGCGACGTAGCTGGTAGCAGAGGTATTGGCCACAAAGGGCGGTGTGGAAGCAGTGCCGAAATACACATCATAGCTGGTAGCCCCCGACACAGCTGCCCAGGTCAGGGTTTGCGTAGCCCCGGGGCAGGTCGTCTGTGCATTGCCGGGGCTGGTCGGACCAGACAGGCATGGAGGCGGCGGCGCAGTGAAAGTCAGCGCAATCTGCGGCTTGAAGGTATTCGTAGTATTGTTGGTATTCGAACATTGTGAACCACAGGCATCGCAGCGAACGCGGCGAGAACCGTTCGTTGTAGTAACGGCATAGTTACGGATCGTCCCATAAGGTGCAGTATAAGCAGCGGCACCGTAACACACATCTACCAGGATATTATCGGTGCCATTCCAGACAAATCCGCTACTTAAAGTCAGCATATCGAAACCACCGGCGACCGGTGCATAGGAAGCGGAGGAATACACCTCTGTCAATGCACTGGTATTATGGGTGGCGGAATTGGTAGCGGTGGTGTTAGCGAGCCGAATCGTATAGTTGGGAAGTGCATTCGCCGGTGCGGTAACAATGTACCAACCCAATTGACTGATCGTTTTGGGTCCGGTAATGCCGGCAGCATTCAATTCTGCAGCGGTATAAACAACCTGAAACCGCATGTATTCAAAATACGAACTGACGGGAACTGCATCGGTGGCTCCGGACACGCTGGTAGAACCGCCATTGGTCAACTGAATGGTCTGAGCGCGGACGTGCGATACGACCATCAGGAGGAATACAGGAAGAAAAAAACTTATAGATAGTTTTCGCATGGCAGCGGGCATATACGGGTGATTCATAGGATTACAAAAAAAACAAGTGGTTATCATGGGGCAACCCATGCTGATCATTCCACTAACTGCCCTGTTCTGGCCAGTTGTTTATTATGAAATGCACCATAGTCAGGAGCATAACGAAGCGCCTTGAACAAGGACCCCTGAGGAACGGGTAACTGGTATTTCCAGACGACCTCCCCTTCATGTGTAATTTCCTGGCATAGTCCTTTGTCGCCTTCACACATCAGCGTATTGCCATTGGCAAAACGCAAGGCACTGGATAAGTGTCTGCTGTAAAAGCCCTGCTGCGTGTACGTCCAGGCGTAATCCGAAGGTACCAGTGCGGAGGAAGGCTGGAGGTTGAAATTTCCGTTGGTATGAGGTAATTTTATTTCATTGATAGTAGAAAAAGGTTCTCCGTTCGCGTCCTCCAGATCGTTATTGAAAACCAGGAGATTGCCGCCATGATTTGGAAGATTGCTTATCCATGTCGGGTTGTGCTGGGTGAATAATTTACGGTCGCTCAGTTGCCCGACCTGATAACCGAAAGCGTTGCCCCAACGATACAGCAAGTCTCCGCCCTTCCCCCGGATGCCACCTGTGCCGGTAGCCGCTTCGGCAGTAGTGGTACTGTGATCGATGATCCAGATTTCACTAAAGTTGCGGACGGATAAAATGATCTGGTCATATTCAGGCACATATTCTACCCCGTTGATGTGCATGAAATTTGCGGCCCCCCCTTGCAGGAGGAAGTTGTAATTTATATCGATCCGTTCAGGGTGTTGAGATACGTTGCCATGGTTCGGCTTCGAGGAATCATAGTCCTGGATCAGATGATCCCACGATTTCCATTCCCAGACAACGGTGCCGGAGGTAGGGCCGGTCGGTTTTACCTCCATTATTTTATCGAACCACATCTCCGTAAGCGGTTGACTGGGGGGTATTTTTCCCCTTTCCAGAATCTCTGAAAGCCCGTGCTTCTCCCACACGGTCAGCAGGAAATTTCCATTGGGCAATTGCTTTACATCGTGGTGCTGCAATTCGGTGGCCGTGCTCCAATCAAACTCCCATGCTATGGTATTGTCCCAGTTAAAAAGATGAATGCGACCACCCGAACCACCGGCAGAAAAATCGGAGTTGGGAAGTTTTTCCGCCCGTAGAAGTTGACCATTAGGCAGCAGCCAGGTATCCGGCCCGGGCAAATGAGTAGCTTCCCATTTTTTTACTACAAAACCCTCCTTATCAATCAAATATATATTTTTGCTGTTCAACGGCGCCACCAGGGTATATCCATCTGACATTTTTTCCGGTGTATACTCCAGTACATCCGGGGAGGGTTTTTCAGGTACAGGCTCTGTACCATTTTCCTTCCGACAAGCCCCTAACACAAGAAGGAAAAAGAAAATACTGATTCTCATTTCGTTCAATTTTTAAAACTACCGACCGCCAGGGGTATCTCCTGTTTTTGATGGGACAATATACGATCAATACCAGAATTACCGGAACCTGAAGAAACCTGAAGAAATAATTGCCCCCATGGCTTCAGCTTCGCCTGGTGTTCCTCTTCCCTTACCGGAGTTCGATATTCGGAGTTCGATATTCGGTGTTCGGTGTTAAAAAATATCGAATATCGAATATCGAACTCCGAACACCGAATAAAGTGTAAATGGTTGAATATAATAAGTTTTTCTCCTCACTTGGTCTTCACCACACTAACCACTGAAACAAGAACACCGGGTTGGGCGGAAAAGCCGTACAGATAATTTAGCCTCGTCAGGTCACCGGCTCTAACTCAACCCCCGCCGCCGCATCAGTGTCTCCGACCTGATGCAAACGTACAGCACGATTTTGGCCTACACCATATCAAAACGCCGGAGAAGGACTATCTTTTCGCCTTCCATCGTCATTGACCATACAAAATGATCACCCAAGGATTTTTTCACTAACCGCTTGATGATAGAGGCACAGCGGAAACTGCGTTATTCGAACCTTTCTGTAAAGGAATTAGCGTATGAATTAGGATTTAACGACCCGGATTATTTTTCAAGACTTTTCAAAAAAAGTACAGGAAAAAGTGTAAGTGACTTTATGCTCAGTCAGGATTTGTAGGGTAAATATAACGATTTGTCCATCTCGTCTATTTTTTGACCCTCTACTTTTGCCTCATTAATTTAAAATATTAAAAAAATGAAACAAGCATTAGTAACAGGAGCAAATAAGAGCATTGGCTTTGAAATAGCCAGACAACTTGCCCAAAAAGGAATTTATGTTTATCTCGGCAGTCGCAATTTGGACAACGGGTTAGAAGCCGTTAATAAATTAAAAGCGCAAGGAATAGACAATGTAGAAGCCATTCAACTGGATGTAACAGATGATGAATCGGTAAAGGACGCTCGTGTAAGGATAGGTGAGAAAACAAAATCATTGGATATTCTTATCAACAATGCAGGAATTTACGGCGGTTATCCGCAATCCGCATTTGACGCAACGATAGAGCAGTTCAAAGCAGTATACGATGCCAATGTTTATGGCGTGGTAAGAGTTACGCAGGCATTTATTGATTTATTGGAAAAATCTTCTGAACCTCGTATCGTAAATGTAAGTTCAAGTCAGGGCTCCATTACTTTACACAGCGATCCGTCTTACAAGTATTACGACTATAAAGGTGCCGTTTATCTTTCTTCAAAGGCGGCCTTGAATATGTACACAGTTGTATTGGCTTACGAACTAAAGGATTCCAACTTTAAAGTGAACGCCATTTGCCCGGGATATACAAAAACAGATTTTAATGGACATCGTGGACCCGGAACTGTTGAAGATGCCGGAAAACGAATCGTAAAATATGCTTTGATTGATAAAGATGGTCCGACAGGAAAATTTTTCAGTGAAGAAAACAACACTGAAACAGGAGAGATACCCTGGTAATAAATGGTAGAACGCGCTCTTATTTTGTTGTAAATTTGCCTTCATCAACCCAAAATCTTATAATCGACCTTTCTTTAAAGCGACCCAAGCCATCTCCATGATAAAAGCCATAAAGCAGATTTCAGATGTATATGATTACCTGCCTTCAGAGGAACATGTTGTTTGGGTCATTCGGCTCAGCGACGGGAACATCGAGGTGCATGGGATAGCAGCGTCCCCTGTGCTTATTGAGGGCCGTTTTGCCAGCCTGGTTCAAGTCGGGCAGGAGATCTGGGCTTTAGAATACAGAGTAATGGCCTCATTTATACTGGAGTTAGGGGACACGCTGAAAATCACCCGAATGCCATACTATTTCAGCCTTAGCAAGCCGTTTCGGTACTTGCATGGCCAATTAACAGGCTTCCTTAAGGAACACGGCACGAAGTACCAGGCACAAGTCAACCAACAGAAAGAAGTAGTGGCCAGACATCCCTTGCCTTTCGGTTTAAACAACGTCTGGGAAGTACTTGACAACCAAACATTTATATCCCGAAAAGAACAATACCTCACTTGCCATGCATTATCGGATGGCTCGGAAATCTGGCGGATTGACGTTGGAGAAAGAGGCCGCCGGATACGCTTCCGGGATGAGCCGCCGGTGGAAGGATGGATTTTGGACTTTTTTACCTGGAGATCCGTCGTAGTGGCATTGATAGACAACTGCACAACACTGGGAATTGATCGGACAACAGGCAGTATTCTTTGGGAAGACAATCAGCCCTGGTTCAGTAAAATTGGTGTCGCCAACGGAAAACTGTACCAAACCGGTTTTAAGACACCTGACGTCCGGCAGTACGTGATCCGGGATATGACAACCGGACAGATAGAACTGGAACAGCATTTTACCAATGACCCTGTTCCATTCGTGGACGACAATGGTCCGGTGTTTATCCACCGCGATTTTTACCTTGTCACCACGCAACGTGTAGCGCCGAGGATATTCATCTTCGCATTAGCGACCGGCGAGTTGCTGGATTCCATTCCTTTGGAAAACTGCAGGGCAGTCCCTTCGTATGGGTTGAACGTGCACGGCGACCGGGTTTATCAGTTGGATATGGACCATACCCTGCATATTATTGAAGTGGATTTTTATGCTTTGCTCAAGGTTACTTCACAAGAGCCCACATAGGTTCCTGTGACGGAGCGAAATCCAGCCGTTTCCTGCCGTTGTTGGCAGGAAACAGGAACAACGGCAAAAGCCAAGCGATGGGCAGAATGAAAAAATGAGAAAAAAATCATTAAATGGATAGCAAACTTGAAATAATCAATAAAATCGTTGAGGATATTTCTCCTTTTATTCGTGATGAAAATCCTATTCTTTCTTTGGAAGGAGCAGAACAGGCTTTAAACGAATGGTCGTACGAAAATTTAATTCGGCTCGAGTTTTTTATGCGAAGGAAAACCAGTTTCGGTAAATACATCGCAGAAGAAGGGGTTGAAGCCTTGTTTGCCTTTCAAATGTTAATTGATGTCGGTGAAAATCCTGAATTTGATGAAAGAGATAAAGCGGATGTTTCGGTTACCGAACCAGAGAATAATCATGAAAACGAAGAAGGCACATTTTTGTCTATTGTAATTTATAAAAGAGATGCGTCTTATATCACAGGTGAAATTAAAGCCAGAAAAGCGTTTGAAATAAACCAGAAAATTGCAGCAACTTTTAAACTTGACTCTTTTAGTGTTTCGTATCCGTTATTATGCTTCGAAAATTGGACTACGACGAATTTGCATGATTGTGGAATTTACGCTTTCAACCCTTTCGCTTTTTATCAGGATCTCAATGATGAGATCGATGGCTCAAATTTGAGAATGGACGTTGATAAGGCGTATTATATGCTTGCATGGGATACGGACAAAGTTTACGCTATAATTAAACAAATAAACGCACTCCTCCCCAATTTCAATTCTTCTGAAAATGAAAAAACTAAAATAAAAGTCATCGAAGAACGATTAAGCAAATATTTTGAAAGTGATACGATCGTAAAATTCAGTTTATACTTTGACGCATAATGCGATAAATTTGCCCTTCAATTAGGTTTAGAGCAAAACGGCCAATGCCCAAAGTCGATGCAGGTGGCAGTGAGCGTGCGTACAACCGTTAAACAATCATCCCGAGCAACAAAAACATGAAATTGGAAGTTGATCAAAATCTAATTGATAAAATTTTCAGCGCACAGGATGAAAATGGCTTATGGAAAATTTTGCCTGAATCTGATAAATACTATCCGGATTATCTTCATTATGTGCCCAATTTCAAAGCCTCGTTGTGGACATTAATCCTTCTTGCAGATTTAGAAATCGACCGGAATGAACCACGGGTAAAGAAAGCATTGGAAGAAGTTAAAAGCCATTTCTATGACCACAATTTTGGGATTTACTCCTTAAAAGAGGACCATTTTCCAATTCCGTGTTTAAATGGAAACATCATTTATATTGACTTATATTTTAACAAGACGCCAGACAGCAGAAGTTTGAAATCTTTAGAGTTCTTTCACAAATACCAAAGGTTTGATGACGGAACATATGAAGAACCCAAAAACAAATTCTGTTCTAACACAAGTTGTTACGGAAAGCACTCCTGTTATTGGGGCATTGTTAAACTGTTAAAAGGTATATCCTTTATGCCACATGAGTACAGAAGTAAAGAGGTGCTCGAATTAAAAGATAAATGTGTGAATTTTATTTTAAAGCATCAGGTTTGCTACAGTTCACACGATCCGGAAAAAATTATGGTTGATAAAATGGATCGTCTTACGTTTCCTAACATGTATAGAAGTGATTTTTTGGAGATACTGTGGTTGTTGAAACGGGAAAATATAAAGTCTGACCAATTAAACAAGGCTGTTAGTTTGTTGACATCAAAACGACAAAAGAACGGCTCGTGGCTCCTGGAAAGGAAAATCTACAATATGGTCGTTTCGATAGGCGAAACAAATTTATCCAATCCATACATCACCAAAAGAGCCGATGAAGTACTGAACTACTATCTTTCCAACAATGGCTAAAACAAGTTATTAACTGAAACATGAACCCACCCACAGAAGGATTTAACTGCAACGAATATCTGGACGAATACTATGCGTCCGGGCTCTTTCATTCAACAGAATGTCGAGAGTTATATGCTCATAAAAATATGAGCATAGATGAAGATAAATCCTTTTTAAGGATTGGCGAAATATACGACGACCAGGATTTGATTTTGGGGTATAGAAAAAATGAAAACGGCATTTGGGGGCATTACAATAGAAATTATGACGGCACATTTATGTACGTTTCAGACTCCTTAAAAGTATTATGCGAAGGTTGGTACCCAGGAAACCCTGCTTACTGGAGGGAAATGGCGCCGGAAAAACAATGGAATGAAATCTCCAACTATTATGAACAGAACATGGAAAGATATCAATGGAAAGGTGAAAAAATAAAGGAGTTCATCGACAATTGTATAAGAACGCAACAACTTACGGAGTTCTATATAAAGGCATATAGAACTACAGTAGCCATTACTCAAAATAATAGTTTTGCATTGAGGTCCATTACAAATTTGGTTCATGTGACATTTGATTATGAACAAGGCATTTATAAGGTAGATTTTAAAAATGACTTTTTTGACTACCTTCCGAAATCGAAAGTGTATGAAGATATTTCTACAGAAGCCATAAAGGACATTGGTCAGTGGATTAAAAATAGCGCCCTGGGGGGTGTATTTCAAATTGCTGGTATAGTCATCCGATGACTCAAAGTCATCGGATGACTATACCAGTGCGACAATTTGAAATACACCCCGCCCTGGGTAATACCCAATCGTAATATGCAAGGTTCCGCGATCATCACCCGCAATGTCTGGATTTTGTCTTTGGTCAGTCTGTTCACGGATGTAGCGAGTGAAATGCTTTATCCGGTTATGCCGGTTTATCTTAAAAGCATCGGTTTCTCCATTGTATTTATTGGTGTGCTGGAGGGCTTTGCAGAGGCTACTGCCGGACTAAGCAAGGGTTATTTCGGTAATTTAAGCGACACACTGGGCCGGAGGTTGCCATTCGTACAAATTGGATATGCGCTCAGTGCTGTTTCCAAACCGATGATGGCCGTTTTCGTATATCCGCTGTGGGTGTTTTTCGCCCGCGCCACGGATCGCCTCGGCAAAGGCATTCGTACCGGCGCTCGCGATGCCCTGCTTTCGGATGAGGCCACACCTGAAACCAAAGGCCGGGTATTCGGTTTTCACCGGGCGATGGACACCACCGGCGCAGTGATAGGTCCGCTGCTGGCGCTCGTCTACCTGCAATGGCATCCCGGCGCATACCAAATACTATTTTTGATCGCATTCCTGCCGGGTATCCTGGCGATCGCGTTCACGACCCTCATCCGGGAAAAAAGAAAAGCGCGGCGGGAAGGTGCTCCCAAACCCGGCTTCTTAGATTTCCTGCGTTATTGGCGGCGTAGTCCGGCGCAATATCGCCAACTGGCGGGCGCTTTACTCGTATTTACCCTGTTCAATAGTTCCGATGTATTTCTGCTTTTGAAGATCAAGGATGCGGGCCTGAGCGATACCGCAGTCATCGGGGTATATATTTTTTACAACCTGGTCTATGCCTTATCTTCCTATCCATTTGGGGTTTTGGCCGACAGGCTGGGTATGAAACGGGTATTTGTGAGCGGTTTGTTTTTATTTGCTATTGTGTATGCCGGAATGGCTTTTGCCACAACTTTGCCGGCGTTTTTATCGCTATTCTTCCTGTACGGCCTCTATGCCGCTGCCACAGAGGGTGTTGCCAAAGCCTGGATAACCAATATTTGCGATCATAAAGACACGGCTACAGCCATTGGAACATTTACAGCCTTTCAAAGCATTGGAAGCCTCGGAGCAAGTAGCCTGGCCGGGTTTATATGGTACTCCACAGGCGCTGGAACGGCCTTTGCATTAAGCGCAGCAATAGCCGCAATGGTCGCTATGTATTTGGTTCGGTTTTTCATGGATACATCACGATAGAAAGCGTTTTTCAGCCGTTGCAGGCATCCCTTCAACGGCTGAAAAAGAATAGAAGTTATACACAATTTATCCCTTCCGTATTACGCCTTTTTCTTCCATCAAAGCGATTATTTTATCCATATCGTCATATCCAAAGCGGGAATTCGATGGATGTATTCTCGCTACCTGGTTTTCGTGGTCAAATAGATCGATGACATTGTCTGTAATACCACGTCCAACCAATGCTTTTTTATATGTGAATGAAAGGTGTTGATAGAATACCTGCATGCTTTTTTTTCTCCAAAACTGTTTGTATTTTATGATAATAAACATATCTTCGAAGTCGACCTCATAAATGTTTTTATTTACACTGTAATATATTATTAAAAATAAATTAATAATAAGAATGGACACAAGCCCTGTTCCCTTAAAGTTATCTTTACCAATGACAAAAAAACATATTACGTTCAATATGATAAATGGTGAAATCCTGGATCGGCTTTTTGCAATAACATGATTCATAGGTATCATCTGCGGTTGATATTAATTTGAATTTGTAATGCTCAATAGTACAGGCCGGACGCTACGAGTACCTGCAACCCAAAACACATACACCCCCGGCGCCAACCGACCAACCCTCACCTCAAAACGTTCTGTCGATACCACACCTGACAACACCGTTCTGCCCAGCACGTCCCGCAACGTGTAGCGCTGTCCGACCATGCCCGGCACCTCCACCTGTAGCAGGTCGTGTACCGGATTGGGGTACACCAGAATACCACTCTTACCGCTTTCTTCTACCACAGCAGAAACCGCCGAACAACCCCTGCCCGCATTAAAAGCCGCATCCAGGCTGTCCACCTCCACACCGATATCCTTGCCGTCAGCAGTGGCCTGGTAAAACGAACTGGTGGCAGCGAGCGCATAACCATGAAAATCCGAAGCCCCGCCTGCAACATCCTGAAAACCCACCGCGGCTACATTGGCCGGGTAGTAGTTCTGGCTCAGGGTATTGTAATTGGTGTATTTGGCCGAATTGCCGCCAATCAGCACGTTTTTGTGAAAGCGCTGGTTGGCATCCGTAATGTCGGGGAAATAGTGCGCCAGCGTCGCATTCCCCTGCGCCACGCCCGGACCGTATATTCCCTGGTATCCGCCCGCCGACACGGGGCTGCTGCACAGGTTATTGGTAAAAACGAATCCGTTCATCACCTTGTAAGCCCAGGTGATCGGTCCGCTTTGAAAGACAGTGTTGTGGTCGACTACCACGTTTTCAGGCTCGCCGATGTGCAAAAAAGTGCCGTCGTTGGGCCCGGCAATATTCTGGTCGCCGTAAGCAGGACCGTCGATGTCATCGAACAGGTTGTTGGAAATCAGAATTCGTTTGGAACGGATGCCTTGTCCGCCGTCGCGGCCCGAAATAGAAATACCTGCGCCTGCATGGCGGATGATGTTGTTGCTGATCCGCACGTCGCTCACGTCGGCCTGCGGGGCATTCCCGTTTTCGGTGCGGATGGTCAGCAGAATGGCGTAACCACTTTGACCGATGGGCAGGTCGGCCCAGGAATTTTCGAGGATATTTCCGTCGACCCACACGCGGGTACCCGTTTTAAATTCGAGCAGGTTTTTGACGGTCCAGTGTTTGCCCGCATAGGAAGGATCGCCTACCCGCCACGACCAGGGTTTGTAAAAATGATTTTGCCGGATCTCGATATCGGAAGGCACCAGGCCCGGAATGGCCGGGGCCGCGCCGCCGAACAGGATGTTCTCGCCCGAGGCTTCGAGGTAATTGTTCAGTATTTTGAAAGGCCCGGGGCCGTTGATGCCCGAAATAGCCTGCGCGTCGAAACCCACACTGTGAAAATCCGAAATGTGGCAATCGATTATGGCGGCATTGGCGCAATCGAGCCGGATGCCGTATTTCATGATCGTGGCCTCGGTATGTCCATGGATATAGCAGCGGTCGACGACGAAATGATGCGGAACCTCCGCCAGGGTGTTTTGGGCTGCGGAGCCGTCGCCCAGATTGACCAGTCCGTAACTGTTTTCCACCGCCAGGTCGGCCGTGATTTCGAGCCCGACAAAACGGTAATGGTGCGCGCCGGCCTGCGTCCGGAAACACGGAATGCCGGAACTGTTGTTCGTAACAATCCTGGGCATGGCGTCGGCCTGGGCAGGGTAGGAGGTATTGCCGGTTGGGGCGGCCGGTTGAAT
>Ga0209717_1002672_pt1 | contig 16736 bp, 13 predicted proteins | sample AD_UKC048_MetaG_FD_184418 | JGI IMG/M metagenome (GOLD analysis project Ga0209717, IMG submission 184418) | Active sludge microbial communities of municipal wastewater-treating anaerobic digesters from USA - AD_UKC048_MetaG (SPAdes) (version 2) | ecosystem: Engineered > Bioreactor > Anaerobic >... | reverse complement strand
TTACATTGCCTACGCGTATTTTGAAGACGGCTGCTACAACATATATAAATATTTAAGGGACAGCAGGCAGGAATTTTCCGGGCTGCCCCTTTCGTATTACGGGGAAGCGCAGATAAAAAAAGAAAAACCGGAAATGACGGCGATACCGGAAGTTCCGGAGCCAAAGACAGCGGCGCCTGATGACCTTGAATTCAGGGAAATGATGGAAGCTTCTGCGGCCGAGCTTATAACGGAAGAAAGCAAATACTTTACAACTTTTACGCCTGATATGATTTTTGCCATACTTGGCGCGGGAACCGATACGGGGATTATAGGCGGCGGATACCTGCTTTTATCGGACATGCTTGGCGACCATAACGCGGCAATTGTTGCCAACGCTGTGCCGGGCTATTACACGCAGTTTGAAATGCAGTATCTGTATATGGCCCTGCCTTTTGACCTTGCCTTAAACTTTTTTTACAATCAGAACACGTATAAAATTTACAATTATGATACGGGTGATTTCTTTTCAAAGCTTGACAGTACGCAGGCGGGCGGTGCGATGGATATGAAATACCCGCTTACCCTTTATGACAGTATCGGTATTAACCTGTCTTCGCAGCGCATATCAGACCGTTATTCGGAGATAAACAATACAAGCGGATTTCAGTTTGACGGCGACAGCTTTGACATTATAAACACCGCCGCACTTTATTTTGAACATGACAGTGTTTCCTGGCGCGATATGTGGCCGTATGCCGGAAGCTATTTTTCGCTTTACGTGCGGTCTGCGGAAAAAATGTTCGGCGGGACAAGAAGCTACGGCATTTATCAGGCGGAGTTCAGGAAATATTTTGACCTGAATTTCATAAGCGGAATGAATACGGTTTTCGCGGGCCGTGCCGTGGCGGCTGTAACAGACGGCGAGGACAAACCGTATTTTATTTTTGGCGGAATAAACACGCTGCGCGGCGCGGGTTATGGCGAATATCAGGGCGACAAAGTGGCGTTTGTTTCGGCGGAGCTGCGGCAGACTGTGGCGAAAAATATCAATTTTAAACTGTGGCCGCTGGAATGGTGGATGGTTAAAAACTTAAAGGCGCAGGTTTTTATAGATTCAGGCGCCGCAAAAACCGGTTTGCTTGAAAGTTTCAGCGAAAAAGAGGTGATAAGCGGGGCGGGCGTAGGGGTTACAATAGACACATTTGTGCTTCAGCGCCAGTTTATGCCCATGAAATTTGAAGTCGCGAAAAGGATAGATAAGACGGATGAAATATGGAAATTTTATTTTGGAATAAGCACGGGGTACTGACGGCAGGCGGAAAATAATAGCGATTTAAGCTATAGGCAATTAAGCTATAGCGGAACATTTTTTTAGCATTCGCTTATGCTTAACTGCTTATAGCTTAAGTTTTACAAACATAGCGATTTAAGCTATAGGCAATTAAGCTATAGCGAAGAAATAAGCAATTTAGGCAATTAAGATATAGCGGAACATTTTTTTAAGCATTCGCTTATGCTTAATTGCTTAACTGCTTATAGCTTAAGTTTTACAAACATAGCGATTTAAGCTATAGGCAATTAAGATATAGCGTAACATTGTTTTTAAGCTTTCGCTTATGCTTAATTGCTTAACTGCTTATAGCTTAAATTTTTCTCTCTGTTTATGCTATAATCACCTAAAAAACCGGAGGATAATTTGGACATAATAAATTCTATTATACTTGGTATTATTCAGGGGCTTACCGAATTTCTGCCTGTAAGTTCATCCGCGCATCTTGCGCTTGTACCTAAATTTATGAATGCTTCGGAGTTATTGGGCTCGCTTTCTTTTGGCGCTTTTCTGCACGGCGGAACGCTTCTGGGAGTTTTAATTTTTTACAGAAAAAAAATCTGGGCAATGCTGAAGTCCTTTTTTAAAGGGCTTGGTGATTCTGCAGAAAGAAAATCAAGTGATTTTAAACTTTCAATTTACATAATAATTGCGACAATACCGGCTGTTGTCTTAGCCCTTTTTTTTAATGATGCCATAGAGGGTATCTTCCGTTCCCCGCTGCGTATTGCCCTTATGCTTGCGGTTTTTGGCGTGGTATTATATCTGGCGGATTTGACAGGGAAAAAGAATAAAGAAAACGCTTCGCTTACGCTGTGGCAGGCAATCATAATCGGTTTTGCGCAGGCAATAGCGCTTATGCCTGGGGTGTCGCGCTCCGGGATAACAATGACCGCGGCGCTGCTTATGGGTTTTAAAAAAGAGGATGGAGCGGAATTTTCATTTCTTCTGTCTGTCCCGGCCATTGCAGGCGCGTTTGTGTACGAGCTTCCGGAAATTATAAAAGCGGGCCCTGACGCCGGAATCGCTGTTATAACAGCGGGTTTTATAGCTTCCGCAATTGCCGGCATGTTCGCGATAAAATTCCTTCTTTCGTTCATCAAAAAACGCGGGTTTATGCCTTTTATGATATACAGGCTGGCATTGGCCGCGGCAATAATATTTCTTCTTAACGGCATGAACTGATGGATATTAAATTTCTTGGCACAGGCACGTCGCACGGCGTCCCTGTAGCAGGTTGTTCCTGCGGCACATGCACATCTTTGGACCCTAAAAACAGGCGTTACAGGACTTCGCTTATGATTCGGGACAAAGGTTCCGCAATAATAATTGATACGCCCGCGGAGTTCAGGTTAAGGACGCTTGAATATAAGATAGAAAGAATAGACGCCCTTTTAATCACGCACGCCCATTCCGACCATATAGCGGGGCTTGACGACATAAGGCGCTACAACGAGCTGCAGGCATCATCCATACCGGCGTACTGCGACGCGGAAACAGCCTCTGAAATCAGAAAAAGATTCGGCTATATTTTTGAAGATACGCAGGAGGGCGGGGGCAAACCCAAAGTTGACCTGGTTGAAACCGCGCCTTATTCAAAATTTTACGTGAATCAGACACAAATTCAGCTTCTGCCTGTCATGCACGGTGAAATTAAAATTTCCGCTTTTAAGGCGCGTAAATTCGCGTATGTGACAGATGTTTCCCATATTCCGGAAGAAACCTTTAACTGTTTAAAAGGCGTTGAAGTCCTTGTGCTTGACGCGCTTAGGCATGAACCGCACCCCACACATTTTTCCGTTAATCAGGCGCTTGAAGCCGCGGCAAAAATAAAGGCAAAAAAGGTTTTTTTTACCCACATAGCCCACGCGCTGGAGCATAATAAAACAGAAGCGTCTCTGCCTGAAGGCGTAAAACTTGCGTATGACGGGCTGGAATTAAACATAGAGGATTAAGGCGGAAGGCCGGAGGGTCGGAGGGTCGGAGGGTCGGAAGGTCGGAGGGTCGGAGGGTTTGGTAGACGCGGGTCTTTAGCCCGCGGAAGTTGATTAAAAAACAGCGGATTAAGCTATAGGCAATTAAGCATAAGCGAAAGATTAAAAACATAGCGGATTAAGCTATAGGCAGTTAAGCATAAGCGAAAGCAGCTGGGACAACTTAAAATAAACAGGGGTGTTAATGGACGGATACGGTTCTGATTTCGCGGCATTTTATGACCTTGTACTTTATGGCGAAAACAGCCACGAGGCCGATGAACAGGAAATATTATTTATGGAAAAGGAATTTTTACGGGCGGGCCGCAGAATAAACGCGGTGCTTGACGCGGGATGCGGAACCGGAAAATTTCTTGTGCCTTTGGCGCGCAAAGGCTGTCAGATGACCGGCATTGATAAAAGCCCCCGCATGATTGATGAAACATCCAAAAAACTGGCGCAAAACAGCGTGTCAGCTTCCCTTATTTCCATGAGTATTGAAGAAATAAACACAAAGCAGCTTTTTGACGCGGTTATATGTGTTGATTCCGTGCTATGTTATCTTCTGGAAAAAGAGAAGATACAAAACTGCTGCGCGAAAATGGCGCGTGCTTTAAAAAAAGGCGGAATTTTCATAATGGAAACCTGGAACCTGTTTGCCAATAACCGGCTTTTAAACAGGGAAAATACATACGTAAATGAAGACGGGGAACGAAGGGCTGAAATATTTGAAAAGAACACTTATGATGAAAAGACGGGTATCCTTACTATTATTCTGGATGTAAACGCGCGGGATAAAGGCGTTTCTTACGCCCTGAAGCACAGCGAATCACTGCGGATTTTTAAATTTGAAGAGATGAAAGAGATGCTTGAAAACGCCGGCTTAAAGGATATAAAGATGTATTCCGGATACGATTTTTCGCAGGCGTCACTGTCCAAAGGCGACAGTATGATTTATTCGGGGATAAAAAAATAAACGCACTTATAGCCCGCTGTCCTTGACTTTGACCCATTATCTGCTATACTTTTAACAATAAAATCATTTAGTTAAAGTGCGGAACAATGTTTCATAAAACAAAAAGGGGTTAAATAAAGAAAGGAGAAGCAGCCGGATATGGAAACCAAGACCGGGTCTGAACGCCGGAAGGAATTGTGGAGAGTTTTTGAAAAGACCGGTTCTATCGGAGCTTATCTGCTTTACATGGAAGCCGGGAAAAAAAGCGAAGAAAAGAAAAAAGAAAACGAGTTAGACGGCATAAAGGAAAGATAACTGTAATTATAAAAAAGGCTTTACAACAGAGCACTTATAGAGTATATTTAAAAAAATCCGGACATTGTCCGGATTTTTTATTAACACAAGATTATAAACAGCAGGGGAGATTATGGACAAATCGTCAATTGAAAATTCAATGAAACAGGATATTTCGGCTGTAAATGACGCTGCCGGCCTTAGCGTTTTTAAGGCAAAATATAACGGAAAAAAAGGTATTATTACAGAACTTTTTTCCGGAATGAAAGATATAACCGATAAAGAAGAAAAAAAGCAGGCCGGCCTTGCCATAAACGAACTTAAAAATATGTGCGAGGCGCTTGCCGCGGAAAAAGAAAAACAGCTTCTTGATTCCAAAAAAGCCGAAGGGTTAAAAGGAGTTGATGTCACGCTTCCGGCTTACGGCGTTGAAAAAGGCGCGCTTCACCCGCTTACGCTTGTGACAGAAGAGATAAATTCAATATTTCTGCGCATGGGTTTTTCTATTGAAGAAGGGCCGGAAATAGAAAGCGAAGCGAATAATTTCACGGCGCTGAACTTTCCCGCCGACCATCCCGCGCTTGATATGCACGACACTTTTTATATGGAAAACGGCTACCTGTTAAGGACGCATACTTCGCCCGTGCAGGTAAGGGCGATGAAAAAACACAAACCCCCGCTTAAGATAATAGCGCCGGGAAGGGTTTACAGGCGCGACGCCGTGGACGCGTCGCATTCGTCCGTCTTTCACCAGGTTGAAGGCTTTATGGTGGATGAAAATATTCATTTTACTGATTTAAAAGGCGTTCTTGACCTTTTTTTAAAAGAGACTTTCGGAAATTCGCTTAAAACGCGTTTTCGCCCCAGTTTTTTCCCTTTTACGGAGCCTTCCGCGGAAGTTGATGTCCAGTGCGTCAACTGCATGGGAAAAGGGTGCCCTGCCTGCAAGCAGTCGGGCTGGCTTGAAATTATGGGCGCCGGCATGATACATCCCAATGTGCTTTCAAATGTGGGCATAGACCCGGAAAAATACACGGGTTTTGCTTTTGGCATGGGCGTTGAAAGGATTGCCATGCTTAAATATCAGATTGATGACATGCGCCTTCTTTTTGAAAACGACGTAAGGTTCTTAAAGCAGTTCAGATGATAAAAGCCGCTGTATCACTTCTTTTATTCGCGTCTGCCGCGCTTTTGGCATACCAAAAAGACAAAATTGCGGTGTTTTTCTCAGGCGTTTTAAAAAACTATACTTTGGCCGTTGATTCCATAGTCAGAAAAAGCATAGCGGAAATCAAAAGCAGCGAAATAAGAAAAATGCAGGCCGTGCTTTTTGTTATCTTTTCGGCGGCCGCGGCTGCGGCAGGCAATGTTTTTATCTTTATTCTGCTTGTTCCCGCGGTTTATTTTCTTCCAAAATATTACGTTTCGTATAAATTTAAAAAATACTGTATTGAATACAGAAAGAACCTTCCGGTTTTTCTTGAAAGCATGATATCCGGTTTGAAATCAGGATTAAGCGTTTCCGGCGCCATGGCGGCGTTTTCGGCGCGCGATAAAAGCGCGGCGGGGCGCGAAATAAAGGCGGTTCTTTCCGGCGCGCAGCTTGGCATGTCGCTGCCTGAATCGCTGGGCATGCTTGCGGTAAAAATACCCGTAAGGGAAAATATAATAATGGTCACCGCCCTTCAGACAGCAATGGAAACAGGCGGCAACATAAGCGGAATTTTAAGCGGCATTCTTGACACAATAAGAAAGCGCGACGAAGCTGACAGGGAGATAAAAGCTTTGACGTCGCAGGGCGTAATGTCCGGAATTACGGTCGGGCTTCTGCCTGTGCTGCTTATCGGCGCGATTGCTTTTATTGACCCGTCTTTTACTGAACCGCTTTTTAAGACAGGTACGGGAAAAATGCTGCTTTGCGCGGCCGCGGTAATGGAAGCGGCAGGCGCGTTTTTTATAAGCAGGATAATAAAAATAGAATAAAAAAGCCGGCGTATTAAAAGCCGGTTACAAACATAGAGGGGCAGAGATGAATTTAATTTCAGCATTGTTTTTTGGGGCGTGTGTTTTTTGTTTTGCCGGCGCCGCGGGAATGATAACGCAGAGGCGCAGCATCATAGTTGAAATCAAGGGCGGCAGGGGGCTTTCCGGGACTGAAAAAATAAGGGAAATACTGGCTTATTTCAAAGGAATCGCGCTTAAATTCAACGATAATTTCAGCAAAAACCCCCGTTACGCAAAAATAAACCGTATAATAACCAAACTTGATATGGACAATAAATACACGCATTCATCATTTATGCTTGCCGAAGAACTTGCCGCTGTCTGCGCTTTTGCGGTGATTCTGGCCGCTTCGGGCAATTTTATTTTTTCGTTTTTCGCGGCAGTCATTTCGTTTTTTATCCCGTCCTTTCTTTTGAATTCAAAGCTTCAGAAAAAGAACAGGGAAATATTTAAGGAGCTTCCTGACGCGCTTGATATTATCTGCGCCTTTATTGAGGGAGGCCTTTCCATATCGCGCGCGGTCTGCAGGTACCCGGAAAAAAGCAAAGGTTTTTTTGCTTCAGAAATAGCGCTTGCTTCCAGGAAAATGGAAATAGGCAGAAGTTTTCAGCAGGCAATGGAAGAACTTGAAGGCCGCCTGGAAACAGCGGAGATAAGCTCCGCCATTGGGGCCTTTATAAGGGCGGATAAATCCGGCGGCAATGTAAAAGACATCATAAAAGCGCAGGCTGATGAAGCAAGAAAAAAGCGCTTTATGGAGATGAAGAAAAGGGCTCATGAAGCGCCGGTTAAGCTTCTTTTTCCGCTTATGGTTTTCATATTTCCGGTGATTTTTCTTGTGCTGTTCGGGCCCATAATAATAAAACTGATGGCCGGCTTTTAAAGTTAAATATTTACAATTTGTCAAAGTAAATGTAGAATTAAATCATGCCTAAAAAAATAAGCCGCATAACAGTCAGGGATTATAAAACCGCAGGTTCTTTTTGGGGGCGGTTATCGGGGCTTATGTTTAAAAAAAATATGCCCGGCTTTGAAGTCCTTTTCTTCCCGCGCTGCGGCGCCATTCACACGTTTTTCATGAGGTTTCCGATAGATGTCATAATGACGGACAATAACTATATAGTGGTGGATTTTGCCGAAGGGCTTAAACCGTTTACAATTTTTTCCGCCCGCGGGGCAAAACACACCTTTGAGGCCGCCGGCGGTTTTATAAAGAAGAATAAAATAAAAAAAGGGGATTTTATCCTGCTGCATGAAACAAAAAAACGCTGAAAAAACAGGTCTTAACGCCAGAAAAATAGACCTTGAATTCTACTGTAAAAACGCGGAGGTCTCTTACGACCCTTCCAATAAATTTTACAGGGTGACTTTTGATTTCTCGTTTGAAAAAGAGGTCTATGATTTTGTTGAAAGTTTTGTCACTCTTGTTATCACCGATGACAAGCAAAAAGAATTCGGCGCGCTTCCGGCTGATACGGCAATGACGGGGATGTATTTCGGCATACTTGCCGACTTTGGAAGCCTTGGCTGGGACAGGTACAGCGCGTGGTATTATGGCAACAGGGCAAGGCTGCTTGAAAAAGCCCGTAATACCGTTATTAACGCCATAGGGCAGGAGAATGAACTGAAAATAAAGGACCTGGAATTTTTCTGCTGGGTGTCGCTTGCTTCGCTTTTTGCGGCAATAACAGAGGAGTATTTTCACACCCACTTTGAAAAGTTAAGCATTATGAGAGGCACCTTAAAATATCATATTGGCAGGGCGCTGGAACTTATTCTTTCAGAGATAATTGAAGACAAAGACACGGATAAATTAAGGGCTGAAAAGACCGGCGGCGACAGGAGGAAACTTATGCCGCTTATAAACAGATACGCCCTTGTTTATAATGATATCGCGGAACTTAACAACGTGGAAAAATTTCTGCTTTCTAAGGATGAAAGGATTACCCTGTCAGGAAGCGAAATTAACGCCCTTTTACAGGCGCTTTCCGACACTGCCGCGGCGTCAAAAAAGATTTCGGCAAAAGGCGGCGTTAAAAACTCCGCGGCTGATTTTACAATGGTCAAGATAATCCTTTATGAAAAAAAGGATATGAAATGTTTCATCGGCATGTTAAAAAAAGACAGGGAATTAAGGGAAAAACTTACCGCTTCATTTGAAGCCGCGCGGGTAAGGAAAAAAGTGACGGAGATTCTGGCGGAAACAGGCAGCGGGCAGCTTTTAAATATTATAAAACACAGGGATGCGGCGCAGGATGTTTTTTATGAGGCAAAGGTAAAAAAATATCTTATATCCGCGCTTAAGGACAACGGCGGCAAAAAAGCAAGGGAGCTTATGTCATATATTGAAGACGCCGCTGACAGGATAAGGCGGAGTAAAAATGGGGTTTTTGGGGGGCTTCTGCGCAGGGAACTTGAAAAAATAGCGTGGCACGGCCTGGAAGTAATGTCATTGTATTTTAAAATTGCCTCTGATTTCAGGGATATAAGGAAAAAATACGGCAAAAAGTCCGCTTTCAGCGAGCAGATGCAGGGGATAAAAATACTAAGGCAGAGCTGCGTAAAACGCATTACTTCCGAGGAAATAGGAATGGATGAGGCCGCGTGCGTGGCCATATCCGATGATGAAAAAACAAGGATAGAGAACCACTTTGAAGAATCCGGAATTTTTTATTTCAGGGAAAACGGAGCGGTTTATCCGGGCGGGCAGGGCAGTGTAAGGGGCAAAAAGATATTCATGTTTGCCGATTTAAGAAATTCCACGGAAACCACCATGAAGCTTACCAAGGACACGGCTTCTTTTCTTACGCCGTACCTGAATACGGTTTACAGGATTTCAAAGGAAAATGCCGGCACTGAAATTTACTTTGCCGGGGACGGCTACGCGGCGCATTTTCAGAAAGCGTCCGAATGCGTGCGCGCGGCAGGCATTATTCACAGGGAGTACACAAAACTGCGCAAAGACGCGGAGATTAAGGCCGCGGAGAAATCCAAGGAGATTTTCAGGGAGCTGCTAAGGCTTGGCGCAATTTCAAAGGATAAAAAACCGGCAGTTCTGGGAAAAATTGACCCTTCCCTGCCTGACCATATAAAAGAAGCATTAAACGGCTTAAGAAACCCCAATGTCAATCTGGATGAGCTTGTAACGAAGATTGCGGAAGAAAATTCAATGCCCAAGGTGGAAATAGGAATAGGCGTGACCGAAGGCGAGCTGTTTTTTGCGGTCATCGGCGAGGAACAGGTAAGGTTTAACATTGTCCTGTCACCAAGCTTAACCCAGGCGGCAAGGCTGTCCGGAAGCAATAATGACGTGAAGAAATACCTTGAAAAACTTTACGGGTTAAAAAATATCCCGCGCAGGGTTTACGTGCAGGACCGCAAACTTTTTAACCAGGGTATAGTGATAACAAATGAAATTTATAACGCGCTAAGGCGCGATTCGGAAGTGGATATAATACCCAAAGAAAAACTGGACCTGTCTTACGATATTCATTATTACTATGACGGGGTGCTTAACAGGTATGTCTGCATGTCAAAACTGGAACAGGGCGTGGCATTAAAAGGCATTGAAAAAGACGTTGAGGTTTTTGAAGTGTTCGCGTCCGGTTCGCAGGTGGATGCCTTTGTCAATAACTGGATAAACGAGCAGAAAAAGAAGGGGTAACTTTAAAACAGCATATTAAGCTATAGGCAGATAAGCTATAGCGGAACATTGTTTTTAAGCATTCGCTTATGCTTAATTGCTTAACTGCTTATAGCTTAAGTTTTACAAACATAGCGAATTAAGCTATAGGCAGATAAGCTATAGCGGAACATTGCTTTTAAGCATTCGCTTATGCTTAATTGCTTAACTGCTTATAGCTTAAGTTTTACAAACATAGCGATTTAAGCTATAGGCAGATAAGCTATAGCGGAACATTGCTTTTAAGTATTCGCTTATGCTTAATTGCTTAACTGCTTATAGCTTAAGTTTTCAAACATAGCGATTTTAGCTATAGGCAGATAAGCTATAGCGGAACATTGTTTTTAAGCATTCGCTTATGCTTAATTGCCTAACTGCTTATAGCTTAAGTTTTACAAACATAGCAATTTAAGCTATAGGCAGATAAGCTATAGCGGAAAGGAAACGGCCGGGCGGTTTGAATGGTTTGGTAGACGCGGGTCTTTAGCCCGCGGCAGTAGAACTTAGATTTGTCTTTACTTCCGACCCTCCGTGCATCCGTACCTCAGTTTTACCGGGCTTGGGTATATTTTTTCAGTACGCGCCGCAAATTGGTATTCTTGTATCCAAAGAGATTTGAAATCCACAGCGGATTAATTCATTGGCAATTGTAAGCCCGAGGCACATACGGATTTGCCGCCGCGGCATTAAACAGCCCCTGCCGCATATACGGTATGTTAGGGCGGCGCATACTGAAAAAACACACCCAACCCCTGTTTGTGTTTATTTAATTTTCAAATTTCGAATTTTCGGTATTTGTTTTGTTTTTGTCTTTACTTCTGACCATCCGACCATCCGACCTTCCATGCATCCGTCCCTGCCACTTTGCGCTTGACAATTATGCCTTGAAAATATAGTATACTTTAACTTATTTTGTTTTAATTTTGCCGGAAAAAATACGTTTTTTCGGCGCAGGTATGTATAAATTAATTCCCGGATAAGGTGGGGCAGTAGCTCAGCTGGGAGAGCATCAGGCTGGCAGTCTGAGGGTCGTCGGTTCGATCCCGATCTGCTCCACCAGAATAAATTACAGGCATTTATGCCTGTAATTTATTCTTAAAAAAGATCAAGCCGACCATCCGGTAAACACAATAAAAGAGGGCAAAATGTATTTTCAGGACCTGATATTTACCTTACAGAAATTCTGGACGGACAAAGGGTGCATTGTTGTGCAGCCGTACGACATGGAAAAAGGCGCCGCCACATTCAATCCAGCCACTTTTTTCAGGTGCCTTGGCGATAAGCCGTGGAACGCGGCTTTTATAGAGCCGTGCAGAAGGCCGAAAGACGGCAGATACGGCGAAAATCCCAACCGTTTTCAGCACTATTACCAGTACCAGGTCATAATGAAACCCGCCCCGGAAAACATACAGCGCATGTACCTTGATTCGCTGGAAGCCATAGGCATAAAAATAAAAGACCATGACATTAAATTCAATGAAGACGACTGGGAATCGCCCACTTTGGGCGCTTCGGGGCTTGGCTGGCAGGTATGGCTTGACGGCATGGAAATAACCCAGTACACGTATTTTCAGCAGATGGCCGGGATTCAGTTAAATCCCATTACCGCTGAACTGACTTACGGGCTTGAAAGAATTGCAATGTATATTCAGGGCGTGGACAGCGCGTTTGACATAAAGTGGAATGAAAAAGTGACTTACGGCGATGTTTTTCTTGAAAATGAAAAACAGTATTCCGCTTACAATTTTGAACACGCCAATATAGATATGCTTCTTGATGTGCTGGAAAAATACTATAAAGAGGGCGAAGAACTGGTAAAAAAATCGCTGCCAATTCCGGCGTACGATTATGTGCTTAAAATATCGCACGCGTTTAACCTTCTGGACGCCAGAAAAGCCATATCCATAGCGGAGCGGCCTTCATACATTAAGAAAATCAGGGACCTTGCCAAGTTATGCGCGGAAGAATACATTAAGAAACGGGAGAAATAATGAACGTAATACTGGAAATAGGCACGGAAGAGATACCGGCGGATTACCTTACACCCGCCATAAATAACATACGGGAAAACGCGGAAAAAAGCCTTCTTGAAAAAAGAATCAAATACGCGTCAATTGAAACATATTTTACCGTAAGAAGGCTTGTGCTGTTTATCAAAGACGCCGCTGAAATGCAGGAAGACCTTGCTTTTGAAAAAAAGGGGCCCAGGCATGATATTGCGTATAAAGACGGCGCGCTTACGGATGTGGGTAAAAATTTCTTTGAAAAAGCGGGAATAAGCGAAAAAGACGCGCAGATAAAAGAAGAAAACGGCAAGAAATTTATATTTATAAACGTATTTGAAAAAGGCAGGCCGGCAAAAGAGGTGCTTGCGGAAATATTCCCGCAGATAATAAACTCCGTTAAATTTCCCAAAACAATGACATGGGATAATTCCGGGGTGTCTTTTGCAAGGCCCGTAAGATGGATCCTTGCGCTTTTTGGCGGCGAGGTTATCGGCTTCTCCTGGGGCAATATTAAATCCGCAAACAAAACACGGCTTCATAAGTTTGAACATTCAAACAAAGAAGAAACTGTTTCATCCGCGGACGCTTATTTTGACGTTATGAAAAAGGCGGGCATATTAATACGGCAGGATGAAAGGGAAAAAGAGATTCTTGAAAAAACCGCGGCGGTTTTAAAGCCGCGCGGAATGAAGATACTGCCGGATAAAGAACTGCTTGGCAGGCTGGCTGAATCCGTGGAAACAGTCAAAGTAACCGCCGGGGAATTTGACCGCCGGTTTCTTTTCCTTCCAAAAGAGGTCATAATAACCGCCATGAGGGAGCATCAGCGCTATTTCGCCGTTACGTCCGAAAGCGGCGAATTTACAAACTGTTTTGTAAACATACGCGACGGCGGGGATTCCAACAATGAATTTGTGACACAAAGGCATTCAAAGGTGCTTTTTGCCAGGTTAAAAGACGCGGAGTTTTTCTATCAGGAAGATTTAAAAAAACCAATAGAAGATAACCTTCCAAAGTTAAAAGAAGCGATATTCATAACCGGCCTTGGCACCATGTTCCAGAAGGTGGAGAGGCTGGCAGCCATTGCCGCCATGTCTGACACGCTTTTTGGCTATGACAATCCAGAACTTTTATCCCTGGCCGCAAGGTATTCAAAAGCAGACCTTGTCACCGATATGGTCAGCGAAAAAGAATACGTCGGGCTGCGCGGTTTTATGGGCGGCGTTTATTTCCATAAACAGGGCAAGCCGGAAAAAATATGCAAAGCTGTTTCTGAACAGTACTACCCAAATTTTGTGGGCGACGCATTGCCTTCCACAAAAGAAGGTATTTTACTGAGCCTTATTGATAAAATTGACAACATCTGCGGATTTTTTATTGCGGGCTTTAAACCCACGGGCAGCAAGGACCCTTATGCGGTAAGGCGCCAGGCTTTAACCGCGATTTACATAATTCTTGAAAAGAACCTGGACATAAACCTTGGCAGGCTTATTTCCGCGGTCATGGACGAATACAGGGCAAAACTTGGAAAAAGCTGCGATGAAAACGAGCTTCTGGATTTTTTCCGCCAGAGAGAGCTTAATTATTTCAAAGACAGGCAGATTGATTATGATATTATAAACGCGCTTCCCAAAGAAGGCGGGCTTAACCTGCTTGATGACTATGAAAAAGCTATTGTGCTGTCAGGCGCCAGAAAAAGGCCGCGGTTTAATGAAATTATTTTTGCCTTAAGCAGGGTGAACAACATTATCCCCGAAGGTTTTAAGGCGGGAGAAACGGACACCGCGTTGTTTGAAGCCGAAGAAGAAAAGAAACTTTACGCAAGGTTCTATACGGTCAAGGAAAAGATGATAAGGATGCTTGAAATAAAGGATTTTGGCGGCGCCTATGAAACCATTGCTTCCATAAAACAGGAAGTGGACGCGTACTTTGAAAAGGTGCTTGTGATGGACAAAAACAACACAAAAGCAAGCAATAACAGGCTGAATATGCTGTGTGAAATAAGCTCCTGGATGAAGCGGTTTGCGGATTTCAGGGAAATAGTTGTTGACAGAAAGTAAATAAAAAAGCAATAAAGGGGGCAATAAAATGAGTACAGCAGCAAATGTGACAGACGCGACATTTAATTCTGATGTTTTAAAATCCGAAATCCCGGTAATGATTGATTTCTGGGCGGTGTGGTGCAACCCATGCAAAATGATAGCGCCGGTTATTGACAAGATGGCAGCGGCATACGAGGGAAAACTTAAGGTTGTAAAGATGGATGTTGATTCAAATTCCAATACTCCGTCTGAACTTGGAATACGCAGCATTCCCACGCTGATGTTTTTTAAGAACGGGGAAATGGTAAACCAGATAGTCGGCGTTGTGTCAGAAGCGCAGCTTAAAAAAGTAATAGATACGGTTCTGGGATAAATCCATGACGGTTGCGGACGCGGCGGCGGCAACAATTGCGGCGGTAAGCCACGCGGCGTCATCCGGAGGCGACACCCATGCCATGGTGTCAAAAATTATTCTTCAGCTTCTTCTGGCATTTGCCGCGGCGAAAATTACAGGCTATATTTTTGAAAAGATAAATCAGCCGGTTGTAATCAGCGAACTTCTTGCGGGCGTTATTATGGGGCCGTATGTCCTTAACGTGCTTCAGTTAAATGACCCTTCCATGCACCTTACGTTTGAAGTTATCGCGGAAGTTGCAGTTATACTTCTTCTTTTTTCAATCGGTCTTGAAACCAAATTGTCGGATATGGCAAAGGTGGGGCTGAAAGCTTTCTGGGTGGCTTTGGCCGGAGTCGTGCTTCCGTTTGCGCTTGGATTTTTCTACATGAAAATTACAAACCATAATGATATTATGTCAATGTTTATGGGCGCCATAATGGTGGCGACCAGTGTGGGAATAACCGCGCGGCTTTTAAAAGACCTTGATTTTATGTCCGAAGAAGTAAGCAGGATTGTGATAGGCGCGGCTGTAATAGATGATATTCTGGGGCTTATTGTGCTTTCTGTTGTAAGCGGCCTTGCGGAAAAAAATTCAATTTCTTTGGCGGCAATCGCGGTAACTATTGCGGTTATTGTCATTTTTCTTCTTATTTTCACCCTTGGCGGGGTTCACTTTAATAAAAAATACGGGTACAGAATAGGCAAATTAAAGGCAAGAAACGCGCCTTTAATTATAGGCTCGCTTATCTGTTTTACGTACGCTGTTGTCGCGGTGCAGATTGGCCTTGCGGCAATTGTGGGCGCTTTTATGGCGGGTGTTGTCATGGCAGAGCGTGAATCTGAATTTGAAGTCAGGGAAAAACTTGAAATACTTGAAGATGTGCTTGTGGTTTTCTTTTTTGTGATAATGGGAGCCAAGGTGAATATTACGGCGTTTGCCGACCCTTCAATACTTTTTGCGGGGTTAATAATTACAGTGCTTGCTTTTGCAGGAAAACTTTTTGGATGCGCGCTTCCGGTGGCGGGAATGGGAATTAAAAAAGCTTCTTTTATCGGGATGGCTATGGTTCCAAGGGGGGAAGTTGGAATTATTATAGCGGCATTCGCCCTTTCAAAAGGTATAATTGATGATGCATTTTACGGAATAGCAATATTAATGGTGCTTTTGACAACTTTAATCCCGCCTTTTATTTTGGGGCCGATGATAAAGTCTATTAAACGGGGCCGGCAGAACAGCTGATTTTTCTGTCATCATTTTTATTTCTCTAAACGTCTGAATATAAGCGTTGTTTTATGAGTGTTTTTGCTTTGCGCTATTTTATTGTAGAAGTATAATAAGTTGACAAAAAAGCAACATAACAGTAAAATATATACAGGGCGGAAAGTCTCTGCTGATATTTTTTACAGGAGACATATGAATATTAAAAAAGTTTTCCTTACAGCGGCCATATCCGTTTTGTTTGCCTTTTCAGTTAATGCGGCGTGTAATCCCACTGCCGCGACTTTATGCGTTGCGATAGATGACATAGCCGACGTGTGGATTAACAGTACATATATGGGGGCTTTTACATACGTAAACTGGGACGAAACAGGGGTTCCCAAATGCATAACTTTTGATCCGGACGTGCTTGATGAAACGCAGAACATTGTCGCTATTAAAGTCAAAAATCTAAGATGTTGTGAAGTATGGGGCAGCTGGTCAATTGAAGCCACGTGCGACAACGGAACTCACAGCTGTATCAACAGCGATGCCACCGGCGCTTCGCAGATGAGGCTGAATTTTATAGAAAGCTGCACGCAGGAGCCTGCATACGACTCTTTAGGCAACACATGGTGGGCAAGGGAGTATCAGGACGCGGATACATGGCAGATTCCCACGCCTGTTACCGGAACTATATATGGCAAAACAATATTCGATCCGTGCACAGGGCAGAGTTTACGGCCTTTGTCATACGCGTCGGACAGCGCCGCGGAAACAGATGACTGCAAGCACCTGTTTATGAGGCAGGAATTTATAATGACGCCTGTGCCCACATTGCCGCCGCCATCTTTTACTATTGCAAAATCAGTA
>Ga0209717_1002669_pt1 | contig 16765 bp, 5 predicted proteins | sample AD_UKC048_MetaG_FD_184418 | JGI IMG/M metagenome (GOLD analysis project Ga0209717, IMG submission 184418) | Active sludge microbial communities of municipal wastewater-treating anaerobic digesters from USA - AD_UKC048_MetaG (SPAdes) (version 2) | ecosystem: Engineered > Bioreactor > Anaerobic >... | reverse complement strand
AGTATTTAGAACCAGGCAATGTGGCCATTACAGGCAGGTCACCGTAATCAAATCCAGTATACCCAAAGTCACGGGTTTCGTCGTATTGGTTGTCCGGGAAGTTGTTTAAGGCATCAATAGAAGGAGGCAAGAAAGAGCCAACTAGTCTGTCTCCACCTACATCATTCAGCGGCGCATTTTCATCCAGACACAACATCATCGGATTGGTGATGGTGAAGGTATCCGTAGTGATGCGGTTGTCGATCAAAAGGTCGTCGCCGTTGCTGTTGTCGTCGATACATGCATCATCCGATGGATCAGGGTTGTTGAAAGTTGCGGTCATGCCAGCAGGATCTTCAACAATCAGCTGATACACTGGATTCGGAATGCCCGAAGGATCAACGTTGCCAATCAAACCGCAGAAATAGTAGCGGCCAGTGGCATCGGTGGTATCGTGATAAGTGAATTCGTATGGATCGCCAGAGTTCAAAATGCCATCAGCACCAGCGAATTGCAGTTTGATGGGCACATTTTTAATACCTGGTTCAAGAACATCCTGGAAGCCGTCGTAATCGCGGTCTTCAAATACGGTATTGCCCACTTTAGACAAGGAGATGAAATAGTCTTCCACTTCACCATAAGGAATGATGCCTCCAGGTACATCAGTACCAGGTATGATTGCTCCCGGTTGTGGATCGGGGAAATTCTGGTTGGGTGGCAAGGTTCCGTTGGGTATCAGGATGCCGTTTGGTCCGAGATGCGGATCAAAACTGATCCGGAAACGGGACAAAATATTGCCATTGTTGTACGCAACGTTGGCTGGCACTTTGAAGGTCAAAGTCAGAGAGTCAGTAGACGAAGTCAGGTAACTCATTTCCAGCTTGACCGCCTGGGTGTTCGGTTCCAACATATTGGGGACCACCACGCCATCGCGCTTGTAGAAAATGATGTGCTCGTTGGCATCAATGTTGCCAGCACCATCGTCAAAATTGCCATCACCATTCCAGTCAAACCAGGCGTGCAAATAAGCATCCGGGCCGTCGAGGTTGATCTTGGCATTGTATTTAACAGAGATGATGGCGTCATAACCAGCTACCATGGGGGTCAGGAAGCGGATACCATCTTCATCGTCGTGATCATCAGCAATATGGAAAGGCCAGTGGCGACCCTGAGAAGGATCGTATGGGAAATTGGGGTAGTTGCTGAAATCAGCGATTGGATCATCGCCGCCTGCATCTGGAGCCGGTTTGAATTCAGCACCAGCGTCCTGGTCGGGTTGGCCTTGCCATTCTACGTCCTGGTATTTACCCAAACGCAGGTCGGGCGTAACGATGTGTTTGGGCCCTTCTGGTTTGGTACCACTTTCCGTAGTGATGAAATTGGTCACCGAAGGGTTATTACCAGACTCGGCCAAGTCACCAAGGTCTAAACCCACATATCCAAAGTCGATGCGTTGTTCAACGCGGTCATCAGGAAGTGCACCTACTGCGTTCGGATCGAGCAATTGTGGATTGCCTTGATCCAGAATGCCTTCTTCATCAGTTCCGATCAGGTCAATTTTGAGTTCAAACACCTGACTCTTCGATTGGCGTCTTTCTCCACTCAAATAAGCCCAGGGATTTTTGAGTGGTCTGCCGTCGCTGTCGAGGTCTTCTTCGGTCACGTTTTTGATGTGGTCAAAACGAGTCGGCGTCAGGCCAAAGGTATCTACTGAAATGATCTGGTAAAGACCTTCGATCAAACCGGTGAAACAGTAAAGGCCTTTAGCGTCGGTGTAGACTTGCAAAATTGAGTCCACTACTGCATCGCCACTTCCATCCAATGGCATCTTTATTTTTGGATCGGTTGCTGTACTCTGGGTCACCTTGTCATACTCACCGGTAATGGGGTCAACACCACCGTAGCGCAATACAACCCGCACGTTTTGGATACCCAGGTTGATTTCTTCTGCGTCTTGCAGGCCGTTGTGGTTGCGGTCTTCCCAAACCAGGTTGCCTATTTTGAAGATTGGCAGGAAGTAATCTTCTACTTCACCGTCGGCAGCAGAGCCGTTGGGGCTTGGAACGTTATTAAATGGGGTATCAGTAGTGAAACGGAAGCGGAAGAACACCTTGCCACCCGCAAAGGTGGCACTGGCTGGCACGTCAAAATTGACAATTTGACCAGCTACGGTTGTCATTGGCCCAATCTCTACACTGTCCACATACTCCAGGATACCATCGCTGTTCCAATCTGCCCAAATGTGTAGTGTTGCAGTATCAAGGGTATTGTTGGTGCCAGAGAACGACAGTTGAGTGGAATCACCGGGCACCAGTGGCCCCAGGAAGATGATGCCATCCTCATCGTCGGGTACCTGGTTGTTGTCGTCGCCATTGGCGCGTTCTGTTGGTTGACCATCCGCTTCGGTATCGATCACTTTACCCATGAATACCAGTGGTGTCACTGGTACGCCGTGGCGAGGGCCATTGTATACCCGGAGGGTTTGGTAGTCGTTGTTGCCTGTACCAGCTGTAGCGTCGGGTAAGTCACCGTATTCCGCGCCGCGCAGTTCGACCATGAAGTCTTCTACTTCACCATCGGGTGCCTGGCCATAGGCATCCACAATGTTTCCTGAAGTCAGACGGATCCGGACGCCGATTGAATCAGGTTGTGCAATATTGGGGATGCGGATACCAAAATTGACATTGCCATTGAATCCGGCAGCCACCGTACGTTGATACGTTTCAGTTACCCCATTGAATTGGCCATCGCCATTCCAGTCGATAAAGGCCCAGAGGGTTGCGGCTTTATTCAAGAAATTGTTGGTAACCGGAATCCGCAATACCGTGCTGTCGGTGGCAATGAGCGGATAGGGTAGGAGGGTAGTTGGATTTAAGAAGTTGTTGGCACTCAAATCCTCGTCGTCTACTCCGTTGTTGTCATCACCCGTGGCTGGCTGATTTGGATTGCCTTCAGGTTCTGCATCGGGCGGTATTGCACCGATGTAGAGGGAAGTAACTGGGCCAGCGCCATTGTCAATGGCATATATTTTGTGGCTTGGGCCGGGTTGGCCACCTTCGTTATCAGTGATGTAGCGTGGTTCACCCAGGTCACCCCAGTCGTAACCGACGATGGTTACCCAGGAGTCTTCTACCTCACCAATAATATCGAAATCCACACCCTGTTCAGGCCCTAAAGAACTTTGTACCGCCACAAAACCGGTATTTAGTGGGTCGCCAATGGAGGGGCCAGCCAAACGGAAACGGGCAGCTACTCTTTCGGGCAGCGGGTTGGGATCAACGGGTACCTGGAAGATGACATCGTAATAGCCACTGAATCCAGGCATGATCGTAATGGTAGCCGATTTTTGGTTAGGCGATGCATCTTCAAAAGAACCATCATTGTTCCAGTCCACAAATCCCTTCAAGTAGGCATTCGTCATCGTTTTGTTGGTCACAAACACCTTGAAGCGAGCGGGTTTTCCTCTCACCACGGAGTCAGGCTGAATCACGCCGTCTTCATCATCGATGCCATTGATGTCGTCACCAAAAGCATTGGTTTGAGGTTGTCCATCCAATTCTGCATCAACTGTATTGCCAATTCTCAGGTTTGGATTGATCAAGTGGCGAGGGCCACGGCTACCATCAATGGCAAAAATAGTTTCGTAGTTGCCAATCCCCGTAGCGCCAGGCGTAAGGGTAGGTTCGGAGTCGGGAAGGTCTGCATAGTCAAAACCCGCGATACCGCGCAACAAATAATCTTCTACTTCCCCATCGGGTGCTGGGCCATAGGCATCGAATACTGCCCCGGAGGTCATCCGCACGCGTACCCCAACGTTGCCGGTGGCATAGATGGGGATTTGCAGGTCCAAAAAGGTCACCGTACTCGCTCCTGTGGGAGCAGTGGTGCTATAACGCTCGGTGTCATTTTCAAAAACACCGTTGTTGTTCCAATCAAAAAATGCGATGACGTTTACTGATCCAGGTAAGTTGTTGGTTACCGGGAAGCTCAAGGTAATCGTATTACCAGCAATCAAAGAGTCATCAGTAGCAGGATTGGAGAACCAGGCGCTGTTGATGTCTTCGTCGTTAACATCATCGTTGTTGTCACCATCAGCAAATACCGAAGGCTGTCCATCGGCTTCACCATCAGGAGGTGTAGTACCAATGAACATGGCTGGTGCAAAGGTCTCGGCGTTTGGATCCGTATTGATATCAATCAAATCGATCCGGTGGCTAGGACCTACCAAACCACCCGCTAAATCGGTGGCAAATTTTGGTTCTGGTAAGTCACCATAATCCTTAAGGGTATAGGTGATACACAGGGTGTGTCCACCAGATGGTGCAAACACAATCCCGTGGAATTGATAAACGGGGAGATCAAAATCATTGCCTGACAAAGCCAAACCGACCTGGAAGATTCCATCGTCGTTCAGTCTTTGTTGTGCATCGATTACCCCTTGAGGCCCCAAATCAGTCAGTGCACCGATGGCATCTTTGGCAATCACAAAATCGTTGTACTTGACATCATACAAATCATCATTGACGGATTGTTGATACCCGATGTATGGTGCGTAGTTGTTTGCTTTAACCTGAGTAATGTCGAATTGAATGTCACCCGTGGCACCTGTGTTGACCACGTCTACTTCACAAACTTGTTGGAAACCACCGGTCAATGAGGTAGGACGGTATTCAATTTTTTCAATGGTGGCGTTTTTAGGAACAAAGGCATTCAAATCGAACTGCACAAAACCCCGCATTTCAACTTTTTCGTCATTGACGGGATTGATGCTGGTCCTGCGAATACGACCTACGGCAATGCTGCCTGCTCCTTCATCAACCAGTTGATCGCTAGCGCAAACCTCTTCAGCTTGTTGGAAGTATCCACCGGTGGTTCCGGGGATCTCACAAACTACCGTTTGCAAAACCTTGCCACCAATTACATCTGGAGGAGGAGGTGGAAGCAAAGGGCAGGAGGCAATGATGTTGGATTGGCAACCTTCACTGTTGGTCACCGAAAACGCCGTATAATTGCCAATACCCAAATTCATAATAGTGTAGGGGAACACAGCATTATTTACGGTGACTACCGTAACACCATTAGGTAAGGTATATTGGAGTGTGAACGGACCTGTACCCGGATTAGCCCCCAGGCTAATCGTGATGGTTCCATCGGTTGCTACCGCGCTCGAAGGATCTGTTTTGGCGTGGCTGATGCTGGGTTTACGATTGACCGTATAGTTAAGCGTCAACATTGGCCCGTCACAAAGGGTCACCACATCGCGTTTGCGCACGAAAATAGATCCGGGGCCAACGCCTGGAGCAACCATTGGTGAATAAGTAAGAGCCGTGGTGGTTGCTGGGTTAGCCGGGGTTGTCCCTAATAAATCAGTGTACCACTTGAATTGCTCTACGTTGACTGGAACCGCAGGAGGGCCCGGATTGACAACATTCAGCAACTGAGGAGCCAGGTTGACGCTGATGTTTTCACCAGCACAGATGCTCGCATCAAGCAAATTAGCCGTCACTGCACTGGGCGGTAGCGGATCATTTAAAACAACATTAAATACATTGGAGAAACACGCTGGCACCGGGGGATTCACCAAACTTTGTACACTGAGGTCGTAAGAACCAGCAGGGAACAAAGTATTGAGGAATTCACCTTGGGCATTGGCCGTAATGGTATCACCAGAATCGGTGAAACCGTTGGCGCCTGTATACACTAGGCGGTATTTGGTAAAGGGTACCAAACCACTAATTTTGATTTCTCCATTGACCCCACCACAAGTGGTAGGCCCGTCACCTACTCCAGCGGGACCGGTGCCCACCGCGGTGATGTTTGGTGGAATATCGGCAACCCGCACCTGGTTAGAGACCAAGGAACAACCGCCTGTACTCACTATGACCTGAAACCGGCACCATGAATCGGCGGGGGTGACTGCGAAATTGATGTTGTTGACCCCTGGCCCTCCAGCGAGGGGCGTGGTTGTAAAGGTCGTATATGCCACCCCACCCAGGGTAGCCAGTAAAACAGCACCTCCATCTTCCACAACACCCCAAACATTGGGAGTAACCATACCCACAATGATGTTGGTGAAAGCCGTGCTGCCCACATTGGCAACGGATAAGCCACCGGTGGTAGCTGCATAAATTCTGCTGCCGGACACAAAAATGTCCCTTACCACGGGAGAACCTAAACCACCCAAAATATTGGTAAAAATCAGATCAGGGGTATTGTTATAAGAGGTAGCATAGGCAAATCCAAAATCGGTACCTGCATAAATGATATTGTCGCGTTGAAAGACACTGTATACAATATTGCTGCCCAAGCCGTCGGCGGTGGTATAATTGGTAAAGCTAGTTCCACCATCAGAAGAAACCGAAAGACCTCCCTGGGTAGCCACATAGACATAAACTCCATCGACAAAGACATCAAAAATGACATTGGAACCCAAACCGTTGGCAGTGGTGCGCACCGTAAAGGCGCTACCGGGTGTACCGATGGCCAAACCACCTGAACCGGTTCCGGCATAAACTACTCCTCCGGAAACTGCAATCGCGGTGATGTTGTTTTGGGGCAAAAAGTTAGGCCCCGATGTGTTGACCGGGGGGCCAAAGTTTCCACCATTGTCGTTGGATATAAAAATACCCATATTGGTGGCGGCATAAACATTGTTTCCAACTACAAATACTTTATTGACCGTTTGGCCAACCAATTTGTGTTCTGTAAAAGTGGCACCACTGTTGCGAGAGATCGAAAGTTCGGTAGGTGTCGCTGCAAATACGTCGACCCCATCTTTGGCAATGTCGAAGGAGACTCCTGAACCACCCAAACCCATCGTGACGTTGGTGAAAGGTTGAGAGCACACTTTTTGCCATTGGTAAGAATCTGCGCCGCCACTGACCGTGAAAGAGGCATTTCCTCCTGTACACTCCAGGTCATTAATGGGGTCGGTAAACGGCCGAACGGCTGGTATGGTGTAAGGACCAATTGGGCAACTCACAAAATTAGCCGGAACGGAATTCGTTGCACGGTAACGTATATAATAGCCTGTTCCAGATTCAGTGAAAGGGATCACTGTTTTGATGGTCCCGCTGGGAGAAGTACTTGCCAAAATACCAATGTTTACCGGAGAGGTAAAGTTGATGTTGTTGTCCAACTCAACAATAAAAATGTTGCCTCCGATGAATGTATTGGTATTGGAAAATTGCAAATCATAATCGGCACCCTGACATATGGTTGCTGGTGCAGTTGGAATAAGACCAGTAAGCCCTGCAGCTCTAATGGTCAGGTTACCATTAGAGTTGGGATTGATCGTAATGTTATTTCCAACAACATTTTGATTGGTCGTTCCCGGTAATGTTTTGATTACCCTTACCCGATACGTACTGCTGTAAGGCAAGCCAGCGGGAATAGTGGTGTTGATGCTCAGCGCTGTAATAGCTGCCTTGTTCGAACCACTTGTGGATGTGGTCGAAGCTAAGGTGGTAACTGTACCAAAACCACCACTGATATCGCTCAATTGAGCCACATAGGTGATGCTGGTTGGCCCACCCGCAGGTCCCGCAGCAGCCCCGAAGCTCCTACCCGACGTATCCACGGTGAATGGAATTGAAATGGCATCGCCCGGACAAAAAGGACTTGTGGTTACGGTTCCAGTGGAGATGCTTTGTGCCTGGAGACTATTCATAATGGGGATGATCCCCAACAGAACCAAAAGCGCTTTCCCAAAGAGAAAGGATGGTCTGCCTACTTGATTAGGCATGAATGAAGCAAATAAATCCCCAAAAGCACTAATGCTCAGGTGTAAGGGTCTTTTCATGAGATACCGATTTATAAAAAATAGCGTTATTATCGACATAAATCAAGCCGTTTAAAGCTTGAAGGTGTTGCGAATAAAGATTGAAATATTGGTTGCTAAAAAATCACCACTGGTCGTCTCTGAACAGCAACCATAGTTTATTTGGTGTCACATCGAAGGTCGTCAAAAAGAAATTCCTTGCGAAGATAAGTCAAACGTGCCAAACTAGGGTGCAAAAGTGCAGTTTTTTTTAATTGATGTAACCATTCTGTTGGAAGACATTGCCTGTGTTTTTATTGTTATGGGAGTTTTGTGGATGTTTTTATATTTTAAAAATAAATTACACTATACGTGTAAATTGCGGCTGCATTGAGATTTTAATCTACAATAAATTGATAACCCACACCCTTCAGGGTGATGATTTGTACCCGCTCGTCCTCCCGCAAATAGTCGCGCAAGCGGGTGATGTACACGTCGAGGTTGCGCGAATTGAAGAAAGAATCGTCGCCCCAGATCTGTAGCATGATGTCTTTGCGTTCTACCGTTAAATTGCGATGATCAGCAAGAATTTTGAGCAATTCTGCTTCGCGGTGCGACAATTTGCGCACCTGGGCCTGGAAGCGCAACTCGTATTTGCGCAGGTCAAATTGGTATTGCCCCAGGGCAATGACCCCGTTTGGCTCTACCGGGGGCTCGGCATTGGCCTGGCCACTTAAGTTCAGAACATTGTGGATGCGGGCAATCAGTTCTTCCATGCTGAAGGGCTTGCGGATGTAGTCGTTGCCGCCGGAGTTGAAGCCCTTGAGCACGTCTTCGGTTTGGGTTTTGGCCGTCAAAAAAATGATGGGTAAACTGGGGAACAACGCACGAATTTCCTTGCCCACCTCGTACCCGTCGCGATGGGGCAACATCACATCCAGGAGGCAAATGTCGGGCTGAAAATGGCTAAATACCTTCATCACTTCGGCTCCGTCGCTGATCATCTGGACCTCAAAGCCCCGGCTCTCGAGGCTTTCCTGGACAATTTTTCCGAGAAAGAGTTCATCTTCTACGTAGAGTACTTTGGTTCCCATATTTTTAAAAGGTTGAGGAGGTTGAGAAGTTGAGGAGGTTGAGGCTACCGCGAGCGACAGGGCTACCGCGTAAGGTCTAATCATATTAAGTCGCTCGCGGTAGCCTCAACTTCTCAACCTCCTCAACCTTCTCAACTCAATTGTGTCTTGGCAAAAATACCGTAAATCGCGTTCCCTGGTCAGGTTCGCTGTCCAACATAATTTGGCCGCCGTGCTGCTGGATGACGCCCGCTACATAACTCAAGCCCAAGCCGTAGCCTTTGACGTTGTGTTTGTCGCCATGGGGCACCCGGAAGAACTGGTCAAAAACCTTGCCCTGGTATTCTTTGGGGATGCCGATGCCCTGGTCTTTGACGCTGAACGTAAGCGTGCCGTTGTGCTCGGAAAGGGCGATGTCTATTTGGGGTTCTTCCTTGCTGTATTTAAGTGCGTTGTCCAAGAGGTTGTATACCACATTGGTCAGGTGGATGGGGTCGGCGTTCACTTGGAAATCATTGCCCTCGGTGGTGAAACTGACTTTGGCCCGCTGCTTTTCAAATTGCAGGCTGAGCGATTCCAGAATTTTTTGAATGGCACTTTTTAAATTGAGGGGTTCGCGCTGGATTTGTAAGGTCTGACTTTCAAACATCGACATCTTGAGCACCCGATCGACCAGCATGGAAAGGCGTTGCATCTCGTGCTGCGAAATGTCGATGTACTCGCGGGTGCGTTGCGGGTTGTTCAACGCATTAAAATCCTTGAGGGCTTCCAGTGCCACGCTCACGGTGGCAATGGGTGTTTTTAATTCGTGGGTGATGTTGCTGATGAAATCGTTCTTCAGCCGGGTCAGTTGTTGTTGTTGGCGCAGACTTCTAAAGATCACCCAAAAAGTCAGTCCTGTAAACAACAGGAGAAACAGGCCAAAAATCATTTGGGGCGTCATGCGTTTCAGCAAAAACCATTGGTAATCGTCGATAGCCAGTCGGTAAAATTGAAAAGGAGGAATGCCCGCGGGTGCAAAATGTACAATCCCTTCTTTGGATAGTTCATCGGGTAGGGAGTCAATTTTAGTGACTGAAAAAGCCAGCGGCAAATCATTTTTTTTCAACTGATTTTGATAACGTTGGATCAGCTGATCTTTGGGTATGGTATCGTCTGACAATTCAAACATGGCATCGGTGCCTTTGGGAATTTTGCTCAACGCCAAACCAATTCCCCTCCGTAGGCCAAAAGAACGACGAATGCGCTCATCCTTAGGGCTGCGTTGCCGCAAGTAAAAATTGATGGGTCTTTTTTCGGGAAAGGTATCGCGGTGGACAAACGTGACACTGTCCATCCGGACAACCACCATCGTGGAGGATTTGGGCGTAGAGTCAGTTTTGGATTCAAATTGAAAATTGGGTGGAATAACCTGTCTGATGGAACGCTTGGGGTCTTCTTCCATAAAAACAATCTTGCGCTGGATCAGCGAATCCTGCAAATCGCGTACCGTTTGAATAAAAACATTTTCGGATTGGTGGCGCAAAAGGTCTTCCTGTTCCTGGTAAACTTTGTTCAACCAGTAAATTTGAAAGATGGCCAACAACAACAAACTGCCCGTCATCAAGGCCCGATATAAGGTATTGTTCTTGTACAAATCAGTAGATTTGAATTTTTGACGCAACCCAGCGCCTAAGCAAACTGCTCTTTACACTGAATTTTTGACAAAGTTAGTGCAATCCTAAAGCCGACGCACCCCCCTTTAACCATTATTAACCTTAAATCAAGGAACGTTAACTTGGGGACTGGGGGATTCCGGCTTATTTTTGCAAAAAAAGAAATTGCCCATGCGAAATTTATTTTTCTTGTTCTTCGGGTTGTTGACCCTGGCCGTTTCGGCACAAACCAACGAAGGAACCATTGTGTACAAGCAGACGGTGTTTATGCGCCGGGAGGCACAGGCCATGGCCCCTGCTGGAGCTGATCAAAATATGACTCGCAATATTCCTGAGTCTATGACTACCGAGTTTGAGCTCAATTTCACCGCCAATGAGTCATTCTACAAGGAACTTGCTTCCCGAACAGATGAAACTGCCGGCGAAGGGGGGGGAATGCGTTTTATGATGCGCCGGTTCAACCCTCCGATTTACAAAGATTTGGCCAACAATCGCCAGGTGGAGGAAAATGACTTGTTCGGCAAACAATTTCTGATCGACGATGTCATCCCTGCCCGGGCCTGGAAAATCGCTGGCCAACAAAAGAAAGTGCTGGACTATCCCTGCATCTCGGCCACCTTTACCGACAGTATCATGGGGCGTGCTCGGGTGGTCACTGCCTGGTTTGCACCAACCCTTCCGGTAGCCATTGGCCCACAAGGATACGGTGGTTTGCCCGGTATGATTCTGGAAGTAGAGTTTGATGGTGGCCGCAGCGTCGTAACCGCCGCAGAAGTGAAACTACAAAAACCAGCCGAAGGGGCAATTAAAGTTCCTGAGAAAGGTAAAAAAGTAACCCGCGCTGAATACCAAAAAATTCAGGCGGAAAAAATGAAAGAAATGCGGGAGTCGGGCATGATGCAAGGGCGTCAAGGTGGCCCTGGTGGTCCGGGTATGATCATCATTCGAAACTGATTTCAGGGTTTTAGGGTTTTAGAGTTTTAGGGTTTTAGGGTTGGTTCCAAGGTTCCCGAACCCTAAAACTCTAAAACCCACTCCGCGTATCGAAATTGTTCTTTTGATACGGAATTTTGATAAAGTCCAGCGTACCTGGTTTTACCTGAATGTTGAGCACGTAGGTTCCGCGTTGGGGCTGCCAGTTGAACGAAAGTTGCCAGCAATGCAGATCGCGGGTAAAACCAATGGCAGGGTAGGAAAGCCCTTTGTTCACAAAGTCATAGCCAATATTGCCTACTGATACGCCCCAGTTTTTGGTCAATTCAATATTTCCCTGTGCGTTGATCGAGTTGGTGCCCATCCGGAAAGTGGTTTCCTGGCCACGCGTCTCCCAAAAGAAATCGAGGTTGTGTGAGATGCTGAAGTTTTCAAACAAACTCAAAAAATCCTGATCCTGGCTTCCCTGTCGCTGCTGGGGTCTTTCGCGCACATCAGTAACGACCTCCTCTTTGCTGCCTTGAAACATCTCACGGATTTTTTGCACCGTCAAATCGGTTACAAACGAAAAGCGCGCTGTTTCCATCCTTGGAATGATCCGCCCCTGTTGCCATACCGTGCGGTTGTAGCGTACCCCTTGTGAATTTTCCAAATAAGGATCCAAGCTCATAAAAAAGCCCATCGTGGTGATGCCTTTAAAAAAGCGCGCGGTTGTGCTGACGTTGAGCTGGCTCCATTTCAATGAGTCGGCGGCATAGTTGTAGTTCCCCCCAATCACCAGGTTGTCGATGAGTTTGATTTTCTTTTCCATCGAATCCTTTTTAGAATAAGCCTTGGCCTGGAAAATGTTGTTGAGGCTATACCCAATGGCCATCTGCCGCCCGCTGGGGTTGGGTGTGCCGTACACGGCAATGTTGTCGAAGCGCGAGTAGATTTGTTTGCGGAGGGGGAAACGCGAGTCCAACTGCACGCTGTCGAAATAATTTAGGGCTGGATTCAAATAATTCGGTGAATAGTTGAACGAAAGGTTGGGGCGCATTTCCCAACGTATCGCACGCAGGGGCGTGAGTTTGCCCGTTTTAAGGGTGAAAAATATCCGCGTATTCAAACTGATGCCTGCTGAAAATTGCCGATAAGCAGCAAAGCCAGAGAGGGTGTCCGTTTTTACCGTGCCAAAAACCGTGTCGTAGCGAATCAGCGATTTTTGCGGATCAAAAGGATCTTCCAGCGTATCGGAGGTAATCACCGGCGAAGAGTCGAATGATTTGGCGATGGACTTCAATTGCCATACCTCACTAAATGTGATGTTGGGGTTGACATTGATGTATTTCAATACCTTAAAAGAGGTGTTGGCATCCAGGTTGTGGCGGGCTCCCGCTACGGCATCTTCCCACATTTTTTTGGTAAAAAGGGTGGTATCTGTTGCGGCAAAAGTATTGCGTGCCTCCCCGGCGTAGCGAAAAGCGATGGTCTCGTACCATTTGTCGTTGCTCACTTTTTTCTTGAACGGGTACAGGGTTTGGGTCTGGAATTGTACGTTGGGGAAGTTGATGGTCGCTTTGCGGTTGGTCAGGTTTTGACTGTGGTTGAAAGATGCGGTAAGACTGTAAGGTTTGCCGGGCCAGTTTTTGGAAAAATTCGCGTTGGAATACAACTGCGAGTTCAACACACTGTAAGCATCGTTGAATACCCGGCTCTGGTTGCGGTTGCCCTGAATGTTGATGTTGGCGCTAAATTTGGCGCTGGGGTGGGCTGCTGCTTCCTGGTTGTGGTTGTACTGAAAGCCAAAACTTTTGGTGCGCCCGTACTTTCCCGTGGCTAAGTTTTCCTGCACCTGGGAGTCATAACGCAGGTTTAACCCCGAAGAAAATTTATACCGTTTGCGGTAATCGGCTTGCAAAGACAAACCATAAGTACCTTTAAAATAGATGTTGCTGCGCAGCGCGAGGTTGAGGTGATCCCCCACCGGAAAATACCAGCCAATGTCGCGCAAACCAAAACCCCAGTTTTCGGAATATTCATAATCCCGGGGAAACAACAAGCCCGTGCTGCGTCCTTTTTTCAAGGGAAAAAACCCAAAAGGCAACCAAAGCGGCGTAGGCACGCCCATGATTTCAATTTGAGAGGGGCCCACAATGGCCAGTTTGTCCGGGATGATTTTTTGTTTGGTACTGCGGATACCAAAGTGAGGATGCTCTGCGGAGCAGGTGGTGAACAGCAATTTTTGGCCAAATAATATGTTATCGGGTTTGGAGGTATCCTTTTTTTCTTCCTGGATGAGTTTCATCCGCGACCCGTGTACAAACAGATCGGTTTGTTGGGTGCGCACATCGTAAACCATGCCTTTTTTGGTCTTGAAATTGTAGCGCATGCGTTTGGCTGTAAACACCTGTTCGCCCTCGGTAAATTCGGGCACACCAATCACTTTACCGGTTACCGTATCTTCGCGCAATTCGGCAGTAACCAGGTTATTGGCAAAATCCAGCTCAATAAATTCAGCTTTCAGGCTGATGTCGGTATATTTTACAAAAGCTTGACCGTATAGATAGATTTTTTTTGCAATATTGTCCAATACCATCGAATCCACCGCGTTGTATTCAACCGGTGCATCAAGCGAGTCACTGGAAAAACGAATGGTATTCGGACGCGAACGGAGCTGAAAAGAATCGGAGAACACAAGCGGAACGGTATCGGCAACGTTTAGGCTATCAGGCAGTTTTGGAAAGGGATCTTGGGCCGCCAAAGGGACCATCCCCAGGCAAAAAACAAAAATAGCCCACACACTTGTTGCTTTCCAAAAATGAATTCGGTTATTTTGCATTGCGTTCATAATCAAAACCAAAAATCGATTAAACTAAGTCCTACTTCATACAGACCCACGAACCATGACAAAAGTGATTGTAACTTTCCAAACGAAGCTCCTCCTTGTCTTGTCCACCGCCCTGGTCGGCTTTAACATTTCTTTAGCAGCCGCTGGTCACGGGCCGGGCAAAGTTATACAAAGCTTGCGAGACGCTCGAACCAACCTACTAAAAAACCCACATAACCCACGAATTTATTCGTGGGACCAAACGTGGGACCAAACGTGGGATCACTCGTGGAATCCGTCGTCATACCAAATCAAAACTGTCGTCATCGATGCTGGACACGGCGGCCACGACCCCGGTTGCCACGGTGCCCATGCTCAGGAAGAGCACATCACCTTGGCCATTGCCAAAAAACTGGGCGATCTGTTGCGCAGCCGTTTCCCTGAAATCAAAGTCGTCCTGACTCGTGATCGCGATGTATTCATCCCTTTGTATGAACGCGCCGAGATCGCCAACCGCAACAATGCCGACTTGTTCATTTCCATCCATTGCAATGCCATGCCTGGCAAAAACAGCGGAACCTACGGCACAGAAACCTATGTCATGGGTTTACACACGGCTCAATACAATCTGGATGTGGCGAAACGTGAAAACGCTGCCATCCTCCTGGAGGACAATTACCAAAAAAATTACGATTACGACCCCAACTCCCCAGAAGGGCACATCATGATCAGCATGTTTCAAAATGCTTATTTGAAACAAAGCTTGCAATTTGCCGAATTGGTGGAGAATAACTTGAACCTGCAAGCCAAACGCAAATCACGCGGAGTAAAACAGGCGGGTTTTGTCGTGTTGAAAGCAACGGCCATGCCTAGTGTATTGGTGGAAGTTGGTTTTTTGACCAACCCTGCGGAAGAACAATTTTTGAACGGCCAATATGGTCAGGATCAGGTGGCTGGTGCCATGCTGGAAGCATTCGAGCAGTACAAAGTGAAAGCGGAGCTACCCGACTTTCGTTCCGAAGAGCCCTTTGTCAATGAAACGGAAAAAGCAATAGAAAAGCCGGTCGAAAAACCTGGAACTTATACTTATGGCGCGGCGGTGGCCAGTCATCAGCCCAACGAACATCAATTTGACAACAAACCGGCAGAACTGACCAAATCCAAAGAAATCCCTGCACCAGAACGCGCCAATGCACCCGGGATAGCCACAAATACTTATGAATCAAGCCCGGCACGTTATGGCCCTGTACCACCCAGTAGCGGGCAAGCGCGGATCATGCCCGGCACTAACCTTTCTGCCCAAGCGCCCAGATCTGATCTGCCCAATACTGGCAGCACCCTTGCTTCCCCATATCTCTTTAAAATTCAACTGGCAGCCGGACCTACCGCACCCAATCCGGCTGAAACAAAATGGAAAACATTTCCCTTTCCTTTGGAGGTGACGCAGGAAGACAATTTGTACAAAATTCGCACCCAGGCTTTTGCTGATTACCAACTGGCCAACCAAGCCCGCATACGCTGCAAAGAATTGGGGTACGCCGATGCCTTTATCGTAGCACTAAAAGACGGCAAACGCATCTCTTTACCTGAAGCGAAGAAAGCACTGGGTATTCTTTGAAGCGAAAGTTGAGAAGTTGAGGAGTTGAGGCTACCGCAGCGGTTTTAACAACGGTTTTGTCAAAATCGCTGCGGTAGCTTAAACTTCTCAACGCCTCAACACCTAAACTCCTCAACTTTTTTTACCTTTGCGGCTTTCAAAATTCAAAATTTCATGTCAAACGAAGTTAAAATTGCCCTTTTGGCCTTAGCAGCGATCGCCCTGTCATTTTGGGGGATTAAATTCATCAAGGGAAAAAACCTCCTAACCCGCACCAATCTGTATTACGTTGAATACGACGACGCGTTAAGCCTCCAATCGTCTTCGGCGGTGGTCATTCAGGGGGTAAACGTAGGATATGTGGCGGATGTAAAACTCCAAAATGGCTCCGAAAAAGTACTGGTAACCTTAGACTTGAAAAAAGACCTGGAAGTGCCCAAAGGCACCCGCGCCGAAATATTTGCCAATGGTTTTATGGGTACCAAAAGTGTACGTTTGCAATTTCCTCCCGTGGAAGAACGCCGTGGGATGCAGGAACCTGGCTCTTACCTGATTCCAGGCTCTGTGGGCTTTTTAGGGGCCAATATTCCGCAGGAAGAACTGAAACAATACGTACTAATCATCCAGGAGGGCATCAAAGGGGCGCTTGATTCGCTCAATAAGGGTTTGACCAATGGTGACCCGAATAGCCCGATCAACCGCAGCCTGAAAAACCTGGAATTGACCCTGGCTAACCTGCAATCGGCTACTTCCTCAGCGGATCGCCTTTTGGCTTCTTCTTCAGGCGAAATCAAGGGCACCCTCAAAAGCCTGAACGAGCTGAGCGCCAGCCTGGCGAGCAGCAAAGCCAAAATCAGCAACATCATCAACAATGCCGATAAATTCAGCGGCCAGCTGAATGAAATGGATCTCAAAAAGACCATGACGGAAGTGGATCAAACCATCGCCGGATTAAAAATC
>Ga0209717_1002666_pt1 | contig 16771 bp, 14 predicted proteins | sample AD_UKC048_MetaG_FD_184418 | JGI IMG/M metagenome (GOLD analysis project Ga0209717, IMG submission 184418) | Active sludge microbial communities of municipal wastewater-treating anaerobic digesters from USA - AD_UKC048_MetaG (SPAdes) (version 2) | ecosystem: Engineered > Bioreactor > Anaerobic >... | reverse complement strand
AATTGTTTTTTTCGTTTCGTTTCCGGCCGGGCTTCTCACGACTATTTCTATATTATTTTTGCCGGCATTAAGCTGAACTTTCAATTTAAAGCCACCTTCATCATCGACAGCTGCCAGTTTTCCATTAACCATCACACTAACCCCTTTATCGCTTTTACCCACAATATCAAAATCAGCATTATCTACCGTTAATTTTTCCTCAACCGGATTACTCATCACTAGGCTTGGTGGCTGATCATCGTAAATTATTGTTACTGCTTTTGACAACTCACTCTGACCCTCTTTTTCTTTTGAGGCAATAGCAGTAAAAGTATTTCCACCCTTATCTAGAGTAATATCCGTAAAAGAAAAGCCACCTTTTTCGTCCGCTAATTCTTTACCAAGAGACAAATCATCTTTGAGTAGCTCAACCTCCACATTTGGCTCGGCTACTCCATAAATCGAAAAACGGGCACTATTGGTCGCCTCAAAATTAACCACCAATCGAGGAGGCAGAGGAGGAAATAATTTTTCCTCACTGTCCTGAGAGTTACTCTTTGAATTACCGAGTAGCACTGACAATTTAATCAGTAAGGGCAAACCAAAAACCAAAACCGCTACAAAAATTAAAACCGTCACCCCACCCAGAACGACTGTTTTCTTAGTAATCTCTTCATCTTGTTTTCGATCTAATCTTGACCTATTTTTTATTTTAAAAAATTCCGACATATTATATTTTACCTTTTCTCAGAGCCCCTTGCCAGAATTGAACTGACATCTGTGGTTTACGATACCAAAGCTCTACCGTTGAGCTAAAGGGGCGCCGGGAGCGGCTAGAGGGAATCGGACCCTCGACTAATCCTTGGGAAGGATTCATTTTACCACTAAACCATAGCCGCACTAGGCTAAATTTTACCACGGAGTCGGAGAGTCATGCCAATTTCCAGCTTGTCTGGGCTATTTAATTTTGCTTTATTATCCTGCCAAATTTTCACCCACTGATATCCGTCACCATATTCTCTGACCGCAATTTTCCAAAGAGAGTCGCCTCTGACCACTTTATAATCTCGGTCTTCTTTTTCTATATTTTTAGCTACTTCTTTTTCTATTTGGGGTAATTTCAAAATTTGTCCTTTCTCAATTAGATTCGGATTCTTTAAGTTGTTTAACTTCGCTATTTCAACCCATTTAAACCCGTCTCCGTACTCTCTTTCGGCTATTTTCCAAAGAGAATCATTTACTACTACCTTAATCTCATCTGCGGCTAAATTTTCTTCTTTAGGCTGAGACAGCTCTTCAATTTTTAAATCATTTTTCACCCCGGGAATATCAACGCTACCCTTTCTTTTTTCAATAAAATTAACCATAAAACCGCCCACCGCCACAACGACTGCGAGGCCCAGAAACATGCTTACCACATCATCTTTTGATTTAAAGAAGGATTTTTTTGCTTTTTTGGTCATATAAGCAAACATACCTAATTTTTAACCTATAGTCAACCAGAAATGGCTATTTATCTCCGTATAATAATTTCATTTTCCAAACTCGTGATATTAGTAGGCATTAACCTATTTAATTCTTTTACAAAATTATTTACTGTTTCCAAATTAAGCTTATATATTCTTTCCTTACCGCTAACTCTATAATCTACCAGTTTTGATTTTCTCAAAATCGACAAATGATTTGAAACCGTTGCTTGACTCAAATCAAGTTTTTTTACGATTTGACTGACGTTTAATTCACCGGTTCTAAGCCAAAATATTATTTTTCTTCGATTTACCTCTGCCAGAGCTTTATAAATTCTGTCCACATTTAGATTATATCGATAAACGTCAATATGTCAATATAATTAAATAGTTGAAATTCTAGTCTCAAAGCCTCAAAATATCTCACTATGAATAATTATGATAATAGACAAGAAAAAACCTTGGTAATTGTTAAACCCGACGGAGTTCAGCGCAGTCTCATCGGTGAAGTTATCAAGCGTTACGAACAATGTGGTCTCAAACTAGTAGCTTTAAAAATGCTTATTCCAAGTCGAGAATTAGCTCTAAAACACTATTCTGTCGATCCCGAATGGCCATTAAAAACAGGTACTAAAAGTATTGAAGCTTACAAAGCTAAAGGCTTAACCCCTCCTACCGAAGACCCCATCGAATTAGCAGAAAAAGTCCGAAAAAATCTATTAGATTTTATTACCAGTGGTCCCGTTGTTGCTATGGTCTGGCAGGGGATGAATGCTATTGGCATTGTTAGAAAAATTACAGGTTCTACTGAACCTTTGGCTTCAAACCCTGGTACCATCCGTGGTGATTACACTATAGATTCTTACAATGCGGCTGATGCTGATTCTCGGGCTGTTAGAAATATTATTCACGCTTCCAGCTCTGTTGAAGAAGCAAATAAAGAAATCAAACTCTGGTTCAGTGAAAAAGAAATTTTAAACTATCGTCTGGTAGCCGAAGAAATTCTTTATGACGCAAATTTAGACGGAATTTTAGAGTAAAAAAATACCAACAATTAAGCTTGGGTCCTGTAGGACAGGATATAAACTTGTTTAGTCATAGAACCAGATCTTAATACATTTCCCTCATCTAGCTTTGTTGAGTGTTTTGAGTGTTATAAGACATCATCTCCATTTTTTGTTTGGCTACCTCAAGTATCAATTGCATCTTTTGCCTATTTTCAGGTGTTAAATACTCAAGACTACTAATACTTTCTAACGCAACATCAACACACATACTCAAATGTAAATACAATTGTTCAGATAAAATTTTAGCCTTTGGATTTAATTTAGACATTTCTAATACTGAAATTGCTTCATCCCATCTCGCTTCCAACATTTCTTTACTGGAATCCTTCTGCCAATCCGCTGGTCCAAAAGATTTTCCGGGTTTACTTAATAGACCTCTTTTTTCTATTATTACATATTCCCTTAAATCACCAGTTTTACCATGGTTGAGATAATTTTCAAGTCTAAATACGGACTTTCCCATCTCTAATCTTTTATACTCTGCAATAATTCTATCTAAACCCATAAATAATTGCATTGCTTCTTCCTCAGGAGTCTGCAAGTCATACTTATCTAAAATTTGTCGTCCCAAAACTCTGGATATTTCTTCTAAACCCCTTTTAATTCCCGTATCATTAACTTGTTCAGGCGTTAAAACTCCCAAAAAAGAAGTAAAACGTTCTTGATCATTGAGATTTACTCTCATCTCACCATTACCGACAGAGTCTCCATCATCAATCATTACTGTTGCCTTTCCCGAAACTGGCTCCAAAACCAATCCAATATTGTTCAATAAATTTTGATGAGCTGAAATTAAAAAGAAAGCATTTATTTGTTGATCGTCTGTTTCATTTGCCACCCCAGATAAAAATTGAGTTTGATCTGAATTTTTTTCTAATTTAAATTGGGTAATTAAAGTCCTTGCTAGCATATTTCCTATGGAAAAATGATTATTATATTTTTCCATATCAGAAAACAATTTATTCACGTCCTGAAGATCAACACTTAGTTGTTGACCATCTACAGAAAAGTTTACTTTGCTTTCTTGAGGAATATTTTTTTGAGGTTGAGGTAGTTCATCTATCATAATAAATCATTCTAATTGATTTTGTTTTTTTAATCAATCTAAAAAAATGTTTTGGATACATATAAAAAAATCCCCCATAATAGAGAGATTTTATTGGCGGACCCGATGGGATTTGAACCCACGATCTTCCGCGTGACAGGCGGATGTGCTAGACCGCTACACCACGGGTCCTCTAGCCTCAGTACTATAGCAAAACTTAGCTCTTTTATCTATTATTTATTTAAATTACTTTATAAATAGCTTTGGTCATCAAATTCATTTTTAAAATAGCACCAAAAGTTATAATTAAATATGTCAAAAGAATTTAGTAATTATCAGGTCTCAGAATATCTCTCCAAAATTGCCATTGCTTACGAAATAAAAGGCAAAGATCGTTTTCGGATTATGGCCTATCAAAATGCTGCCGAAACCATTTTAAACTACCCTGAAAAGCTTTATGATCTCTGGCAAAAAGATCCGAAAAATCTCGACTTCATTCCCCACATCGGTCCCTCAATTCTTAAAAAAATTGACTATTTATTTAAAACTGGCAAAAGTTACCCCTCACTCAAAAAGATTTTTGTCGATATTCACCCAGCAGTTTTTACCTTTGAAAAAATTAACGGTATCGGCCCTCTAATCGCCCATAAATTAACCCAAACTCTTAAATTTTCCCGAAATCCTCTCCGGGCTCTTGATCAGCTCGTAGCCTATTGTCAAAAAGGGAAAATTAGAAATATACCTTCTTTTGGGGAAAAATCAGAAGAATCAATCTTAAATAACACTCTCTCTTTTCTCGGTCGCCAAAAAAGAATGCCCTACAAAAAAGCCAAAAAGTTGGCTGATAAAATCATTTCTTATCTTCAGTCTCGTTTTCCTAAAACTAATTTTGTCACCCTTGGCTCACTTCGTCGCCAAAGCGACAGCGTTGGCGATATTGATATTGCCGCGGCTTCAAACAATTCGCAAAATATCATTGACTATTTTCTCACTTATCCCGATATGGTCGAAGTTATCGCTCGGGGAAAAAATAAAGCCAGTCTTCGCTTGCTAAACGATATCCATATAGACCTTATGGTTAAACCCGTTTCTTCCTTTGGTGCTCTCCTTCAGCATTTTACTGGTTCACGTCAGCACAACATCCTTCTCCGCCGTCATGCTTTAAAACTTGGTTATTCCCTCTCTGAGTATGGCATCAAAGAGATAAAAAGCGGTATCTTGCATAAATTTAGTGATGAAAAGAAATTTTATCATTTTTTAAATCTAAAATATATCCCCCCACGGGAAAGGGTTGGGGGAGGGGAACTTGAAAAATACAAAGTGTTATAATTAAATCATATGATAATCGCCATCGTCATCCTCATCCTTCTTGTTCTTTATTTAGTCGGCTTTTTCAACAGTCTCCGTACCACCGAGGTTAGAATCAACGCCGCCATTCAAGAAATTGGCAATCAGCTCAAGCGCCAAAGTCAATTAATTCCCAATCTAATCGAATCAGTCAAAGGCTATATGAAACACGAAAAAAATATTTTTGAAGATCTCACCGCTGCCCGTAAAATGATTGACAAGGCCATCAACAGCCACGATCCTGGCGCCATTGACCAGGCTCAGACCATGTTGACCAAAACTATGGGCTCACTTCAAGTCATCGCCGAGTCTAATCCTCAAATAATGGCTTCAAGTCTTATTAACAATATGATGAACGAGCTTCGCGATACTGCTGACAAAATTATGTACGCCCGGCGGACCTTTATCGACCTTTCGGCTGATTTCAACGTCAAAATTTCAACCATTCCCGGCATTTGGCTGGCACCTCTGATGGGTTTTAAGAAAAAAACTGGCTTAGAAACACCTGAATCTAAAGATATTACCGCAGTTTCTGAGTCCGAAACCAAAAACCCAGAGGTCAAATTAAATTAAATTTAAATTTTAGACTTTAGAATTTTTTTATATTTTTATGTCTTCTTTCTATCAGGAAATTCAAAATAATCGTCAACGCTCAGGTCTAATCGTTACCCTCTTCATTATCTTTATTGTCGGTACAGGTTATCTACTTAGCTATTTATTTGACAGTCAATATTTTTTACCCATTGCAATCGTATATTCTTTAGCCACCTCTTTGGGTGGTTATTTTTTAGGAGATAAAATAGTCTTATCCTTAAATAAGGCTATACCAGCTACCAGGGAAAAATATTTTAATTTTTATACCGTGACCGAAAATCTGTCTTCTGTGGCAAAGATTCCTGTTCCCAAGATCTATGTTATCGAATCTGATGCTATGAATGCCTTCGCCACCGGACGGGACCCAAAACACGCTGTCATTTGCGCCACCACCGGCCTTTTAAACAAACTTAATCGAACTGAACTCGAGGGGGTAATTGGCCATGAACTTTCACATATAAAAAATTACGACATTTTGCTCATGACTCTCGTTTCCGTCTTAATCGGTACTTTATCAATTTTAACCAATCTTTCGAGCCGAAAAATGCTTTGGGGAGGCAATGATAGAGATAATAATAATCGTGACAATTCGGGAATTCTAATGATAATTGGTTTTGTCTTGATTATTTTTGCTCCAATTATTGCTCAGTTAATTCAATTAGCCATTTCACGGCGAAGAGAATATTTTGCCGATGCCTCAAGCGTTTCTTTAACCCGTCAGCCATCTGGACTAATCAGCGCTTTAGAAAAAATAAACTCCGATACTACCCCCTTTAAACAAGCTTCGACTGCCACCGCCTCACTTTACATCAGTAACCCTTTTAAGGGCAACAAACTCGCTTCCATGTTTTCCACCCACCCACCTATCAAAGACCGCATAGCCGCCCTCGAGGCCATGATGTAATTACCGCATTTTGTTAAGATATTTTAGATTTGATTTACTTCATCTCAATTGATAATTGATAATTGATAATTGATAATTAGACTATGTCTTTCGTTAACCTTCATCTTCACACCGAGTATTCGCTTTTGGATGGACTTTCAAAAATCAAAAAGCTCGTTGCTTTAATTAAAGAACAAGGGGGAACCGCCTGCGCGATTACTGATCATGGCAATTTATACGGTGCCATTGAATTTTATAAAGCCTGTCTTAAGGCAGAAATTAAACCAATCATTGGTTCTGAGCTTTATTTTTGCCTTGAATCCAGATTTGAAAAAACCTCCCAAAATCGCAAAAACTATCATCTAATTTTACTCGCCAAAAATAATCAGGGTTATAAAAATTTAATGAAACTAGTCAGCATTGGTTACCTTGAAGGTTTTTATTATAAACCACGTATTGATTGGGAGACTTTGGAAAAATATCACCAAGGTTTAATTTGTCTCTCAGCTTGTACAGAAGGACAAGTAGCTCAAAATATTTTAAATGACAATTACGAAAAGGCTAAAGATACTGCTAAAAAATTTCAAGACCTTTTTGGCGAAGATTATTATTTAGAAATTCAGCGTCACCCCGGTCTTAAAGATCAAGACAAAGCCAACCAAGGTCTCATCAAAATTAGCCGAGAATTAGGCATTCCTCTCGTAGCTACCAATGATTGTCATTACCTCAAACCAGATGATGCCTTTGCTCAGGACGTACTCGTCATGATCAACACCCAAACCAATATCAATACTCCAAATCGTCTTAGTATGGCCTCAACCCCTGATTTTTACGTCAAAAGTCCGCAGGAAATGACAGAGCAATTCTTGGATTATCCCGAAAGTATTAAAAATACTCAAAAAATAGCCGATAAATGCAATGTTGATATTGAAATTGGTAAATGGTATTTTCCCAAATTTAAACTCCCTGAGGGTAAAAACGCCGAAGAAATCTTGACTGAAATGGTCTATTCTAGCGCCAAAGAGCACTATAAAGAGATTACCCCAGAAATAAAAGAACGTCTCGACTATGAACTAAATGTCATCTGCTCCAAGGGCTACGCCGCTTATTTTTTAATCATGCGTGATTTTATTGATTGGTGCGAAAAAAATGACACCCCCACCAACACCAGGGGTAGTGCCGGAGGCTCTCTAGTCTCCTTCGTCCTTGGGATTGTCACTGTTGACCCCCTGATTTATAATCTTCCCTTTGAACGTTTTCTAAATATAGATCGGCCCTCACCTCCCGATATTGATCTCGATATTGCCGATGACCAGCGCCAACAAATGCTTTTTCACATTATCGAGCAGTACGGTGCTGATTCTTTTGCCCAGATCTGTACTTTTGGTCGAATGATGGCCAGAGGGGCCGTCCGCGATACCGCTAGGGCCTTGGGATACGAATATGCTATCGGCGACAAAATCAGTAAACTAATTCCCCTCGGCTCTCAAGGTTTTCCCATGAGTATTGATAAAGCGCTAGATACAACCTTGGATTTAAAACAACTTTACAACACCGATCCTGATTCCAAAAAAATTCTCGACACAGCTAAACAAATTGAAGGCTGCGCCCGACATATCTCTGTTCATGCCTGTGCTATCGTCATTTCACCAACCAAAATTAATGATTTTTCTCCAACTCAAATCGAAACTGGAGGCGAAAAACCGATTACTCAGTACGAAATGCACGCTTGCGAAGATGTCGGCTTAATTAAATTCGATATTTTAGGAATCAGAAATCTTTCTTTTTTACGTCAAGCCATTATTAATGTTCGCAAAACTAGGGATCTTGAAATCAATCTCCGAAAGATTCCTCTTGATGATCAAAAAACTTTTACCATGCTCTCTGCCGGTAAAACTATGGGTACTTTTCAGCTCAGCGGAGAGGGGATGACCAAGTGGCTTAAAGAACTAAAACCCAATCGGGTTGAAGATTTAATGGCCATGGTCGCTCTTTATCGCCCCGGCCCCATGGCTATCATTCCGCAGTATATTGAAAGAAAAAAACATCCAGAAAAAATTTCCTATTTTGACCCTAAAATGGAGAAGTTTTTAAAAAGCTCTTATGGCCTGCTCGTCTACCAGGATGACTGTCTTTATACCGCCATCGAACTGGCCGGTTATTCCTGGACAGAGGTCGATAAATTTAGAAAAGCTATCGGTAAAAAGATTCCTGAAGAAATGGCGGCTCAAAAAATTAAATTTATTGATGGTTGCGTTAAAAATGGCTATTCAAAAAACAAAGCTGAGGAAATATTTAAATTAATTGAACCCTTTACTTCCTATGGTTTTAACAAAGCTCACGCCGCCTCTTATGGTATGCTGGCCTATCGAACCGCCTATATGAAGGCCAATTACCCAGTTGAATACATGTGTGCCCTCTTGACTGCCGAGGCCGACGATATTGAAAAGGTTAGTGCTGGCATCGAAGAATGCCGCTCCATGGGGATTATTATTCTCCCTCCCGATATCAATTATTCCCAAAAAGGTTTTGAATTTGAAAAAAATCCCGATTCTTTAGACCATCTGGCCATTCGAGTTGGCCTCTCTGCCATCAAAAACGTCGGCGATATTGCCATCGATTTGATTGTCGAAGAAAGAAATCAAAATGGAATTTATAAAAATTTTCATGATTTTTGTCTTCGAAGCAATGCCCAAAAAGTCAACAAAAAAGTCCTTGAAAGTCTAATAAAAGTCGGTGCCTTTGATAGCTTTGGTGAAAGAAATGCTATTTTGACTTCGGTCGATGAAATTAGAAATCAGTGCAGTAAACTTAACAATAAAAAAGACACTGGTCAGTTTGGTCTTTTTGACAACTCAGACACCCCCACCGTTATTCCTCAGGATATTTTCATGAAAGTAGAGCCCATGCCTCAAAGTGAAAAATTATCTCTGGAAAAAAGCTTACTTGGGGTTTATGTCACCGAAAATCCTATCAGTAAAATTTTGGCCTCCTTTAATTCGGTTAACCTATTAAAAATAAGTGATCTTCAGGGGAAAAATAATAATAGCCAGGTTAAATTTGTCGCCATAATTCATAAATGCAAAAATATTAGAACTAAAAAGAATAATGCCCAAATGGCTTTTCTCACTCTCGAGGACGATAGTGGCCAGATAGAAGCCGTTATTTTTCCTCAGGCTTATGAAACATATAAAAATATTATTGAAGAAAATAAAGCCTTTTATTTCGAAGGCAAAATTTCACTCCGAGATAACACTAAATCAGTTCTTATCGATTTACTCTCCACCTCTGCACCTAAAACAAAGTCTCCCTACGATTTTGTCATTAAAGTACCACCCGGTACCTCTCAATCCCAACTCATGGATCTTGATCGTCTTCTTAAAAAAAATCAAAATGGCCATCGTGGTTTAATTATTCTCCCAAACGGCAAAGAATTACCTCTATCCTATGGAGTCAATTACAATGACAATCTTAAGACGCAAATTGATGAAATATTTTTCCCATCCTTTTCTTAGATATTGATTGCCTACGTAAATTAATATAAAATACCAAAGTTTATAGATTATTTTTTTATGGCCATTAAGTTTACCTATCAAGACACAGAATTCCATGTCGGGGATACTGTCAAAGTTAATTATAAAATTAAGGAAAAAGACAAAGAGAGACTCCAAGCCTTTGACGGCATCATTATGTCAATTAGTGGTACGACTGAAAATAAAAACTTTTTAGTTGCCAAAAACGCTAGCGATGGGGTTAGGGTTGAACGTATCTTTCCAATTAATTCTCCTTGGATTGCCTCAATCAAAAAAATGCGTAGTCCAAAACGCACCCTCAAAAGTGCCAAATTATATTACCTCCGTGATCCTCACGCCAGAGGTATTTAAACAAAACTTTTCTTTTTTCATTTTCTTTTCTTCATAAAAGAAAAAGTAAATGATAATTGTCAGCCAAAGGCTGATCCGTCTCTGGCGGAAAAATTGATAATTAAAAATTTATTAGGGGTCCTTAGCTCAGTGGTAGAGCAGTTGCCTTTTAAGCAATTGGTCGCGAGTCCGATCCTCGCAGGGCCCACTTGATGCATCTCTACGGCTTAATTATCGGCGTTAGCATTATCATCGGGATTAACTACTTTAGTCGAAATCAAAAAGTTATTTCCAAAACAAAAGAAAATTTTTTTATTTATTCTCTTTTATTTTTTTCGATTATTGGTGCCAGACTTTATCATGTTATCGACTACTGGAATTATTATTCCCAAAATACCAATCAAATTTATGCCACCTGGAATGGGGGACTTGGTATTTACGGTGCCCTCATTGGTGGAATAATTTATATTTTTTTCTTTTCTCTCTTTTCCCGAATCTCGTTTCTAAAAATCTTAGATTCAATTACTCCCATCCTCCCTCTATGTCAGGCTATCGGCAGAATCGGTAATTTTTTTAATCATGAAATCCCCGTCTGGTGGCTCGAAGCATCTTTAAATTTAATTTTATTTTTTATTATTAAGTCTGAAGCTCTAAAGAACTATAGTTCTACCGCACTATATTTAATTGGTTACGGCTCGATCAGATTTTTTATTGAATTTTTTCGAAATGATACCTGGACCATCAATGGAGTCAAAATTGCCCAATTAATCAGTATTATTTCTCTCGTCATTGGTATAATATTAATCAATTATGAAAAAATCAAAATCGTTCAAAAAGATCATTAATAACACTCTTTGGACCCTACGTTTGATTTTTAAATTCAATCCCATACTTTTCTCCAGCATCTTTTGTTTCCAAGTTCTGGCTGCAAGCACCCCTTTTTTGCGAAACAAAGTTTTTTCTCAGCTTCTCGACACTATTGCTTATCGTCACCAGGATAATTTGTTCAGAACCTTTGGTATATTTATCATTATTTTGACTATTTCCGCTGTTTTTTATTTCCTTCAAACTCAATTTAGCCGGATTTTAGACACTAAACTTCAAAGTCAGTTACGAATAATGTTTATTGATAAAGTTTCCCACCTCGATTACCAGCACCTTGAAGGTAAAAAAACCGGCAATCTTATTTCCAAAGTTGACGAAGAATTTGGTTGGCGCATCCGCCAAAGCGTTCAAGATATCAGCAATATTTTTAGTAATTTAATCAGTTTAATTGCCGTCACAATTATTATTGTGCCCCGTTATCCTCAGCTTTGGATTTTAATTTTTGTTTCCCAAATTCCTCAGTACTTAGTGGAAAAAATTTGGATTCAAAAAGATTGGCAAATTAGGGAAGCTAATAGCGATAAAAACAAAATGATGTGGGATTTAAATTATCAACTTCGCTCTAAAAACTATATTTCTGAATTAAGAATTAACAACGCCATTAACTATCTTTTTCAAAAATATCAGGACACCCTTAATTTTTTCACCCGTTCCCGCGTCAATCTCAGAATCAAACAAAGCCCCAGTGAATTGTTGCTTATTGCTCTTTCTATCCTGATTAACGGAATTTGTCTCCATGTTTTAATTTCCGATGCTCAAAATAATATCCTAACTATAGGTCTTTTCACCTTCTTTTTTCAAACCATTCAACAAACCTCCGATTTCTTCCGCGGATTAGTTTTCAGCTCAGTCAATATCACCGAGAATAGCTACCATATCAGTAATTTTCGAGAAGTTATGGATCTTAAAAACATCATCAATGGCGGCTCAAAAAAAATTTCTCCTCCCATTCCAGCCAAAATTGAATTTCAAAATGTCACCTTTAAATATCCCGGATCTAAACATTATGTTTATAAAAATCTAAATCTGACAATTAATACTAACGAAGAAATTGCCATTGTCGGTCAAAACGGTGCCGGTAAAAGTACTCTAATTAAACTTCTTTGTCATTTTTACGAACCGGACTCCGGCAAAATTTTAATTAATGGCGTTGATCTCAAAGAGATTAATCTTGAAGATTGGTATCATCAATTATCCTATCTTGCCCAAGAATTTAATCATTATCAGAATCTTTCCCTCCGGGAAAACATCACTATCGGTCAACCGCAAAGCATTAATGATTCTAAAATTATCTCTGCCCTCAAAAAAGCCGATGCTCAATTTATAAATAAATATCCCCAAGGTCTTGATACTCCTATGAGTCACCGTTACGGCGGCGAAGAACCCTCCTGGGGACAAATGCAAAAAATTGCCATCGCTAGGGTATTTTATCGAGATAGTCCAATTATTCTTCTCGACGAACCCACCGCCTCCATCGATGCCATTTCCGAGAGCAAAATTTTTAACCGTCTCTACAAAACTATCAAAAACAAAACCCTAATCATTGTTTCTCATCGTTTTTCCACTGTTCGTAACGCCCAAAGAATTATTGTTATTGATAAAGGAAAAATTGTTGAGCAGGGAAGTCACCAGGAGTTACTTAAACTCAATGGTCTTTATGCTAAATCCTTCAACCTTCAGGCCAAAGGCTACCAGGAAGCTTAACAATCTGATAAAATATCCAGACACGGCTCCTTCGTCTAGTGGCCTAGGACTCCTGGCTTTCATCCAGGCAATCGTGGGTTCGACTCCCACAGGAGTCACATTCGTTTCCTAATCCTTTACTTCCATCATCAGACCAAAATGATCAGAAAGATGGATGTTTTTTCTTTTCAACTGGTAAAGATCCTTTAGAATCACTTTATGGCTAATATCTTTCAAATCTTTTGAAAGCAAAATATAGTCAAGCCGAGAATCTTTTCTTATTTTATAAAAGTTTTTTCTTTGGGTATTTTCCTTGGAGACTGTAATGATTTCTTCCCCTCGTAAAGGGTCATACAAATTTGTTTTTTCCTCAAACTGTTGGTACATACTATCAGTAAAAGAAATATTAAAATCTCCCGCCACAATTACTTTTTCTTTTTCTAGATTCAAATTATTTAATAGCTCTGAAAACTGCTTTAATAAAACTCCTTTTTCTTTAGAAGAAACAGTTTTATAAAGACTTACTAGGTGAGTATTTATTACGGTCACTATTTTTCCCTCAATCTCCAGTCTAATTTTTTGATAGCCTTTTTTTAGAAACCGATCAGTTAATTGAAAAGAAATGGAAGTACCTTGGCTATTAAATTTGATGTATTCACTACTCACAATCGGATACTTAGAAACAAATAAAAGACCACCTCTATTTATTTTTCCTCCTGGATTAAAAAAAGAATAATAGCCTAATCTTTCAAAACTTTTTGAAATCCTTTTAACCCTTTTTAAGAAAATTAGTTCTTGAAAACAAATTATATCGGCGTCTAATTTAATTATTTCCGATACAAGGTGATCAATTCTATCTGTTCTCTTGGGCGACAAGGGAGAATCGAAACAATTTATGGTAATTATTTTAATTTTCATTTATTTTCAGATTTTTATTATATACCAATTTGCTTGATATACTTTCATTGTGATTTATATTTTTCATGGAAACCACACCTCTCAAAGCTATAATGAATTTTCCGAACTTTTGAATAATTATAAACTACACGAAAAGTTCCACCAAAATAGCAAAAATCTAGAAATTGACTCTCTAAATCGTTTTATTAATACCCCGTCTCTTTTTTCAGAAACAAAAGTGGTTATAATCGAAAATCTCTTTTCTCTCTTAAAACCCCAACTTGAGGCTGTCTCCAAATTAATCAATTCTCGTCCCAATTTAGATTATTTATTTTGGCAGGATAAAAAAATTGAGACGGTTAAACTTAAATTATTTCCCAAATCAACGATCAAAATTTTTGTCTTACCGGAAGTATTATTTAGTACTCTCGATTCAATTCGACCTCAAAATAAAAACGAATTTGTTAAAAAATATCAAAATTTAGTCTCTATTTTACCCTTTGAGTTAATCCTATTTTGGTTTAAAAATCATCTTCGACGTCAACTAACCACTTATTCAAAATTTTCCACCACCTCATTAAAAGAAACCTATTTAAATTTAATTAAACTTGATTATCGTTCAAAAACTGGCAAACTACTAGACTCCAAAGAAAACTGTTTGGAAAGAATAATCCTTTCTCTTATCGACTCCGGGCCCTAATTTCTGCTATTATTTTTTATATGACTGCCCAAATCATTGACAAGCCCTGGGGTCAGGAAATAATCTTGAGCACTCCCAATCTTCCTTACACTGCCAAAATTTTAGAAATAAAGGCTGGCAAACGCTTATCTCTCCAATACCACGATCAAAAACTCGAAACTCTTTGCCTTTTCTCGGGGCAGGCCAATATCATTTGGGGTCAAGATCAATCAACTCTGACAACCGAAAAAATGATTAAAAATCAAGGCTACACCATCACCCCTGGTACCATTCACCGCCTTGAAGCTATTAGCGACTGTCGATTTTTCGAAGCTTCAACCCCAGAAACTGGCACTACCTATCGCCTTGAGGACGATACTGGGCGTGAAAATGAGACCGAAACCGTTAGAAATTTACCCAACCGTGGCTACTAACAATCAAAATCTTCTCTGGTTTAAAGATATTCGTTTTGAAGATATAAATATAGTTGGAGGAAAAGGCGCAAATTTAGGTGAAATGTACAATCTAGGTATCCCTGTTCCCAATGGCTTTTGTGTTACCGCTCGGGCTTATTTTAAATTTATTGAAGCCAATAAACTGAAACCAAAAATAAAAGCTCTGCTCGATGTCATCGATGTTGATGATCCCTCACAACTTAATTCAATCTCTTCGAAAATTAGGAAATTGATCAAGCAATCGCCTCTTCCCCCCGAAATTGCCACTGAAATCATGACTGCCTATAAAAAACTTTGCAGTTTTGCCGGTCTAAAAAATGTTCCCGTCGCGGTTCGTACTTCTGCCACCGCCGAAGATAGTGCTGATGCCTCTTTTGCGGGCCAAGGAGACACTTTTCTTAACGTTCTGGGAGAAAGCAACGTCGCCATTAAGGTTCGAGCTTGCTGGTCTAGTCTCTTTACCTCCCGCTCTCTTTTTTATCAAGTTAAAAATCATTACGATAATTTCAAAATTGGTGTTGCTGTTCCGGTTCAAAAAATGGTTCAGAGCGAAGTTTCTGGCATCGCTTTTACTCTAAATCCAGTCACCAATAATAAAAAAGAAATCGTTATCGAAACTATTTGGGGCCTCGGAGAATATATCGTCCAAGGTATCGTCACCCCTGATCAGTATCTCGTCGATAAATCAAATTGGGAAATTAAATTTGAAAACCATGTTCCTCAAAAAATTCAGCTAACCCGTTTTGAGGACACCAACAAAGAAATTCCGGTTCCAAAATACAAACAAAATCGTCCAAAAATTGACCATAGCATGACCATAAAGATAGCTAAATTAGCCCAAAAACTCCATAACCACTACGGCAAGGCCCAGGATATCGAATTTGCCATCGAAAAAAACAAGCTTTATTTTGTTCAAACGAGACCCATTACTACGGTAAATATTAGTCAAAAAAATCTAGAATCTCAAAATAAAATTGATATTGACCTCAAGCCAATTTTAACTGGAGACGCGGCCAGTCCTGGCTCTGGAACGGGCGTCGCCATCATCATAAATTCTCCCAAAGAATTAAATCGCGTTCAAAAAGGACAGGTACTTGTTACACAAATGACCACCCCCGACTTTGTTCCCGCCATGAAAAAAGTCAATGCTATCGTTACCGATAGAGGAGGTCAAACCTCACACGCCGCTATAGTTAGTCGAGAACTCGGCGTTCCCTGTGTCGTCGGCACTGAAAATGGTTCTAAATTAATCAAAGAAGGTGATATTATTACAGTTGATGGAACAACAGGTAAAATTTACGCCGGCGACGAATCTCAAAATACGACCAAAGTTGAGAAAAAAAGTCAGTCAACTCAAAAAACCGCTACTAAGCTTTATGTCAATTTAGGTGAACCGGAACTAGCCCCTGAGATTAGCAAAAGAAATGTAGATGGGATTGGTCTTCTCCGAGCTGAATTTATGATTGCTAATATTGGTATTCATCCAAAACGCATGATCCAGGAAAATAGACAAAAAGAATATATTCAAAAATTAGCCTCAGGTTTGCTTTCATTTTGCAAAAACTTTAATCCACGACCGGTTATCTACCGGGCCACAGATTTTAAAACCAATGAATACCGTTATCTTAAATGGGGGAAAATATACGAACCTGAGGAACCTAATCCACTTCTCGGTTTTCGTGGAGCTACCCGCTATATCAACTCACCAGATGTTTTCGAAATGGAGCTTGAAGCCATCAAAATTGTTAGAAACAAATATAATTTAAAAAATCTATGGCTCATGATTCCCTTTTGCCGCACTCCTGAAGAATTAGTTAAGGTTAAAAAAATAATTACCGATAATGGTCTTTTGCGCAGCCCCTCTTTTAAATTATTTATGATGGCTGAAATTCCCAGCAATGTCATCCTCTTAGACAAATTTATCGATG
>Ga0209717_1002662_pt1 | contig 16800 bp, 15 predicted proteins | sample AD_UKC048_MetaG_FD_184418 | JGI IMG/M metagenome (GOLD analysis project Ga0209717, IMG submission 184418) | Active sludge microbial communities of municipal wastewater-treating anaerobic digesters from USA - AD_UKC048_MetaG (SPAdes) (version 2) | ecosystem: Engineered > Bioreactor > Anaerobic >... | reverse complement strand
GACGGCCAGATCATGGCCGGCAAGCGCAAGCCCAACTACAGCGCGGCCGTCGACATGCTGACCACCGCCGCCATCAAGGAGATGGTGGTGCCCAGCCTGTTGCCGGTGGTGGTGCCGGTGCTGGTGGGCATGCTGCTCGGCCCGGCGGCGCTGGGTGGCCTGCTGATGGGCACCATCGTGACCGGCCTGTTCGTGGCCATCTCGATGTGCACCGGCGGCGGCGCCTGGGACAACGCCAAGAAGCTGATCGAGGAAGGCTTCACCGACGCAGCCGGCGTGCTGCACAAGAAGGGTGGCGATGCGCACAAGTCTGCCGTGACCGGCGACACCGTGGGCGACCCGTACAAGGACACCGCCGGCCCGGCCGTGAACCCGCTGATCAAGATCATCAACATCGTGGCGCTGCTGATCGTGCCGCTGCTGCCGATGAGCGCCAGCACCAAGCCGGCGGCCATGCACGCCGCACCGGCGGCGGTGACGGCGCCGGCCGCAGCGCCCGCGCCGGCGGTGGTAGCCCCCGCCGCTGCGCCGGCCGCTGCATCGGCTGCCAGCAGCTGACCTGCCCTGCCCTTGCATGACAAAGGGCCGCTCACGCGGCCCTTTTTTCATTGGCGCGGCGAGCCGGCCTGCTACCGCACGCAGTCCACGTAGTACCGCCCTTCGGCGCCGCCCTCGTCTTCCACCAGGCCATGCACGTCGGTGGCGAAGCCCGGGAAGCGGGCATTGAAGGCGCGGGTGAACTTCAGGTACTGCACGATCTTGCGGTTGAAGCGCTCACCCGGGATCAGCAGCGGGATGCCCGGCGGATACGGCGTCAGCAGTGCGGTGGTGATGCGGCCCTCCAGGTCGTCGATGTCGACCCGCTCCGTCTGGCGCCGGGCGATGTGGGCGAAGGCGTCGCTGGGCTTCATGGCCGGCTGCAGGTCGGACTGGTAGACCTCGGTCGTCAGCCGGGCGATGTCGCCCTCGGCATAGGCTTCGTGCATGGCCTGGCACAGATCCTTCAACCCCATCTTCTCGTACTGCGGATGGGCCTGGCAGAACTCGGGCAGGATGCGCCACATCGGCGCATTGCGGTCGTAATCGTCCTTGAACTGCTGCAGCGCCGTCAGCAGCGTGTTCCAGCGGCCCTTGGTGATGCCGATGGTGAACAGGATGAAGAAGCTGTACAGCCCCGTCTTCTCGACCACCACGCCATGCTCGGCCAGGAACTTGGTGACGATGCCCGCCGGGATGCCGGTGGGCGCGAACTTGCCCGACATGTCCAGCCCCGGGGTGATCAGGGTGCACTTGATCGGGTCCAGCAGGTTGAAGCCGGTGGCCAGGTTGCCGAAACCGTGCCACTTGTCCTTGGCCTTCAGCGTCCAGGCGTCGGACCGGCCGATGCCGTCGTCCACCAGCTTGTCGGGGCCCCAGACGGTGAACCACCAGTCCTTGCCGAACTCCTTGTCGACCTTGCGCATCGCGCGGCGGAAGTCCATCGCCTCCTTGATGCTCTCTTCCACCAGCGCCGTGCCGCCGGGCGGCTCCATCATCGCGGCGGCCACGTCGCAGCTGGCAATGATGGCGTACTGCGGGCTGGTGCTGGTGTGCATCAGATAGGCCTCGTTGAACAAATGCTTGTCCAGCTTGACCGTCTGTGAGTCCTGCACCAGCACCTGGCTGGCCTGGCTGATGCCGGCCAGCAGCTTGTGCGTGGACTGGGTGGAATACACCATCGCCTGCTTGGGCCGCACCCGGTTCTTGCCCATCGCGTGGAAGGTGCCGTAGAACTTGTGGAAGGCGGCGTGCGGCAGCCAGGCCTCGTCGAAATGCAGGTTGTCGATGTAGCCGTCGACCATGCCCTTGATGGTCTCGGTGTTGTAGAGCACGCCGTCGTAGGTGCTTTGCGTCAGTGTCATCACCCGCGGGCGCACGGTCTTCGGGTCCACCCCCGCGAGCAGCGGGTTGGCGGCGATCTTGCGCTCGATGGCCTCGCGGGTGAACTCGCTCTGCGGGATCGGGCCGATGATGCCGTAGTGGTTGCGCGTGGGCGTCATGAACACCGGCACTGCGCCCGTCATGATGATGCTGTGCAGGATGCTCTTGTGGCAGTTGCGGTCGACCACCACCACGTCGCCTGGCGCCACCGTGTGGTGCCACACCATCTTGTTGCTGGTGCTGGTGCCGTTGGTCACGAAGAAGCAGTGGTCGGCGTTGAAGATGCGCGCCGCGTTCTTCTCGCTGGCGGCCACCGGGCCGGTGTGGTCCAGCAGCTGGCCCAGCTCATCGACCGCGTTGCACACGTCGGCGCGCAGCATGTTCTCGCCGAAGAACTGGTGGAACATCTGGCCCACCGGGCTCTTGAGGAAGGCCACGCCGCCGCTGTGGCCGGGGCAGTGCCAGCTGTAGCTGCCGTCCTGCGCGTAATCGACCAGCGCCTTGAAGAACGGCGGGGCCACGCCGTCCAGATAGCTCTTGGCCTCGCGGATGATGTGCCGGGCCACGAACTCGGGCGTGTCCTCGAACATGTGGATGAAGCCGTGCAGCTCCCGCAGGATGTCGTTCGGGATGTGCTGGCTGGTGCGCGTCTCGCCGTACAGGTAGATCGGGATGTCGCTGTTCTTGAAGCGGATCTCCTCGATGAACTTGCGCAGGTTCAGCACCGCCGGGTCCAGTTCGGGACCGGGGGTGAACTCCTCGTCGTCGATGGACAGGATGAAGGCCGACGCCCGGCTCTGCTGCTGGGCAAAGCTGCTCAGGTCGCCATAGCTGGTGACGCCCAGCACCTCGAAGCCCTCTTTCTGGATGGCATCGGCCAATGCCCGGATGCCCAGGCCCGACGTGTTCTCGGAGCGGTAGTCCTCGTCGATGATGACGATCGGAAAGCGGAAACGCAGCATGCAGGGGCTCCTCGGGAGCTGGGCAGAACACAGGGCAAACGGCCGGCCTGGCCAGGGGTGCCCGCCGGACAAGCCGCGAAGTGTAGGGGTGAACCACCAACCGCCGATGACAGCGCCCTGCGTGGCTACACTGCGCCGCACTGGCCGTCTGGCCGGGCATGACAAGGGGGTGTGATGGACTGGAATGCATCCACTGGTTGGTGGCTGGCCGCAGGCGTGCTGGTGGTGGCCGAGCTGGCCACCGGCACCTTCTACCTGCTGATGCTGGCGCTGGGCGCCGCAGCCGGCGCGCTGGCGGCGCATGCCGGCTTGCAATTGACCGGGCAAATCGGCACGGCCGCCGTGGTGGGTGCCAGTGCCGTGGTGCTGTGGCACCTGCGCCGCAGCCGCCGCCCGGCTGCCGAACCGGCGGCCACCAACCCCGATGTCAACCTGGACGTGGGCGGCACGGTGCAGGTGCCGGCCTGGGGCGACGACGGCAGCGCCCGCATCCCCTACCGCGGCAGCCACTGGGAGGTGCGCCATGTCGGCCCAGGCCACCCGGTGCCCGGCCTGCATGTCATCCGCGCCGTGGAAGGCAACCGCCTGCTGCTCGAACGCGCCCCGCACTGACACACCACAAAGGCAACCCCATGGAAATCGTCGCCATCCTGCTGGTCATCACCATCATCTTCATTGCAAGGTCATTGAAGGTGGTGCCGCAGCAAAACGCCTGGGTGGTGGAACGCCTGGGCAAGTACCACGCCACGCTCACGCCCGGCTTGAACCTGCTGGTGCCGTTCGTCGACCGGGTGGCCTACAAGCATTCATTGAAGGAGATTCCGCTGGACGTGCCCAGCCAGGTCTGCATCACCAAGGACAACACCCAGCTGACGGTGGACGGCATCCTGTACTTCCAGGTGACCGACCCGATGCGCGCCAGCTACGGCAGCAGCGACTACATCATCGCCATCACCCAGCTGGCACAGACCACGTTGCGCAGCGTGGTGGGCCGGATGGAGCTGGACAAGACGTTTGAAGAGCGTGACCAGATCAACGGCTCGGTGGTGCTGTCGCTGGACGAGGCGGCGCTGAACTGGGGCGTGAAGGTGCTGCGCTACGAGATCAAGGACCTGACGCCGCCGGCCGAGATCCTGCGCAGCATGCAGGCGCAGATCACCGCCGAGCGCGAGAAGCGTGCGCTGATCGCCGCCAGCGAGGGCCGGCGCCAGGAGCAGATCAACATCGCCACCGGAGAGCGTGAGGCCAGCATCGCCCGCAGTGAAGGCGAGAAGCAGGCCGACATCAACAAGGCGCAGGGCGAGGCTGCCGCCATCACCGCGCTGGCCGAAGCCTCGGCCGATGCCATCCGCCGCATTGCCGCCGCCATCGAGGCGCCTGGCGGCGCCCAGGCCGTGCAGCTGCAGGTGGCCGAGAAGGCGATCGGCGCCTATGCCAACCTGGCCAAGGCCAACAACACCATGATCGTGCCCGGCAACATGACCGAGGTGTCGGGCCTGATCGCCACCGCCATGGCGGTGATGAAGGGCACGCCCAAGGCCTGACGCCCACCCACAGTCGCGTCAGCCCGCCCGGCGCCGCGGCTGCACGCCGGCCACCGCCAGCAGCGACTCCACGCAGTCGCGCAGCGACACGTCCCAGGGCCGGAACTCCACCCCCAGCAGCGCGCGGATGCGCTCGTTGCGCAGGTCGCAGCCGTCCCAGATGGCGCGCATCTCGGCCTCACGCGCGCGGATGCGCTCGTCCTGCCCGTCCACCACCGGGCCCGGCACATGGCCCAGCTCAGGCAGCAGGCGGCCGATGTCGGTATTGATGTCCTCCACCCGGCGCGTCTCGGTGGACCAGGCGATGTAGCGCTCGCCGTTCTTCACCGCGGCGCTTTCCAGCAAGCCGATGTGGCAGGCCGCATCGTCGCGCACGTCCACCGGCATCCAGGGGCGGTAGACGGGTGTCTGCACACAGTCGCCGCGCAGCATGCCGGCGATCAGCTTCTGCCACGGCCCCATGTCCTGCTGGTGGGCCGACAGGATGGGGCCGACGTTGTCGCCTGGGCAGCAGGCCACCGAGGTCCAGCCGCCATGCCGCGCCGCGGCGGCGGCAAACAGCCGCTCGGCCAGCACCTTGCCCATCGAATAGCCCTGCCCACGCTCGGGGCTGCGCTTGGGGTTGGTCTCGTCGGGCCAGCGGTCTTCATGGCAGACCGGGCGGCGCACCAGTTCCTGCAGGTCCATCTCGGAGATCACCGCGGCGATGCTGGAGGTGACCACCACCCGGGTGACGCTGCCCGATGCGTCGATGCTGCCGATGATGTGCTCGCAGGTGCGGCGGATGCGGTCCTGGTCGTCGTAGGTGGCCAGGTGCGACAGGTGGGCCACGCCATGGCAGCCGCGGAAGATGCTGTCGTAGCAGCCGGGCTGGTCCAGGTCGGCCGCATGCAGCGTGAGCCGGCCGCTGGCAAAGCCCGGCATCGCCCGCAGGAAGCCGGTGCGGGCCAGGTCATCGGGATCACGCACGCAGGCACGCACCCGGTGGCCGCGGTCCAGCAGCTGGCGCACCACCCAGCCGCCGATGAAGCCGGCGGCGCCGGTGACCGCGATGACCGCACCGCGGCGGGGGACTGGGGACATGGCAAACACCTCGTGCGCACGGCCCCGGGCGGCGCCCGGCCTGAGCCTGCGGCGGCCACGCTAGCACCCGGATTCCGGCCGCGGAGTCGGCCGGGTGACAGCCCGCAGGCGGCCCGCCGCGCCACATTCAACGCACAACACCCCGCGCCGCTGGCCCGGCGCGCCCGCCCACGAGGAGACCCATGAGCACCCACGCACCCGCCACCGCCACCCAGCGCCTCGATGTCGACGGCGCCATCGGCATCGTCACCGTCGCCTACCCGCCGGTCAACGCGCTGTCGCGCAGCATGCGCCAGGCCATCATCGACGGCATCAGCGCCGCGCAGGCCCACCCCGACGTGCAGGCCATCGTCTTCATCTGCGACGGCCGCACCTTCCTGGCCGGTGCCGACATCACCGAGTTCGGCAAGCCGCCGCAGGCGCCGTCGCTGTACGAGGCGCAGGACCTGATCGAGAACAGTACCAAGCCGGTGATCGCGGCGATCCACGGCACGTCGCTGGGTGGCGGGCTGGAGGTGGCGCTGTGCTGCCACTACCGCGTGGCCGTGCCCAGCGCCAAGTGCGGCTTGCCTGAGGTGCACCTGGGCCTGCTGCCGGGCGCCGGTGGCACCCAGCGGCTGCCCCGCATCGTGGGCGCCGCCAAGGCGCTGGACTACATCACCGCCGGCACCCACATCCCGGCGTCCGAATGCTTGGCCTCGGGCCTGGTGGATGCCGTGGTGCCGGAAGGTGAACTGCGCGCCGGCGCCGTCGCCTTCGCCCGCCAGGTGCTGGCCGAAGGCCGCCCGCTGCGCAAGGTGCGCGACAGCGACGACAAGGTGCTGCCCTTGCGCGGCAAGCCTGAGCTGTTTGCCGAGTTCCGGAAGGCCAACGCCAAGCGCTTCCGCGGCTTCCTGGCGCCTGAATACAACATCCGCTGCATCGAGGCCGCGGTGAACCTTCCCTTCGACGAGGGCAAGGCCGTCGAGCGCAAGCTGTTCCTCGAACTGGTGGGCGGCATCCAGAGCCAGGCCCAGCGCCACGCCTTCTTTGCCGAGCGCGCCGCCGCCAAGATCCCCGACGTGCCCGACGACACGCCGACAGTGAAGGTGGCCAGCGTCGGCATCATCGGCGCCGGCACCATGGGCGGTGGCATCGCGATGTGCTTTGCCAACGTGGGCATCCCGGTGACCATCGTCGAGACCGCCCCCGCCGCGCTGGACAAGGGCCTGGCCGTGGTGCGCAAGAACTACGAGAACACCGCCAAGAAGGGCAAGCTCACCACCGAACAAGTGGAGAAGCGCATGGGCCTGCTGACCGGCAGCGTCGACATGAACAGCCTGGCTGGCTGCGACCTGGTGATCGAGGCCGTGTTCGAGAACATGGCGATCAAGAAGGAGATCTTCGCCAGGCTGGACGCCATCTGCAAACCCGGCGCGGTGCTGGCCACCAACACCTCGGCACTGGACGTGAACGAGATCGCCACCGCCGCCGCCAGCCGGCCCGAGGCGGTGGTCGGCATGCACTTCTTCAGCCCGGCCAATGTGATGAAGCTGCTGGAGGTGGTGCGCGGCGCCAAGACCAGCCACACCGCGCTGGCCACCGCCATGCAGATCGGCAAGAAGATCGGCAAGGTGGCGGTGGTGTCGGGCGTGTGCCCCGGCTTCATCGGCAACCGCATGCTGCGCGCCCGTGGCGAACAGGCCCAGGCCATGCTGATGGAAGGCGCGATGCCCTGGGACATCGACCGCGTGCTCTACGACTTCGGCATGCCGATGGGTCCGTTCGCGATGAGCGACCTGGCCGGCCTGGACATCGGCTGGAGCAAAGACACCAGCAAGAGCAGCACCGTGCGCGAGGTGCTGTGCGAGATGGACCGCCGCGGCCAGAAGACCGGCGCCGGCTACTACGACTATGACGAAGCCCGCAACGCCAAGCCCAGCGAGGTGACGCGGAAGATCGTCCTCGACTTCATGGCCAAGGCCGGCAAGACCGCGCGGCCGATCAGCGATGACGAGATCCTGGAGCGCACGGTGTACGCCATGGTCAACGAGGCCGCCAAGATCCTGGAGGAAGGCATCGCCCTGCGCGCGTCCGACATCGACACCGTCTACATCAACGGCTACGGCTGGCCGGTGTACCGCGGCGGCCCGATGTTCTACGCCGACACCGTGGGCCCGGCGACGGTGGTGGAGAAGCTCAGGGCCTATGGTGACCGCATGGGCGCGGGCTTCAGCATCTCGCCGCTGCTGCTGAAGCTGGCGGCCGAGGGCCGGTTCTTCACCCGCTGAGCCGCCCACCGAGCAACCGCATGCCCAGCGGGCCGGCCCTGCGCAGGCATCATTCGGGGTTTGCCACACAAGGAACCCCGGCCATGTCCCACGATGCCGCCCTGAACGTGCTGGGCACCCCCCTGGTGCCCTGCAGCTACGACCCGCTGACCGGCTGGTACCGCGACGGCTGCTGCCACACCGACGCGCAGGACCATGGCAGCCATGTGATCTGCGCGCGCATGACCCTGGCCTTCTTAAACCAGCAGTTCGAGCGCGGCAACGACCTGATCACCCCGCGGCCCGAGTACCGTTTCAAGGGCCTGAAGCCCGGCGACCGCTGGTGCGTGTGCGCGCTGCGCTGGAAAGAGGCCTACATGGCCGGCTGCGCCCCGCCGGTGGTGCTGGACAGCACCCACGCCCGCGCGACGGATTTCGTGCCATTGGACTGGTTGCAGGAGAAGGCGCTGGACGCCGTCGGCTAGAATTTGAGGCTTGCCGCGGAGAGATGGATGAGCGGTTTAAGTCGCACGCCTGGAAAGCGTGTGGGGGTTAACAGCCCCCCGCGGGTTCGAATCCCGCTCTCTCCGCCACCATTCTGAACGCGGGCCCGCGCGGCCCGTTCTTCATGGTGCAGCGCCCAGCTGCTGGTAGACCGCCATCTCGAAGCCCATCAAGGTCTCGACCACCGGCATGTCGAAGAACGGCAGCACCTGCGTCATCAACACGCCACCCACGCCCTTGGCGCGGTCGATCCAGTAGTAGCTGTTGAACACGCCGGCCCAGTCGGCCGTGCCCTGGCTGCGCATGCCCGGCAAATCGACCCCGGTGAGGTGAAAGCCCAGGCCCCAGGACTGCGGCACCGGCATCGACATCACGTCGTTCGACAGCTCGGGCATGGCCGACTTGATCACCGCCGGCAGCTGGATGTTGCCGATGTGGCTCTGCAGCGCCATCTGCACCGTGGCCGGTTGCAGGATGCCGGCGCCGTCGTTCAGCCAGGCCTGCACGAAGCGCCCGTAGTCCTGGATGCTGCCGTAGGAGCCATGGCCGGCGGCGTCCCACTCAGATTGCGCAGGCAGGTCGTGCACCGACGGCAGCAGCGTGCCATCGGCCTGGCGCTGCATCACCCGCAGCAGGCGCTGGCGCTGGTCGGGGCTGGGTGTGAAGGTGGAATCGGACATGCCCAGCGGCCCGTACACCCGCTGCTGCAGCACGGCGCCGAGGCGCTGCCCGGTGATCTTCTCGACCACCAGGCCCAGCCAGTCGGTGTTCACGCCATAGGCCCAGGCGGTGCCGGGGTCGTTGACCATCGGCACCGACAGGCTGCGCTTGTCGCCACTCAACGGGCTGGGCGCGCCGGTGACCACCAGGTAGCGCATCAGCTTCTCGCTGGTGAAGAAGTAGCCCAGGCCGGCCGTGTGCGTCATCAGCTGGCGCACCGTGGCCGCACTGGCCGGTGGCCGCAGGCGCGGCTGGTCGCCGTCGAAGCCGTCCAGCACCTGCAGCTGGCCGAACTCGGGCAGGATGGACGCGACCGTGTCGTCCAGGCCCAGTCGACCCTGTTCCACCAATTGCAACGCGGCGGTGGTGGCCACCGCCTTGGTCATCGACGCATTGCGGTACAGGGTGTCGGCCCGCGCCTCGCCAGCCGTGCCCTGGAACAGCACACCCTGCCGGTCGACCACGAGGGCCGCCACGCCGTGCACGGCGCCCTTGGCCACGGCGCCTTGCAGCAGCGCCTGGATTGCCGAACCGTCGAATGCCATGGAAGTCTCCTGGTGTTGTGGGGTGCATCGCAGCACCGGCGGTGCAGCGATGGCCGATTCTGCGGTGCAGTGCGGCTCTCCGGCGGCAGGGATCGCCCGCAGTGCAAGCTTGGCGCCTGGCCCAGAATGGCGCATGCCCGACGCCAACTACCTGAACCCCACCGATGCCCCCAGCCGGGCCGACATCGACGCCACCCACGGCCCGCTGCTCTTGGAATTCGGCACCGGCTGGTGCGGCCACTGCCGCGCAGCCGGACCCGCGGTGGCCCAGGCCCTGGCGGCCCACCCCGGCGTGCGCCACCTGCAGGTGGAAGACGGCCCGGGCCGCGCCCTGGGCCGCAGCTTCGGCGTGACGCTGTGGCCCACGCTGGTGTTCCTGCGCGACGGCCAGGAGCGCCAGCGCCTGGTGCGCCCGCGTGAGGTCGCCCCGGTGGCTGCGGCGCTGCAGGCCATCACCGCAGGTTGAAGCGCGCACGCACCCAGAATGCGCTGACATCCGCTCGGCTGCAACTCCGCCAGCACAACCGCCAGCAACAACGCCGCATGCCATCCCATCCGCCGCTGAGGTACCACCCCTTGCTGGCCGGCACCCTGGCCACCTTCTGCCTGCTGGTTGCAGCCAGCGCCCAGGCCGGTACGGTGACAGTGGCCGTGGCCGCCAACTTTGCCGGGCCGATGGCCCGGATCGCCGAAGGCTTCGCCGCCGCCACTGGCCACACGGTCAAGACATCGGCCGGGCCCACCGGCAAGTTCTACAGCCAGATCATCCAGGGCGCGCCGTTTGACCTGTTGATCGCTGCCGACGACGCCACGCCGAAGAAGCTGATCGCCGACGGCCACGCGGTGGCCGGCAGCAACTTCACCTATGCCATCGGCGTGCTGGTGCTGTGGAGCGCCCAGCCCGCTGTCGTCGACGACCAGGGTGCGGTGCTGGCCAGCGGCAGGTTCAACAAGCTGGCCGTGGCCAATCCCAAGCTGGCGCCCTATGGCGCGGCCGCGATGCAGGTGATCCAGGCCCGCAGCCTGACCGACGCCATCACGCCCAAGCTGGTGACCGGCGAGAGCATTGCCCAGACCTACCAGTTCGTGTTCACCGGCAATGCCGAACTGGGCTTCGTGGCGCTGTCGCAGGTGGTGGTGCCGGGCAAGCCGGTCACTGGGTCGCATTGGCGCGTGCCGTCCAACCTGTACGGTGAGATCCGCCAGGATGCGGTGCTGCTGAAGAACGGCGCGAAGAACCCCGCCGCCACCGCGCTGCTGGACTACCTGAAGAGCCCGGCGGCCAAGGCGGTGATTCAGTCCCACGGCTACGGCGGCTGACGCGGCATGGACGCGGCCACCTGGACCGTGGTGTGGCTCACCGCCCAGCTGGCGGGGCTGACCACCGTGCTGCTGCTGCTGATCGGCACGCCGCTGGCCTGGTGGCTGGCGCGCACCCGGTCACCGGCCAAGCCGGTGCTGGCGGCGCTGGTCACCATGCCGCTGGTGCTGCCACCGTCGGTGCTGGGCTTCTACCTGCTGCTGCTGATGGGCCCGCACGGGCCGGTGGGCCAGCTCACCCAGTGGCTGGGCCTGGGCCGGCTGCCCTTCACCTTTGGTGGCCTGGTGGTGGCGTCGGTGATCGCATCGATGCCCTTCGTGGTGCAGCCGCTGCAGCAGGCCTTCGAGGCCATCCCCGAGCGCACGCTGGAAGCCGCCGCCACGCTGCGCGCCGGCCCGCTGGACCGTTTCTTCACCGTGGCTGTGCCGCTGGCGCGGCCGGGCTTCGTCACCGCCAGCGTGCTGGGCTTCGCCCACACCGTGGGTGAATTCGGCGTGGTGCTGATGATCGGCGGCAACATCCCGGGGCAGACCCGGGTGCTGTCGGTGGCGCTGTTCGAGCATGTGGAAGCGGCCGAGTTCGCCGCAGCCCACCGCCTGGCCGGCGGCATGGTGGCCTTTGCCCTGGTGGTGCTGGTGGCGCTGTCACTGGCCAACCGGGCGCAACATGCCGACCGCGCCGCCCCCGGGGCCGCGCGATGAGCCAGGCGCTGCAGATCAGCCTGCGCCTGGCCCGAGGCGCCTTCACGCTCGATGTCGACCTGCAACTGCCGGGCCAAGGCGTCACCGCGCTGTTCGGCCCGTCGGGCTGCGGCAAGACCACGCTGCTGCGCACCCTGGCCGGGCTGGACCGCGCTGCCGGCCGCGTGGCGCTGGGCGCTGCGGTGTGGCAGGACGACGCCCAGCGCCGCTTCATGCCGCCGCACCAGCGGCCGCTGGGCTATGTGATCCAGGAGGCGGCGCTGTTCCCGCACCTCAGCGTGCAGGCCAACCTGAACTACGGCCGCCAGCGTGCCGGCGCCGCCGCCCAGGCCTTTGCGCTGGACGCGGTGGTCGACTTGCTGGGCATCGGCGCGCTGATGGACCGGCGGCCGGCCACGCTGTCGGGCGGCGAGCGTCAGCGCGTGGCCATCGCCCGCGCCCTGGCCACTGCGCCGCGCCTGCTGCTGATGGACGAGCCGCTGGCCGCGCTGGACGCGCCACGCAAGGCCGAGATCCTGCCGTACCTGGAACGCCTGCACCGCACGCTGGCCCTGCCCATCGTGTACGTGACGCACGCCATGGACGAGGTGGCCCGGCTGGCCGACCACCTGGTGCTGCTGGACGCCGGCCGCGTGCGCGCCGCCGGCCCGCTGGCCACGCTGCTGGCCCAGCCCGATCTGCCGCTGGCGCGGCAGGACGACGCCGGCGTGGTGATCACCGCCCGCGTGGACCGGCACGACCCCGCCTATGGCCTGAGCCGCATCGCCTTCGACGGCGGCACCCTGTGGGTCGGCGAGACAGCGGCCGCGCCGGGCGACGCGGTGCGCGCCCGGGTGCTGGCGCGTGATGTCAGCGTGGCCCGGCAGGCGCCACGTGAGTCCAGCCTGGTCAACGTGCTGCCAGTGGTGCTGGACAGCGTGCAGGCCGACCGCAGCACCGCCCTGCTGCGCCTTCGCCTGGGCACGCCGGGGGCCGCGCCCACCTGGCTGCTGGCCCGCATCACCCGCCGCAGCGCCGACACCCTGGCACTTCAGCCGGGTGATGCGCTGTTCGCCCAGATCAAGGGCGTGGCCCTGATGTGACGGCCGCCTGGGCGCGGCTGCCAGCCCCGCCCGCGCTTGACGCAAGTCAACCAGGGGCCGGCTTGGCGGCATGGCTCGCGGCTGCATCGGCGAACATCCCCCACTGGAGGTGCCGATGCAGGTGATCGCGTGTGACGTGGTGGTGGTGGGCGGTGGTGGCGCCGGCCTGCGTGCGGCCATCGCGGCGGTGCAATCCGATGCCGGGCTGCAGGTGGCCCTGGTGAGCAAGGTGGTGCCGATGCGCAGCCACACCGTGGCGGCCGAAGGCGGTTCAGCCGGCGTGATCCGGCCCGACGACTCGCTGGACAAGCACTTCGACGACACCGTCTCAGGCGGCGACTGGCTGTGCGACCAGGACGCGGTGGATTTCTTCGTGGCCCACTGCACCCGCGAAATGGTGCAGCTGGAGCACTGGGGCTGCCCCTGGAGCCGGCACGACGACGGCCGCATCAACGTGCGCTTCTTCGGCGGCATGAAGGTGCAGCGCACCTGGTTCGCCGCCGACAAGACCGGCTTCCACATGCTGCACACGCTGTTCCAGACATCGCTGCAGCATGAGCGCATCACGCGTTATGACGAGTTCTTCGTGGCCGACCTGGTGGTGGAGGATGGCCGGGTCTGCGGCGTGCTGGCCATCGAGATCGCCAGCGGCGAACTGGTGCTGTTCCGCTGCGGCGCGGTGGTGCTGGCCACCGGTGGCGCCGGCCGGGTGTACCGGCAGAACACCAATGCCGGCATCGTGACCGGCGACGGCATGGCGCTGGCCTTCCGCCACGGCGTGGCGCTGCGCGACATGGAATTCGTGCAGTACCACCCCACCGCCCTGCCCGGCAGCGGCATCCTGATCACCGAAGGCTGCCGTGGTGAAGGCGCCATCCTCGTCAACCGCCACGGCCACCGCTACCTGCAAGACTACGGCCTGGGCCCCACCGAGCCCTGGCCGCGCCCCAAGGCCATGGAACTGGGCCCGCGCGACAAGCTCTCCCAGGCGTTCTGGCATGAAGAGCAGAAGGGCCACACCGTGCCAACGCCCGGCGGCCAAGCGGTGCACCTGGACCTGCGCCACCTGGGCGCACAGAAGATCCACGAGCGCCTGCCGCTGATCACCGAAGTGGCGCGCACCTTTGCCGGCGTCGACCCGGTCACGCAGCCCATCCCGGTGCGGCCGGCGGTGCACTACACCATGGGCGGCATCGCCACCAACCTGCACTGCGCCACCACGCTGCCAGGCCTGTACGCCGCTGGTGAATGCGCCAGCGTGGGCATCCACGGCGCCAACCGGCTGGGGTCGAACTCGCTGGCCGAGATCGTGGTGTTCGGCCGCGTGGCCGGTGAGCAGGCGGCGGCGTTTGCGCGCACTGCGGCGCCGGTGGCCGAACGTGGCCTGCTGCAGCAGGCCCAGGCCGCCGCCGCACCGCTGCTGGCGCTGCTGGATGTCGACCAGGGCGAGCGCGTGGCCACGCTGCGCAACGCCATGGGCGACAGCATGGAGGCCGGCGTCGGCATCTTCCGCCAGGCCAGCGGCATGCAGGCCACCTGCGACACCCTGGCCAGGCTGCGCGCACGCTGGCGCGCCGGCGTGCGGCTGGACGACCGGCGCCGGGTGTTCAACACCGAATGGCTGTCGGCCATCGAACTGGGCGGCATGCTGGAAGTGGCCGAGGCCATGGCCCATGCGGCGCTGCAGCGGAAGGAATCGCGCGGCGCCCATGTGCGGCTGGACGGTTTCAGCACGCGAGACGATGCGCGCTTTCTGGTGCACTCGCTCGCATGGCATGGCGGCGACGGGCCGCCGCGCATCGGCCAGGCGCCGGTGGTCATCACCCGGTCGCCCCCGCAGACCCGCCACTACGGCGGCGCCGGCGAGAAGGCCACGCTGACATGAGCGACACCACCCCCACCCGGCGCATCACCCTGGAGGTGCAGAGCTACCACCCCGAGACCGACAGCGCCCCCCATCTGCAGCGCTGGGACGTGCCCTTCACCGACGACATGTCGCTGCTGCAGGGCCTGCAGCACATCAAGGACCACCTGGACGGCAGCCTCAGCTTCCGCTGGTCGTGCCGCATGGCCATCTGCGGCAGCTGCGGCTTCATGGTCAACGGCACACCGCAGCTGGGCTGCCAGGTGTTCCTGCGGGATCTGGCGCCGGGCCCGGTGCGGGTGGAGCCGCTGGCGCACTTTCCGGTGCTGCGCGACCTGGTGGTCGACCAGGGCAGTTTTCTCGACAAGCTGGAAGCCGTGCGGCCCTGGCTGGTGCCGGCGCATCCCCAGCCGCTGGGGGCTGGCCCGCAGCGCCAGACACCGCAGCAGATGGCGCAGTACCAGCCCTATGCCCAGTGCATCAACTGCCTGCTGTGCTACGCCGCCTGCCCGCAGGTGGGCCTGAACCCGGGCTTTGCCGGCCCCGCTGCGTTGGCCCTGCTGCACCGCTGGAACGCCGATTCGCGCGACGTGGGCTGGGCCGCCCGGCGGGACGTGGCCAACGCCGAAGAAGGCGTGTGGGGCTGCACCCTGGTGGGCGACTGCAGCACCGTCTGCCCCAAGGGGGTGGACCCGGCGCACGCCATCAACCAGAACAAGGTGCACAGCGCGGCCGACTACCTGGGCCTGGGGCGCCTGCTGGCCCGCCGGGCGCCGCCACCATGAGCCGCTACAAACCCGCCAAGCCACACCCCACCTGGAGCCGACCGATGGGTGGCTGGTGGCGCCGCCGTTCCGTGCACCGGCGCTACATGCTGCGTGAAGCCTCGGCACTGTGCATCACCGCCTATGCGCTGCTGCTGCTGGCCGGCCTGGTGTGCCTGCAGCGCGGCGAGGCCGCCTATGCCGCCTGGCGCGCGCTGCTGGGCACGCCCTGGTCGATCGGCCTGCATGCGCTGGCGCTGCCGTTGATCGCCTACCACGCCATCACCTGGTTCCAGGTGATGCCGAAGACCGCACCACGCCTGGCGGTGCCGCCGCGCTGGATCACCCTCGGCGGGCTGGCGCTGTCGGCGCTGCTGTCGCTGGCGCTGCTGGTGGCGCTGTGGTGGGTGGGGCGATGAAGCGGTCGCACGAACCGGTGTTCTGGCTGCTGTTCGGCGCCGGCGGCATGCTGTCGGCGCTGGTGGGGCCGGTGCTCGTCTTCATCACCGGCATCGCCGTGCCGATGGGCTGGCTCGCGCCGGATGCGCTGGACCATGCCCGCGTGCTGGCTTTCGCCCGCCACCCGCTGGGCGCGCTGGCCGTGTGGGCGGTGGTGTCGCTGTTCCTGTTCCACGGCAACCACCGCGTTCTGCACAGCCTGCACGATCTGGGGCTGCACACCGGCCGGGTGGCGCAGCTGGCCTGCTACGGCACGGCCACGCTGGGCAGCGTGCTGGCGGCCGTGCTGCTGGTGTCGATCAGGGGCTGACCGGGCGCTGCGCGGCACCGGCCGCCCGGCAGGCCGCCAGAAAGTCCCGCAGGATCGGCCCGCCGTCCAGCTGCTGGTCATGCAGCTGGCGCAGGGCCATGAACTCCGGGTGCCACTGCATGCCGAACACATACGACGGCCCGCCCCAGCGGATGGCCTCGATCTGGCCGTCGGGCGCCTGCGCCTCGACCACCATGCCGCGGCCCAGGTCCTTCACCGCCTGGTGGTGGATGGAGTTGATCGCCGCCTCGGCCTGCCCGGGGTACAGCGCGGCAAGGTGGCTGCCGGGCACCAGGTGCACCGGGTGCAGCAGGCGGTCGTAGTGGTCGCTGTCCACATGGCACAGCGCCTGCGGCTGCTGGCTGGGGATGTCCTGCCACAGCGTGCCGCCGAAGGCCACGTTCAGCAGCTGGCAGCCGCGGCAGATGCCCAGCACCGGCTTGCCGGCCTGCACGAAGCGCTGCACCAGGTCCAGCTCATAGCGGTCGCGCACCGCATCGCCGGCCCAGTCGGGGTGCAGCGGCGCCTCGCCGTAGGTGGCGGGCGCCAGGTCGTTGCCGCCCTGCAACACCAGGCCATCCAGCGCGTCGGCATAGCCGTGCAGGCTGAGGTCACTGCGCTGCACGATGCTGTCGCGGTCGACGGCCGGGATCATCACCGCCAGCACCTGGGGCGACATCAGCCAGTGCGCCACCGATTGCTCCAGGTAGTGCAGCGTGCGCGTCCACACGCCGCCCAGGTCCAGCACCGGGCTGGCCGGGTGGTAGATGCG
>Ga0209717_1002661_pt1 | contig 16811 bp, 19 predicted proteins | sample AD_UKC048_MetaG_FD_184418 | JGI IMG/M metagenome (GOLD analysis project Ga0209717, IMG submission 184418) | Active sludge microbial communities of municipal wastewater-treating anaerobic digesters from USA - AD_UKC048_MetaG (SPAdes) (version 2) | ecosystem: Engineered > Bioreactor > Anaerobic >... | reverse complement strand
TGATCAATACGGCGATTGAAAAGATCATGGATCATCTGTCACCGGAACAGCATCCACGGGTGAAGTATATCAAGGACCTGGCGGCAGCAGCCGTTTTGGTAGCCGCCGCTGTGGCCCTGATCACCGGTGCAATCATTTTTATTCCTAAACTCAATTAACAGATTAACCAATGAAAACAAACCGTTCCTTTACCCTGCATCAGTGGTTGCTGGCATCTGCCATTTTCAGTGGCGGCTTGCTGGCTACCCGTATGCTAGTGACCCACACGATTGAGTATATCTTTCTTCCCTGGAATCTTTTCCTGGCATTTATTCCCTATGCAATCACCCGCTGGATGTCGGCCCGTCCTGATCTGTTTGAACACCGGTTGAAACGGTTTGCCCTCCTGGCTATCTGGATGCTGTTTATCCCGAACGCTTTCTATATCATCACCGATCTGTTTCACCTGCGGAATGTACATTCGGCTCCCCGCTGGTTTGATCTCCTGCTCGTTTTTTCCTTTGCCTGGAACGGGATACTATTTGGGGTGATTTCCCTGCGAAGAGTAGAACTCATCATCGGACTGGATCGCGGACCGATTTATTCCCTGGGCTTGATCTTTGCCGTAATGTGGCTCAACGCCCTTGGTATTTATATCGGTCGTTATCTCCGGTTTAACAGCTGGGACATCGTAACTGGTCCATTCAACCTGATGATTGAAATCGGGGACCTGGTGATCAATCCGTTGGAAAACTGGTATGCGTGGGGAATGACGGGAACCTATGCGTTGTTTATGACCTTGTTATATTTATCATTGAAGAAAATGGGAGAGTCTTTCCGGATTTAGAATTGCCCCTACGCCCTAATTCTCTTTTTTTTGCCCGCAAAGAATAGAAGACACTCCGATAGTTTGGACTATCATTATAGGATAGAAAATTCTTTTTTGGCTAAGCGGGAAATAATATGAAAAATTTTTAAAGAAAAAGGCTGCCCGTAAAACAGGCAGCCTTAATTATAATTGAATAGCTTTCTTTAGAAATCCAATCCCATCGCAAAATAATACTGCGGCTTGCCTTCAAACAATCCATTCATCTGCCAGGCCGCATCGAAGCGCAGGAAATAACCAAGCAGGGTACTACGGGCACCAAAGCCATAACCGCCGGCAAAAGGACCGATACCACCGGCTTTCACTTTTACATTGATGGGTCCTCCGGAATAAGATACAGAAGGACGTTCCCAGTTATCGTACTTGCCGTTCCAGGCCGTACCCAGATCCGCAAACTGTACGATCTGGAAATTACGGAGGAAGGCATTGTTGATTGGTTTATTAAAGAAGGTAGTGAATACAGGTACCCTGATTTCACTATTAATTACAAAAGCATTGTTGCCATTGGCTACATTCTGTTTGAAACCGCGCAGATTCACGGCCAGTGACTGGTAGGCATAATCGGCATCCGGATCAGGTTTGTTGGACGGATCGAAATATTTATATGAACCATCGGAACGCTGGTTATTGCCAAACATCAGCCAGTTGTCTACCCCGCCGAGATAGTAAATGATTTTCTGGGTTCCCCAGGAGAAATCGGCAGCGGCTCTTACCGACCAGCTGACATTCCGGTAGATCGGCAGGTAATGACGGGCATCAAATCCAAAATTCATGATATAGGGATTCTCGCCAGAACCGGTACCTGTGTTTTTACCGATCTGGAAATTATAGTCCAGGTAAGCCTTCCAGCGGAGACCCTTCCAGATATTCAGGACGGGACTGATAGCGTCGTCATGTATAAATTCAATTTTAGCCAGTGCATAGGTTTGCCGTATATCCTCGAGGTCCAGGGTCTGCGGTACATCCTTATTCGCTTTGAATACATATTTATCACTACGGTAACCCATGTTGAAACGAAGGCTTCTCACCTTATTAAAGGGATAGCTAACGGTACCCTGGTATAAGTTAGAGAAGAGTTTCACATCGCCAACGTTACTGGAATACAATGCGCCATTCCGGTAATAGGTCAAACCATAGTCAAAACGTTTTTTCAGGTATTGTGTCGTGAATATATATTCGTTATTGGAAAGGTCGGTACTCACGCGGAAACCACCGGCGATTTTCCAATCCTCAAACAGATCAGAAGTACCCAGCCGGATAATACCATTCAGGGGATCATTATTACTGAGCTGGATAGGACCATTGCCACCCTGGTAAGGCTGGTAACGGGTAACGAGCACATTATTATTAAATCCACTGACCAGGTAGTCGGTGAAAAACTTCGGCGGACGATACTCATACACTTTCGCCTTTTTCAACACAGATTCCTTTGCCAGTTCTACTGTATTCACCATATCCCCGACTTTACGGGTGCTGTCCGGTTTTTCTTCTTCAAAACCAGTATTGAAAAAGTCCTGTTGTTTCTTATTCAGCGTATCGGTCTTTGCTGTAACGACCGCTTCTTTCCGCAGCGCTTTCTTTTCTTCTTCAATCACTTTTCGCATATACTCGGTCGGACGGGCATTGATATTGCGGCGGCGCAATGTATTCTCATCCACCTTTAACCGGTACAGCAGTTTTACATCCCCGAGTTTGACCACTTCAGATACCTGCTGGTTATCACCGGCGGTGCGTGTTTCCAGTGTATTGCTCTGGTAATTGGTCAGCGGGAATACATAAGAGGAGTCGTTCGTTACCGAGACAAAACCTACGGAGTCGATATCGGTCTTATTCCATTCAGCCAGCAGGCTGTCCACGTCTTTCTGCGCAGGGTTGCGTAACATTTCGTCTCCGATAAATACGAGGGTGTCCAGTCCGGCTCTTTCTGTTTTGAAGAACCCGGCATAGCGGTTGGCAATCCCGTTTTCGTCACTGATAAACGTGAAATGGGAAGTATTATACTGTGAAGGGAAACGGGCATTTCCCAGGCGGAGATCAGTCAGTTTTGAGATCTGTTTTACATCGGATTTATTCCAGTTGTCCACCAGGTACACATTAAAATGGCGGGCCGGTAATGAATCATCACTGCTGCCGGCTTCTGCACTGGGACGATTGGAAGAATAAAGAATACCTGTTTTGTTCGGGAAGGCGACAAAGGAAGGATCGAGGTCGTCATATACATCATTGGTGATCTGTTCAATACTTTGTTTATCGATCTTATATACATAAATATCCGATTGGCCGCTCCGGACGGCACTCAGCACCAGGGTATTGTTGTCCAGCATGTATTTCATATCCTGGACCTGATCAAATTTATCCAGTGTTTGTTTCCAGAGTTTAACCCGGTTGACAAGATCATACACAAAGAACTTAGTCTTCCCGTCTTCATGATATAAAACGGCCAGTCGTGTGCCTTTCCCATCCCAGGCCAGGAGGGGATAATTCGGATGCTTTTCATCCTCACGGGTACGTACTCCCTGTTTCAGTAATACTTTTTTGTTTACGAAGTTTTCCATCAGCACTACCTGGTAACGACCCTGGTTGAACTCCACCACGGCATAAGTGAAGCTGCGGGGCACCGGGTTGGCGTTAAAATGGATATAGTCTTTCTTACCTACATATTCGCTCACGGAGAGTTGTCCTTTCGGGGAATTGCGGCGGCCACGGATATCTTTGAAATACTGATTCTGTACATCCGTCATGAAATCACGCAGGATGATCTTGAATTTTTTCTTAGCTATTTTATACGAAGCGTTATTCAGATTGCGGTAGATCCGGGCCAGGTACAGGAAATACGTGGTTTTATTTTTGCCGTATTTATCAGCAATATATTTCCAGAAGGAGTGTCCGGCTAATTGGGGTTTCTCAAATGCAAACTGGTAGAAGTTGCGGTAACTGCCAGCCAGCATCACCCCTCGGAGGTCATCATCCAGGCTGGTGTTCCAGTTTTCGGCTGCATAGGCGATATAGCCATCTGTCAGCCATTTCGGAAGATCCAGCAGGGCTTGGTTAGCAGCAAATTCGCCCAGGTCATCACCAAACAGCAGGTTTTCCACCAGGTTGCGGGCAATACCCTGACGAAGCTGACGGCGCAGGTTCTCGTGATTGCCATCATAGTAAACAATCATTTTATTATTCACCAGTTTGGTCACCCCGCCGGTATTCTGCCAATCGATACCGATACCGATATTGGACTGTTGCATTTCATCGTAATTGTTATAAATCACGATATTGATCCGGCGCTGGAGACCATACTCAACAAACTCTTCAATAGAGGGCAGTTCGGCTTCCGCCACCTGGGCCACATATTTGCCCAGTCCCAACCCGTCCTGGCTGAAATAACTGTTAAAGTTTTCGGTCTGGTAGTATTTCCAGTTGAATTTCTGGTACTGGACCCTGTTTTTTCCGAATTCCACGGTATTTACCTGGGCGGTGGATTCCAGTGCAAAGAGGAGGCTGAGGCAGGCAATAAGGCTAAGGACTTTCTTCATAGACTATGACTTACTGTTCAAAAAATCTTTAATCGTTTAATTCTCTTGTTTGGCAGCCTGCCTTTTCATTCAGAGGAGGCACTGGCAGGAACATCGTTTCCCCTATCAGCAGTGAATGGACGATATCCCGGTTCAAAAGTAGCTATTTTGTACTTTTGACCCCGTATCAGGTCTTCCGGAAACCGGCTTTCCGGGATTGTCTTTAAAAGTACGAAAAAACCATCCATGTTAGTTGTTAAGTCTTTCACCTTTAGTCCGGTCCAGGAGAATACCTATGTTTTGTATAACGAACAAAAACAATGCTGCATTATTGACCCGGGCTGTTATTTTCCGGCTGAAAAGGACGAATTAAAAACGGGCATTGAAAAAGCCGGGCTCACCCCGGTTTTACTGTTGAACACCCATTGTCACCTGGACCATGTTTTCGGGAACAAATTCGTACATGATACCTGGGGACTGGACCTGCATATCCATGAAAAGGAAAAGCTGGTCCTGGACTTTGCGCCAGTATCAGGCGAGCGCTGGCAACTTCCCTTTGACAATTATGAGGGCCCCCTGGTTTATTTGAAAGAAGGAAATTTTATTAAAATCGGGGAGGATGAGCTGGAAATCCGGTTTACCCCCGGTCATTCACCCGGCAGTATTTCCTTTTACAGTGCGGAAAATGGTTTTATTATCGGCGGAGATGTCCTGTTTAACCGCAGTATCGGCCGTACCGACCTTCCGGGTGGCAGTATGGAAACCTTAATGAATAGTATCCGGACACAATTTTTTACGCTGCCGGACGATACCAAAGTGTATTCCGGGCACGGGCCGGTGACTACGGTGGGGTATGAGCGGGGGAATAATCCGTTTGTCAGGTAAAAGCTGTTAGGTGTTGGGGAACAGCCCCTGCTGTGGGAAGTTGTCAGTTGTCTGATGTCGGTTGTCAGGAAACAGCCCTTACATTAAGCTGTTAGGTGTTAGCTGTTAGGTGTTGGGGAATAGCCCTTGCTAAGAAAAGGTATCGGGTGTCAGGTGTCGGGTGTCAGGAAACAGCCCCTGCTAAGAGAGTCTACTTTCGGTAAAACTTACCAATTACCGGGAGTTTTTCCAGTTCTTTTCGTTCAATTTTTCCGACGAACCAGGTGAACATGCCCAGTAAGAGGGTAGCTATGGCCAGGTTGGCCCAGCGGTTGTCAACGAAATACACAAAGCCGCGGTGCGTGAGCACCAGTAAGGTTACCAATACGAGATAGGCAATCAGTTTCTTTTTCGCATAGGGGACAGGGTAATGTTTTTGTCCCTGTGTATAGCTGATGATCATCATGAACAGGTAGCAGCAGAAGGTGGCGATCGCCGCACCCAGATAGTGGAGTTTGGGGATCAGCAGGATGTTCAGTGCGATCGTGATGACAGCACCGGCCAGGGTGATCACAGCCCCCATCATATTCTTATTGGTCAGTTTGTACCAAATACTGAGGTTATAATATATCCCCAGAAAAATATTGGCCATAGCAAACAGGGGTACCACATACAGTCCTTCGGTCCATTCCGACCGGTCAATGGCCAGGAAAAACCATTTTACGATATCGATATACAGGCTGATGCCGAGGAAAAGGAAACAGCAGACCAGGACAAAGAATTTCATCACCCTGGCATAAGTCTTCGGCGCGTTTTCTTCCTTGCTGCGGTTGAAGAAGAAGGGTTCTGCCGCCATCCGGAACGCCTGAATGGCGATGGTGATCAGGATGGATAAACGGATGATATTGGCAAATACACCGAGTTCGTGTTTGGCCTGTTCAGCAGGAAGATCCACCACATGCTGATATATCAGCCGGCTGAGCATATCGTTTACAATTCCGCCCATGCCTACAATCACCAGGGGATAGGAATACTGCATTATTTTTTTCCAGAGGGCGTTGTCAAACTGAAAATGTACCTGCCTTAGTTCTTTCTGCAGGATCAGGAAAGTGAGTACACTGCCACAGAAATTACCAATCAGGTAGTAAACAATGCCGGTGTCTTTATCACTATGCAGTACTCCCCAGAAACTGTCGGGACTGTCAGCGGCCATCCGGGGAACAATGCCGAGAAATAAAACCACTACCAGGATATTCATCAACACACTGGCCAACCGGGCAAATGCATATCGTTTAGGCCTATTTTCCTGGCGAAGCCGGGCAAAAGCTAGGGTACTGATTGTATCAAAGAAAATAATTCCGGCCATCCAGTTTATATATTCAGGATGATTTTCAAGGCTGGCCCAGGAGGCAATAGTATCCTTAAAAAGGAAAAGTGCCCCGGTAAAAAGAATCGTGGACCCGAACAGCGAAAGAGACAGGGTATTATATAGTTTTTTCTGATCCTGTTCCTGTGAAAACCGGAAATACGCCGTCTCCAGTCCATAGGTAAAAAGGACGTTCAGAAATGGAATAATGGCATAAACCTGGGTGAGGTCTGCCGTTTTCGAAGGTTGTGCAAAGATGAGTGGCAGGGTCAGGTTCATCAGGTACCCCAAAAAACGGCTGGCAATGGTGGGTACACCATACCAAAGGGTTTGTCCGGCCAGTTTTTTAATACCACTCAATGGATTGGAAATTTAAGGGGCCGGCTTGTCGGGGCCGGCCCGGACAAAAGTAGTTCTTAGCGGGGCAAAAAACGAATTCCATGCCAGACTGATTTTTTATTTAAGGGGTTTGCAACGCTTGGGCCCCGGTACGTATCTTTATCCGTAAATTCTATGGTTATGAAGCAACTTATTTTATCCTTATTGATGATTTCAGGGCTCAACCTGGTCCTTTCTGCACAAGCTTATGAAGGCACAGCCGATTATGACAAGAAGAAACAACAGGTGTTTATGATTGACTATCCTTATCCCCCGGAAGCGGTGGAAAATGCCGTGATCAAAAAAATGAGCAAGCTCGGGTATAAGTCAAAAGAGGAAAAAGGGTTATTCAATAAAGACAAGGGCTACCGTAATTTCAAAGATGCGTTTATCACTGAGATCAGCGCGGATAAAATGGACTATATTATAAAAGTGGAGTCCAAAGGCAAGAAATCGGATGCTTCCGTCGTGTACCTGATCATTATGAAAGAAGGCAACAATATGAAAACCTCCTTTGATGCCTACCAGGTTGACCGGGTAAAAGCCTTTCTCAACAGTCTGCTGCCCGATGTGGAAGCCGAGAACCTGGAGCTGGATATCATTGCCCAGGAAGAGGCTGTCAATAAAGCCGAAAAGAAACTCCGTGGTTTAAAAGATGATCAGTCCGATCTGGAAAAGAAACTCAAAAACAACCAGGAGGATCAGCGCGATACTGAAAAAGAGATAGAGTCAAAAAAACAGGCGCTCGAAGCACTGAGAGGCCGGAGGGTAAATAATAAACTCTAATCCGGCTTAGTAAAACGCGGATCTCGCAGCAGGCTGGAATCGGTCAGGGCCCGCAAAAACAGCAAAAGGTTGTCGGTCTGTGTATCAGACAAACTAATTCCATTGACTAATAAAGGGTCGAGGGTGGTACCCTGCTGAACATTATTCCGGTAGTGATTCAGGCACTGCAGCAAGGTATTGAACCTTCCGTCATGCATATAATTGGAAGAAATATAGGTGTTTCTCAGGGTGGGAACTTTAAATTTCAGCGAATCTTCGGCCTTACCGGTAACGCGTAACCGGCCATAATCATTCAGCAAAGGATCGATCCGCAGACCAATATTGCGGTAGCTGTAATCCGTAAACAGGGGTTCGGGGTGACAGCTGGCACAATTGACTTTGTACAGTTGATAACCGCTTTCTTCCTGTGCGGAGAAGTTAACTGTTCCTTTTTTGTATTTGTCGAATTTCGAGTTGGCCGATACAATGGATCCGGTAAACTGGGCCAAAGCTTTGTTTATAAATTCAGGCCGGATAAAGGGATAGCGGAAAACTTCTTTAAAGGCATCCCGGTAAGTGCGGTCAGCTTCCAGATAATCAATAATACGTTGGTAGGTCTGGCCCATCTCGTTGGAGCCGGTCAGCGGGTGGGCGGCTTCATCCGCCAACGAGGTAAATTCCCCGTCCCAGTGAAAAGAAGTATTCCAGGCCAGGTTAAACAATACCGGGGCATTGCGCAGGGTATGGGAATTAAATACGCCATGGCTGCGGTCATGTTCAAACGTACCAAAGCCAGCTATCTGTTGATGACAGGAGGAACAGGGAACGAGTCCGTCAGCAGAGAGTTGTGGATCATAAAAAAGGCGGCGTCCGAGTTCAAACCCTTCTTTACTTAATGGATTGTCTGTAAATGCATAAGCCGGGTCGGGAAAAGAATCCGGTATTTCCAGTGCCAGTTTTTCCAGTCCCCGGGTGCTTTGCTCTTTTTTGCAGGCCACCGGAATAACCGAAAAGCCGGCCACAAAAAGGATCAGGGTTGATATGGTAATGAGTTTACGGCGCACTGCAGTATATAAACAGTAAGATAGCCTTTTCGGTTCAGCTTAAAAATCCCCGGGTCTGAACTTTTGACGCCCGGATTTGACATCCGCCTTTCGTTTTTTAGACTCCAGTCTCCGTTCTTTAGCTGCTTTGCCCACTTTGGTGGCAATGCGGGCCTTCTTTTTTTCCAGTGCTTTGCTTACGAGCTCGTGTATTTTCTTTACAGCTTCCTCTTTATTGGCCAGTTGGGTACGATGAGTCTGGGCCTTCACCTGCAGGTAGCCTTCACTGTTGATCCGGTTCGATAACTTTTCCATCAATAGCTGCTTCTGCTCCCCCGACAATAAAGCCGACGAGTTAATATGGAAAGCCACGATTACCGCCGTCTCCACTTTATTAACGTTCTGTCCGCCTTTTCCGCCGGAGCGGGTGGTTTGGAAACTGATTTCGGGAAGAAGAGAGTGAAACATTTCGTAAAATTATATATAAATACTAATGCGCCAATATGCCAACGTGCCAATTGGAGTCAGCAGGCGGCAGATGGCAGTCGGCAGTAACAGCCAGGAATAAAATGTTCATTATTCAATGCTCAATTCTCAATGTTCAATATTTTCGTGATCAACAAAATCTTTAAAACATGCGGGCGGTCATACAACGGGTATCCAGGGCCAGCGTAACCATCGGGGGAAAAGTCCATGCTCAGATCGGGTGGGGACTATTGGTATTACTGGGAATTGAAGATGCTGATACGGAAGAGGATATTCAATGGCTCAGCAGCAAAATCGTGAACCTGCGCATTTTTGATGACGCCGGAGGGGTGATGAATGAATCGGTCAAAGACCGGGATGGGGATATCATCCTGGTCAGCCAGTTTACCCTTCATGCCGCTACCAAAAAAGGCAACCGGCCCTCTTATATTAAAGCCAGCAAACCGGAAACAGCCATACCACTCTACGAAAAAATAATTACACAACTGACCGCCGACCTGGGCAAACCCATTGGAACCGGAGTATTTGGAGCGGATATGAAAGTGGAACTGCTGAATGATGGACCGGTGACGATAGTGATAGATACGAAGGCGAAAGAATGAGTAATCAGTAATGAGTAATGAGTAGCTCGGGAAGAGGTCTATTATATAGTAATAGTCTGCTTATGAATGAGTAATGAATAATCAGTAATGAGTAGCTCGGGAAAAGTGTTTGCCCTAAAGGAACAGTTTCAAATTTGTAAAGTTATTTCTGCTTTTACTCATTACTCATTACTCATTACTGATTACTGATTATTCCACCCCAAACTTTTCCGTCACTGGCTTCTGTCCTTCATATTGTACCATGACGAAGAAAATACGTTCGCGGGACCCGGATACATTGAAGGTATAGCTGGAGGCATTGACCAGGGTTTGTTCCACGATCCGGTGGCCGGTGGCCGTCCAGACCATGATGGTCTTGATATCTCTGGTGCTTTTTATGGTAATCTGTTTGCCGGATGTCAGGATCTTAAAGGGCTTGATTTCCTTTTTAAAGGAGCGGTCAAATGAATTAGTGGCCGGCTGCGCAGCAGCGGCGTTGATGAAAAGGGACAGCGACAGTAAGGCCAGTAGCCGTTGAATGGACTTCCACATGGGATGGATACATTAATCTTTTAAAGGAATTGGTTTGCCGTTTTCAAGGGGTATTCCGTTGCCGGGGCAACGAATCGGGCGGATAGGGCCACCGGGAAAGCCGGTGGGAAGAGTTAAACGGCAAGAATCATGCTATATTGCAGTTTTCCTGCAAATATTTTGTTATGACCATTCAAGAAGCCCAGCAACAAGTGGACAACTGGATCAAAACAACCGGGGTCCGGTACTTCAGTGAACTCACCAATATGACCATTCTGACCGAAGAAGTGGGGGAGCTGGCCCGGCTTATGGCCCGGACCTACGGGGATCAGAGTTTTAAAGAATCGGATAAGAACCGCGACCTTGGCGACGAGATGGCGGATGTATTATGGGTGCTGATCTGCCTGGCTAACCAGACCGGCGTGGACCTGACACAGGCATTGGAAAAGAATTTTGAAAAGAAATCAGTCCGGGATGCGGACCGGCATAAGAACAATGAGAAACTGCAGTAGCCTTTTGATCAGTAAAACCTGATGATTTTTACGGGTCAGCCTTCTTTCTCTTCCATTCAGAAATGAAAGCTTATTTAATATACAATTGAGACCCGGCCTCATCATACAGGGGGTTTTTTACAAATGCTGTATCATTCAGTGTCAGTAAGAATGCTTTTAAAGCCTTGCGTTGATCGGGTGAAACAGGGATTCCATAGCTGCCATCCGGTAATTTAAATGCCGGGTCAGGCCGGGTAGCATGGCTGATACCGGACGCGTAATGATCCAGCACTTCATCAACGGTATAGAACCGGCCGTCATGCATATAAGGGAATGTGAATTTTAAATTCCTTAGTGAAGGCACCCTGAAAGTAAAGCGTTCATTTGAATCCAGTGAAACGAGGTAACGACCCTCGTCCCCTTCTTCCAATATGGGTAAACCGGAGCTTCTGAATTGCTGATCGGTAAACAGGGGTTCCGGGTGACAGGAGGCACATTTTTCCTGGAACACCTGGAAGCCCAGAGTTTCATCCGGGGAAAATGAAGCGCCTTCCTTTCGCATTACTTTATCGTATTTACTGTCTGCGCTGACCAGAGAGATCATAAACTGACTGAGCGCTTTCATCACCAGGTCGGTAGTGATACTGTCGGTGCCAAACGCTTTTTCAAACAACCCCGGGTATTGGGGGTGGCTGTTCAATTTGCGCATAACGGCAGATAAGGTATCGCCCATTTCAACCGGATTGGTAATCGGAGCAATGGGCTGAAGATCGAGATTGGTGATACCTCCATCCCACATATAACGGGAGTACCAGGCGAGATTTTGCAGCCCGGGGGCATTCCGGGTGCCCAGCAAATCGTGTATGCCGTGACTCAGATCATGACCATGATGCGAAAATGCGGCAGCTTGTATATGACAGCTGCCGCAACTGATCGTATAGTCCGCAGAAAGAATCGGATCGTAAAACAATTTTTTTCCAAGTGTAAAACCAGCATCAGTAACCGGGTTTGCCCCGGTATTATAAACCGGGTCCGGAAAATTAGCAGGTTGGTGAAACAGTTCCTGCCTGACTGTAAAACTGGCGGCCAGTGCGATGGCCAAAAACAGACCAAGGCTAGTAACCAAACGCTTAGAAAGAAACGTTTTTTTCATTTTTTAATGGTTATTGATTGTCAACCGCAACAAGACTGAACATGGATGCATAATTATCCGCGATATACTTACTAAAGGGAGATACCATTACAACAGGGTTTTTAGCAATGCTTATATTCTCCGTGCCGGTAAACATTTGCAGGATATTGGTATTTATAATAACCACGGGTTTTTTACCGGGACCTGCTTTTGCCACCTGTTTGTCTTTCAGATCCAGGGTTATTGTTTTGATATTGTTGACGGTTGGTGAGTTCATACCTCCATAGAGACCAATATGGTACCTGAATTTTTTTGTACCGGCTTTGTTGTCCGGAATAGCAGCGGAATGGCCTTCCATTTTAAAAAAGATATAACCACTGTTCCAACCCCAGTACATCCCTTCCGCACCTCCTGCCGGATCAAGAATCCCGGTCCTTTCAGCCAGCGGTTTGGTGTTCCGGAGGCTGTCAATACCCAGCATAAAGGAAACCGATGCATAATTCCCTTTTGGAACAGTAAGCGTGATTTGTTTGGATTCCGGAACAGATTCTTTAACTAAGAAGTATGAAGAATCCTGGGGCAGGGTGATGACTGAGCCGTCCGTTTTTTTAAGAGAAATATTACTGATAAAGTATTGCAACAGGGTAACGGAAAACGCCTCCCCGGTCGCGTTGGTATAGCGATCTCCGTTCATTGCCACTCTTTGATTACCCGCGCTGTTTTCAAAGCGGAGGGTGAGGGTACTAGAGGCGGTTTCCGGGTTATTACCGGCTGCCATTTTCCGGTTACAGGAAACCAGCAGGAATAAGAAAGTGGTAAAAAGTATAAAAGATTTCATTGCGTTTATTTTTTTTAAATGGTCATGTTATAACATATACCGGCCCGAAACAGCATGGAATTTGTTATGCGTTTTTATGGCCAGTAGGCTGATGATCTCGTCATCCTTTTTCTGAATCACTGCATCCTGCAGTTCCCGGCAGAAAGTTGTCAGTTCGATCAGCCCTTTTTTGATTTGTTCTGCTTTTTTGTAACGGGAAGGTACCGGCGATGCCTGCCAGGCAATTGCCTTCTCGAGCAACAGGTTAGCACTGTCTTTTACTGAATTCAGCTCCCCGTATTCTGCCGGGTGAAGTATCAGTACCACCAGGTCATAAAAATCCCGGTATTCCTTCCAGTCTTTTTGTTGAGACCAGCCTGACAGTGATAGTAACAGGCCGGCCATTAGCAGTATTCTTTTCATCGGTTGATTTAATTATAAAAGGTCCAGGCGATATAGCCTATTGTACCTGCAATTAATACCAGGACGATACTGATCAGACTGCGCAGCCTTTTTATTGCCCGCAGCGTATCAGCATCATTATTGTCATAATGTGCCGTCATCGTTGATTTTTTAAATTAGAAAAAAATGAGGTGCATAGGTAGTATAACCTCAACAACGGGGCGGGTGAAAAATATCCGTGGTATTGTCAGAAAGATGGGGGGAAGTATAAGGTGGAAAGGTTGAATAAATACCCGTTTCAGGAGTACAGACTACGTCCGTATCGGAAAATGCAATGAACAAGGTAACCTGTACATCCGGCTTTGACTCAGGATGATCTTGATCCTGTTGCTCTCTTTCGAGCATTTTTTTCATCAGCTGACATTTGCCTTCACATTTCAGCTGTGGTCTTTTTTTATTGATACAGTTTTTCTCGAAAGCGGATTTATTAAAACGGTAATTAAATAACAGCCCTGTTCCCTGGAAAGAGATAGCGGTGAAAGTCAGTAATAAAATAAAGGCGGCTGATTTCCGGAGCATGTGCGGGTTTATGGCAGCTGATTATTAGTTTTCTTCTTTTTGGGAACATGCGCAGCGGGATTTTTCACAAACTCCTCTTTGCAGTATTTGGAGCAGAATGCATAAACTGCATGTTTATAATGGACAGTATCCTTTTTCGTATCATCCGCCATCATTCCGCAAATCGGGTCTTTTCGCATGGTGTCGGGGGCCATCCGGCAATCAGCTTTCATTTCGGCACAAACGCCTGTTTGTGACTTGTGCTGTTTTTTGGAAGTGGAAAAATTATTGAACGCCAGCAGACCGATTAGCAGGGCCGGGGCGGCTACCAGAAAAGCGGATTTCTTCATGACCGGTTGATTTAATTCCTGCAAAGGTAAAGAAAACCGGAAGTCAAATTTTGGGCTTATTTTTGCCGCCTATGGCAAACGAAACAAATAAGTTCCAGGCGATTATCTCGCATTGTAAAGAATACGGCTTTATTTTCCCCAGCAGTGAGATCTACGACGGTCTACAGGCAGTTTATGATTATGGCCAGATGGGCAGTGAGCTGAAAAAAAATATCAAAGACTACTGGTGGAAGAGCATGACCCAGCTGCAGGACAATATCGTTGGTATTGATGCCGCTATTTTCATGCACCCGACCACCTGGAAAGCTTCCGGACACGTGGATAATTTCAACGACCCGATGATCGACAACAAGGACAGCAAAAAGCGGTACCGGGTGGATCACCTGATAGAAGGGTTTAGCGATGAACTGCGGGCGGCGGGCCAGGAGGCAAAAGCAGATGAAGTCATTGCCGCTATGGAGCAATTGCTGTCCAGGGATGATTTCGCCGGATTGAAAACACTGATCGAGGCGAATAATATTAAATGCGCCATCAGTGGTTCTTGTAACTGGACGGATATCCGCCAGTTCAACCTGATGTTCTCTACTGAATTCGGCTCCACGGTATCCAGTGAAGACGAGGATAATAAAGTATACCTCCGCCCGGAAACGGCCCAGGGTATATTTGTCAATTTTCTGAATGTGCAGAAGACCGGCCGGATGAAAATACCTTTTGGTATCGCCCAGATCGGTAAGGCTTTTCGTAACGAAATCGTAGCCCGCCAGTTTATTTTCAGGATGCGGGAATTTGAACAAATGGAAATGCAATTCTTCATCCGACCTGGCACCCAGAAAGAGTGGTATGAAAAATGGAAGGAAACCCGCCTCAACTGGCATAAAAGTCTGGGTATTCCGGCCGAAAAATACCGCTTCCATGATCACGTAAAACTGGCGCACTATGCAGATGCCGCCTGTGATATTGAATTTGAATTCCCGATGGGCTTCAAGGAACTGGAAGGTATTCACAGCCGTACGGATTTTGACCTGAAGCAACATCAGGAGTACAGTAAAAAGAAACAACAATATTTCGATAATGATCTTGATCCGGCTACTGGTAAACCGTATGGTAATTATATACCTTATGTAATTGAAACCTCCATCGGACTGGATCGTATGTTCCTGGCCGTGATCAGTCATGCTTACGAAGAACAGGATCTCAGCACACCGGAAAAGCCCGACAGCCGGGTGGTCTTACACCTGCCTGCCAAACTGGCCCCGATCAAACTGGCGGTACTGCCTTTGACGAAAAAAGACGGATTACCTGAAATTGCTGAACAGATCATGCAGGAATGCCGTGGTGATTTCCGTTGTTTCTACGAAGAAAAAGATTCTATTGGTAAGCGTTACCGCCGGATGGATGCCCTTGGTACACCATTTTGTGTTACCGTTGACCACCAGAGCAAAGAAGATAATACCGTTACGATCCGTCACCGCGACAGTATGCAGCAGGAGCGGGTTGCGATAAGTGGGTTGAAAAGGATTGTGCTCGGGAGTCTTGGGTAGGAGTTGGGAGTCGGGAGTTAGGAGTCTGGAGTCTGGAAATGTGATTAATTGTGTATAGAATGTATAATTCAGGCAGCATGAAATGGCTGCCTTTTTTTTATAGGTTAACATTTCTTTTTCAAGTATTGTGCAGCGGTTTTCCAGTAAGTTTGTCAATTATTAAACCACTATTATGAAAAAAGGTCTTTTTTTAATATCTGCTCTTGTTCTTTCTTTTGCTTTGTACGCCCAGCCGAGGAATACAGTTGGGAAATACCCCGGTCGTACCCAGTTTTTTGCGGAAGTAGGTGGTCCCGGTATTTTGTTTTCTGCGAATATAGATACCCGTTTTAATACCTCATCTCTCGGATGGGGAGGGCGGATCGGGCTGGGATTTTATACCGGGGAAGAGTATAATTACACCAATGGGACTTATTACAATTATTACTCCCAATCAGTAGTTACCGTTCCGGTTCAGGTCAACTATATTTTTGGGAAACTTGACTCCCCCCACACGTTTGAAGTGGGTGCCGGATTGACCATTGCCGGCAAAAAAATCGATATCATGAATTATAACGATGATAGCCGCTCCAGCCTTTTTGGAACGGCTGCTTTCATGTACCGTCGCCAGCCCCTGAAAGGCGGATTTACCTGGAGGATCGGTTTTACGCCGATCATTGCCAATGGGTATATAATGCCTTCAGGAGGGGCCAGTGTTGGGTATAGTTTCTGAGCCCCTGGACCTAAACGTACTGCCGCCGGCCAATTGGCCGGCTTTTTTATTTCCGGGAACCCCCATTCCCCGGTAAGCGATTGGCGAATAACATGATAGGAATCATTTTTTTGACTGAATCACGTCACCCCCCAGCTTCCGGAATGATTCTACTTTGCTTTGGTTTTTAAAAAGCCGATTCATGGGTATGCATACCGCCTGCCCTTTAAACCATTTATCATGGCTGCAAATGATATTACAAAGCCGGTAGACCTCCTCACCCACGCTGAAGGAACCGGTCCCCTTCGTTCCCGTCGTCCTGTCTATGTTGACTTTATGCCACCTTGTAACAGTGCCTGTCCTGCTGGTCAGAACATTCAGGGCTGGTTGTCGCATGCACAATCCGGCAATTATTTTGAAGCCTTCCAGACCTTACTGGAA
>Ga0209717_1002659_pt1 | contig 16815 bp, 15 predicted proteins | sample AD_UKC048_MetaG_FD_184418 | JGI IMG/M metagenome (GOLD analysis project Ga0209717, IMG submission 184418) | Active sludge microbial communities of municipal wastewater-treating anaerobic digesters from USA - AD_UKC048_MetaG (SPAdes) (version 2) | ecosystem: Engineered > Bioreactor > Anaerobic >... | reverse complement strand
GTTTCAAACATAAATACCTTTCAAAGTGTAAAAAGCACCCTAAGGGCGCTTAATACTAATCAACATAAATGATTTGGACTTGTCGATGGGTTCCTTCACCTACAGACTCGGTTCGGATGTTTGACAATCCGGTACAAGCATTGTGAACCGCTCTTCTTTCATCTGCTGGCATTGGATCAAAGATGTATGTCTCGTGAGTCTTCTGCACATCGTGAGCGGCTCTGCGAGCGATGCGTGATAGTCTAATATATTTGCTGTCTTTATATCCATTAATATCTAGCAAGATTCTAAATCTCTTGTGGAAGTGGTTGGAGACCGCCAATTTTGTTAATTCGTTTAAAGCTTGGAGTGTCTTGCCGTTCTTTCCGATTAAAACTGGGTTATGGGCAGAATCAACTGTGATGCGAATAATGTCATTATCGTAAACTGATTGTACAGCTGACTCGATTTCTAAATTATCAACAACTTCGAGGATATAATCCTCAGCGTATTTAATAACATCAGCAATTTGGTACACTTCAACAACAATTTTTTTTGAGAAGAGACCCTTTTTCTTATCGCTGACAATGTATATTAATTGATCAACGGGTACATTGAGTTCTTCGGCCGCATTGCTTAAAGCTTCTTCTGCGGTTTTTCCTTGATATTCTTTCATTTCATTTACCTTCTTTTTTTAGTGTTTCGTTCAGTGATTAAATGAGTGACTAGCGACTGAACGATTGAGTACACAGCACCGAATAGCCAATAAGCACCCATGCCTGATGCGAGGGAGAATCCCATAAAAATAATCATGGCTAACATAATGTATGTAAACCATTTCATCTTATTATCAGTGCTAGCTTGAGATGGGTTTTTGCTTAATTTTGGAATATTTTTCCCTTTTTTCTTTTGTAACCATCTTGGCAAGAGCATGGAAACCGCTTGAGCTGCCGCCATTAATACGAAGAGAATTGTGGCTGTCAATCCGCCCATTCCTCCGGCAGTTGTCCAAGAGGCGGCGTTAAACATGGTAGCACTAATTGAGTCGCTTAGTCTTAATCCCCATAATTGGCCAGAAGATAGGATTGCTGCACTTTGCATGGCACCCCACACACAAATAAATACAGGGAATTGAACCAGCATAACGAGAATTGAAGTCAACGGATTTATTTTGTTTTTCTTATAAAGTCTCGCTGTTTCTTCACTTAGTCTTTGCTTATCCATTTTGTTGGTATTGGCATTAGGGTATTTTGCCTGAATCTTTGCGACTTCAGGTTGTAAACGGGTCATAACAGCGGTTGATTTTTGCTGTTTAAATGTAACAAACAACATTAATGTTCTAACAATGACTGTAACAATTAAAATTGATAAAACTGACGCCCATCCAGTTCCCACCGCAGCAAACGCTGAAGCAAGAACATCAATTAAAGCAGCAATTGGCCAAACAAATAAGAATTCGAGTAATCCCTTCCAACTAGTCCATGGTTTGGCTTCAATTTCGGCTGGTAAGGAATGAACACCATAGGTGCCATAATCACCCGAATTAATTGCCAAGCAAGAACGATAGGAAGAAATATAACTATTCATTTTGGTTTTATAAAATGAAACATAGTCGTTTGTTGCGGCTTCATCAATGTTACCTAACGAAGTGCGGACTTCTTGATTAAAAACATCCCAGTTTGTCCACAAAACTTTTTTGCTGTTTGTCGAGTCTTCAAACTTGATGAATCCATATTTATCGAGTAGTCCTTTGTTGTTGGAATAATCGTCGTATTGATCAGCGGGGCAAAGGAGTCCACCTTCATCTAAAAAGGTGATTTCCTTGTTACCTGCATCAACAATAATTTCTTTGCCTTCAGCAAGCAATGTGGCGACATCTTCGCTCTCTTGCAATTCGTGAATTAAAACATCGTTTTCAGACAAAGCTTTATCAAAAACCTTGTTCAAAACAACTTGATCAAATGTCTTAAAATAACTCAACGAAGGAGCACGAACATAAGCTTCTTCGGCCGCTGTGTTGATTTTGTTAATGTATTTGGCGTTTTCTTCATCAAAACTGGCAGTAAAAAACAAGTTAGTGGAGTATTCTTCTCCGTTAACTGTGATTGTTAATGCTTCTGCATCTTCCGGCTTTTCTGCTGTATCTTCGTAATAAGCTGTTACACCATAATCAAATAAATAAAGAATGTGAGCTTTATCCGTGACAGAGCAGAATGAAGCAGTACAACTAGTTAAAATTAAAACTCCCGCTGCAAGTGCAAGACCGCTTAAACCAAATTTTAAACTCTTTTTCATTCGTTTTTTCCAATCTGTACAAGTACTAATTCACTTAAAAGTGATTTGTTGGTTTGGTAGTCGTTATCAAGAAAATTTTTCTTGACTATAATAACTAGGTCAAATGACGCTTTGTTATAGTCAAACATGCTATCAGCCATTGCTCTAACTTGTCGTTTGATTCGGTTGCGGACAACAGCGTTTCCAACTTTTGAAGAGACAGAGATCCCAACCCTCATATAAGGCAGGTTGTTTTGTGCAATATGCACAACATATGATCTATTACTCTTTGCGCGTCCGTTATGAATGGTTAAAACAAATTCTCTATTAGCTTTTATTCTATTAACAACTTTCATCTACCCTCGACTATGCAGAAAGGGATTTTCTGCCTTTTGCTCTACGACGAGCAAGAGCGCTGCGGCCACCTACTGACTTCATCCTTGCGCGAAATCCAGCTCTGCGTTGATGCTGAAGTTTGCTTGGCTGATAAGTTCTTTTCATACAATATTACCTCCGATTTTACGTAGCATTAGAAAGTATATGGGCATTTATAGATAAATGTCAACGAAATGCGTATACGCGTATGTAGGTCTGTGCTATACTTTGCCCATGAACAAGAGCGCTAGAATTGGTATAATTTTCGCGATTATTGCTGCAGTTTGCTCATCTATTAACACACCAATATCCAAATTATTGTTGAACAGCAATACAATTGGTCCAGTGATTTCTGGTGGGCTTTTATATTTAGGCGCCGCTCTTTGCGCTGGCATCTTTTTCATTTTCCGCAAAATTGTTAAACCAAAGATAAAAGAAAAACCTCTTGAAAAAAGCGATTTTCCCTTTGTTTTTGCCGTCGGAGCTCTCAATGCAATCGGAGTAGCTTGTAGCATGCTGGGACTTAAATTAATATCCGCTTCTAACGCTGCCCTTCTCAGCAATTTTGAAATAGTTATCACTTCATTAGTTGCTTTATTTATCTTCAAACAAAAAATATCCCCTCGATTATGGATCGGTATCGTTGTAGTTTTTATCGCCTGTGTTCTTTTATCGAGTGAAGATCTTAGTAATTTTAAATTTTCTACCGGGGCTCTTTTGGTTTTAATCGCTCCAATATGTTGGGGTTTTGGAAACAACTTTATGAAGAGAATATCTGATAAAGACCCAATTGTATCAATCATAATTGAGGGCTCTATTACATGTATTTTGTGCCTGATGATTGGAGTCAGACTAAATGAACAAATAACCCAAATATATGCATTCTTTGCCGTCCTTGGGGTAGGTGTAGTTTCATATGGAATAAGCTTGTGTTTTTACATTTACGCGCAACGAGCCATTGGCGCACCTCGTACCAGCGCTTTCTTTTCTTTAGCCCCCTTCCTTGCTGTTTTAATTTCTTTCGCGATCTTCCAAGAAAGGCCTTCTTGGTGGTATTACGTCGCTCTAGGCCTTATGATTTTGGGTGTTTGGCTCGCTTCTTCTGATAAAAAAATATTCTCAAAAAAATCAAAAAAAGCTTAGTAAATTTTGTTTTCCACATTTTTTTATACTACAAAAAAGTTAAGAAAAGTATAAGTAATTATAGTTATACTATATTATCTACTAGCCAATTATAACTCAAACACTTTTTCACCTAATTCCACAACACCAAAAAAACTTTTCCACAATTTATCCACATATGCATTTTGTGAATTTGGTGGAAAACACCCTATAATCAAACTTAACGGGTTTTTGAAATGTGGAAAAAATGGAATTTCATTCTTTTCAATGTTAAATGATGGTGGATTGTTTTATAATGTTTGGCAGAAACAAGAGTACTTTAATATGATTAATTCAATTTCAGAAATCACTCAGCTGTGGGATCGGTCTTTAAGAAAGATTGAGGAGCGACTCGGTGAAAAACAATTGTTTGATTCTTTCTTTGCTGGAAGTTATATCAACGAAATTCACGGCGACACAATCGTCGTTGTGGTCAATTCCTCTCTTGCTGCCGCTTTGATTAAACAAAAATACTATGATTTGGTTGAAGATGTTGTCTCAGAAATCACTGAATCTAACTTCAAACTCGATTTTGTTTTAGAAAACGAGGTTCAAAAAGGCGCCGAAAAGCAGTCCCAAACAAAAAAGCAACAATATTTTCAGGAAGCGACACTAAATTCAAAACTTTGTTTTGAAAACTTTGTGGTTGGCTCTTTTAACCGGGAAGCTTCACAAGCCTCTCTTTTTGTGGCATCAAACCCCGGCAAAACCTTGGCCCAACCTCTTTTCATTTATTCGAATTCAGGATTAGGAAAAACTCATTTGTTACACGCGATTGGAAATTATATTAAGAACGCGCGACCCAACTATAAAATTCTCTACATTTCAACTAGTGATTTTGTCGAGGAATACATCAGATATGTCAAAGGAGAAAAAGAAGCTGAATCATTAAAAGACTTTTTTAGTTCAATTGATGTTCTTCTCCTTGACGATGTTCAAATGCTTGCCAATAAGGTTAAAACTCAAGAAATGTTTTTCGCCATCTATAACAAGATGATTGATAACTCAAAGCAAATTGTGATCACCTCGGATAAACAGCCAAACGAACTAAATGGTTTAGAAGATCGCTTAGTGACACGGTTTTGTAAAGGCTTGGTCATGAAAATAAACGAGCCAGACCAAAACACATGCGTTGAAATATTGAGAAAAAAGATTGAAGCAAATGGTTTAGATTTGCAAAGATTTGATGATGCGGTTTTATATTTCTTTGCCGACAAATTCTCAAAGAACGTTCGTGAACTTGAAGGTGCTTTGAATAGGTTAATATTCTATGTAGTGTCATTAAAACAAACTGACAAGATTTCGATGGATGTGGCAATGGAAGCGGTTCAATCCTTAACTGGTGGTAAATCACTATCATCTACCCTCAACGAACAAAAGATTATTAATGTAGTTTCTGATTATTATAATTTAACCCCTTCTCAATTAACCGGGCGAATAAGAACTGGCCAAATCGCTCTAGCTAGGCATATAGCGATGTATCTCATCAGAATTACCTTGGACATCCCCTTAAAGAAAATTGGAGATATGTTCGGAGGCAAGGATCACACCACTGTTATGTCGGCCATCCAAAAAGTGGACAATGGGTTGAAAAACGATGGTGAATTAAAAAGTGCCATCGAAGAACTTCAAAAGCGCGTTAAGAAATAATACTTTATTGAAAATAAAATATAAAACTTAAATATTGTGTGATAGAATGAAAAAGTATCGAAAAAATAGATGACAACATCACTTATCCACCAAATTCACAAACCTTACTATTACTAATATAATAATAAAGAAAGGAAAAATTATGAAATTTACCATCAATCGAGAAGAATTCCTTAAAGGATTAAGTATCGCCTCAAGAGCGGTAGCAAATAAAGTGGCAGTGGCTGTTTTATCAAACCTTAAAGTCGAATTGGATGAAAGAGGATTGTTTATAACTGGATCCAACTATGATCTGACAATCAAAACCTTCATTCCTTATAAATCAGAATCCAAAGAAATTATTCGAAACTATAAAGAAGGATCAACCCTAATTAATTGTCGCATCATCACAGAAATAGTGAGAAAAATGGATGGAGAAGAATTAACACTAGATGTCATCGACTCAACCATTGCTGTTATTAGTGATAATCATTTTGAATCTAGATTAAATTGCGTTCGCGCCGAAGAATACCCTGACATTGATCTCGAGCCAACTGGAACAGAGATTAAACTAACAAAGGATGTCTTTAGCTCACTAGTCAACCAAACAGCTTTTGCTGCCTCAATTAAAGAGCAAAGGCCAATTCTTACCGCCATGAATCTTGAAGCGGAGAACGGAAACCTTGTTGCTACCACCACCGACTCTGCTCGCATGGCCCGCAAAGTTGTCAAAATCGGTGGAGACACTAGATTTATTGCTAACGTCCCAGCGAAGATGATGATTGAAGTTGATCGTTTAATGGAAAACATTAATTCTATTAGTATCGCTTTTAGCGATAAAAAAGCTTTATTTGCCCTCGGCCAAACCATTATTGCTTCTCGTTTAGTCGCTGGCGATTATCCAAACACTAAAAACATTATTCCAAGGAGTTGTAATTATTCTCTAGAAGTTAATGCTTCTGAATTAGCAAAAGCTATCGACCGAACAACGGTCTTATCGATTGATAGAGAAAATGTTGTTGATTTAAGTATGTCAGAATTCGGCGTTGAGATTTCAGCGAAGAGTTCTCAAGTTGGATCTGCGGTTGAGAAATTAGAGACTTATAAGTTCGAAGGACAAAACCTCAGAATTTCTTTCAACAGCGATTTCGTTCTATCGGCAATTCGTGCTCTCGCTTGTGAAGACGTCACATTTGAATTTGTCGGCGAAATGAAGCCGTTTGTGGTGCGCAACGCTTCTGATGACTCGGTGATTCAAATTGTCACTCCAGTACGCACTTACTAAGCGAATTTAGCCACTTTTTATCAATAGTAAATCAAGGGAATAAAATATTCCCTTTTTCTTACGCGTCGTGTATAATGTACGCATAAGGTTATTTATGGGTGAAAAAGTTATTACTTTAAGAGAGGGTGAAGAGTACATTACTCTCCAAATCCTTCTTAAAATCTCCGACATTATTTCGACTGGCGGGATGGCAAAGCTTTTCTTGGCTGAAAACGCTATTTACGTCAATAATGAAAAAGAAAATCGCCGTGGACGTAAATTATATCCCGGGGACAAAATCCAAGTCTTAAACACCTCATTTGTCATCAAAGCGAAATGATTGTCAAACAGCTAACCTTGAAGAACTTCCGAAATCACGATCTAATTTCTTTTGACTTTGAACCAAACATCAATATTCTGACCGGTCCAAACGGGGTAGGAAAAACCAACGTGATGGAAGCAATTTACTATCTATCCTTAGCCCGAAGCTTTAAAAACACAGAGAATGAAAATTTGGTTTTTAAAGGTACCGAAGAAGCTGAAGTATCGGCGGTTATCATGGAAGGCAGTAAAATTCGTAAAATTCGAATCCTTATCAGCAGAGAAGGAAGAAAGGTCTTTATTAACAATAAACCCGTCTCGCGGATTTCCGACCTTTCGAAATCGATGAACGTTGTCCTGTTTGAGCCGAAAGATGTCAACCTATTTTGCGGGCCACCCAAAGCGAGAAGAAGTTTTATTGATATATCAATATCGAAAAAAAGCGATCCGTATCTTGAATATATCTCGCGATATGAAAAGGTGCTCCGTCAAAGAAACGACATTCTAAAAAGTAATGACATCAACAAAACACTGCTCGACACCACCACCGAAATGTTGATCAAGCTATCCGGACCGATTATCTCCTATCGACAAATGTACATTAAGGATATCAATGATATCCTTATAAAGATTACGCGCACGCTTACAGGCGCGAAGAATCAGGTTGAAATAATCTACAAACCCTTTGTCGAATATGGACCCGATTTCAACAAAGAAGCGCTCAAAGCGTTTAAAGGAGCGGAAAGCAACGATATTCGCCGAAAGGTAACATCTATCGGAATTCATCGCGAAGACTTCACCGTCAACTTAAACGGGCGTGATATCGCCGAATTTGGTTCCCAAGGAGAGAACAGAATCATCGCTCTTGCCTTAAAACTTAGTCCTTACTTCATCATTGAAGATAAAGATAAACGCCCCGTCGTGGTTCTCGATGATGTGATGTCTGAATTAGATGAATATCACAGTCGCAGATTAATCACCTTTCTAAAAAAACTTGAGCAAGTGTTCATCACCTCTACTCAATTGCAGGTAAATGGTGCAAACCAATACCAATTAAAACCGAAAAAACAAGGAGGTCTTCTCAATGGAAGATGAAAAAAAAGAGGTAATTAAAGAAGAGGTAGCAGCTTCCTCAAATCCTCAACCGGCCCCTGAGCCAATAATCGAGGTTTCGCAAATGAACGTTCAGGAGGCAGAACTCGAAAAAGCTGATAAGAAATATACTGCCACTAATATTCAAGTCCTAGAAGGGCTAGAAGCGGTAAGAAAAAGACCTGGTATGTATATCGGAACAACCTCCGCTGCTGGTTTGCATCACCTAGTTTGGGAAATTGTTGATAATTCAATCGATGAAGCCCTAGCAGGATACTGTACCGAGGTTGATGTTTCGATCAACCCTGAAAACACCATTACTGTCACTGATAATGGACGTGGTATTCCTGTTGATGTTGTGGCTAAAAGTGGTTTATCTGGTGTTGAAACCGTTTATACAATTCTCCACGCCGGTGGAAAATTCGGCGAAGGCGGCGGATATAAGGTATCTGGTGGTCTTCACGGCGTTGGTGCCTCCGTGGTTAATGCTCTTTCTGAATGGTGCGAAGTCACTGTTAAAAAAGATGGAGGCGTCTACTTCATAAGATTTGAAAAAGGCGGGCACATTGTTCAACACTTGCAACAAATTGGAACTTGCCCGATTGAAGAAACTGGAACCAAGGTTACCTTTAAACCTGACACCACTATTTTTACCGACACAGTCGAATTTAGTTATGACACAATTCGTGATCGAATGAGACAAGTTGCCTATTTAAACCGAGGCATTCGCATGAATGTTTCTGATTTGCGCGTTACTCCCGCTATTCAAAATACCTTCTGCTACAAAGGTGGAATTAAAGAATATGTCCTTTTCATTAACAATCACAAAGTCAAATTGTTTGATGAAGTTATATATTGCGAAGGAAGTGTTGCGGTCACTTTACCAAGCGGACACACTGCCCACACCTATGTCGAAGTTGCAATGCAATATGATGATGGTTACGCTTCAAATGTCTATTCATTCTGTAATAACGTTCATACTCACGAAGGTGGTATGCATGAAACTGGATTTAGAGATGCGCTGAGAAGAGTTATCAACAATTACGCTCACGATTATAAATTTCTCAAAGATGGAGAAGACGATCTCACATACGAAGACATCGTTGAAGGATTAACAGCGGTTATTTCTGTTAAACACCCTGATCCTCAGTTCGAAGGCCAAACCAAAACCAAACTTGGTAACTCTGAAGTTCGAAAAATTGTCTCTCAGGTTGTTGGAGAACAACTAAACAGATTCTTGCTCGAGAATCCGAGATTAGCCCGAACAATTTCTGAAAAGATTGTCATGGCCGCTAACGCTCGTATGGCGGCTAGAAAAGCCCGTGAAGAAATTCGTCGTAAAGGTGCTTTGGAATTGACTACTCTTCCTGGTAAATTAGCCGACTGTTCAAGCAAAGACCCAACAAAATGCGAACTCTATATCGTTGAGGGTAATTCCGCCGGTGGTTCCGCCAAAAACGGAAGAAACCGTGAAACCCAAGCCATTCTTCCACTTCGTGGTAAAATTTTAAATGTCGAAAAAGCTCAAGCCAAACGTATTTTTGCTAACGCTGAAATTGGAAACATGATTACCGCCATCGGAGGAGGAATTGATCCAGAGTTTGATGTTACTAAAGTTCGCTATCACAAAGTCGTTATTATGACCGATGCTGATGTTGATGGAAGTCACATTAGAATTCTATTACTCACCTTCTTCTATCGCTTCATGAGACCTTTGATTGAAAATGGTTATATTTACATCGCTCAGCCACCTCTTTACAAAGTTGAGTATCACGGAAAGCAATACTATGCTTACAACGATGAACAACTCGAGGTTCTCAAAAAGACACTTAATTTAAAGCCTGGATATCCTTTCCAACGTTATAAAGGTCTTGGTGAAATGGATGCTATTCAATTATGGGATACCACCATGGACCCATCCTCTCGTAAAATGCTTCGCGTCACATTGGATGATGCAATTAAAGCCGAACAAGTCTTTACTGATTTGATGGGTGATGACGTTACTCCTCGTAAGGAATTTATTCATCAAAATGCCAAATTCGTGAAGAATCTTGATATTTAGAAAAGGAGTAATTAGTTATGTTATTTGAAGACAAAATTGAGTTAGAAGAAAAAGCCGAACAATCAGAAAATTCTGAAGAAAAAGCTCTTTCTGCTGATGAAATTGAAAAAATCGAAGAGGGAATCGTCCCCGGACTAACTGATGTTGGTACCGCTGAACTAGTTCAAACTTCTTTCTTGGATTATGCGATGAGTGTTATTGTCGCTCGCGCTCTTCCTGATGTTCGCGATGGTATGAAACCTGTCCATCGCCGTATCATCTATTCATTAGATGAAACTGGTACAACACCTGATAAACCATTCAAAAAATGTGCTCGTATCGTTGGTGATGTCATGGGAAAATATCACCCTCACGGCGACTCAGCAATTTACGGAGCCCTCGTTAGATTGGCCCAACCATTCTCAATGAGATATATGCTTGTCGAAGGACATGGTAACTTCGGATCAATCGATGGTGATGAACCCGCTGCTTATCGATACACTGAAGCTCGAATGGCTAAACTTGCCCTAGAAATGGTTAGAGATATTAACTCTGACACAGTTGATTTTATGGACAATTATGATGGCGTTGACCAAGAACCAACGGTTTTGCCATCACGTTTCCCTAATTTATTAGTTAATGGTTCTTCTGGAATCGCTGTTGGTATGGCCACAAACATGCCTCCACACAACTTAAGCGAAGTAATTGATGGAGTTATTGCTTTAGCTCATAACCCAAACATCACTGTTGAAGAATTAATGGAACACATCAAAGGTCCAGACTTTCCAACAGGCGCTACCATCCTTGGAAGAGGTGGCATTAGAGATGCATACGAAACCGGAACAGGCAGCATAGCTGTTCGCTCAAAATGTTATATCGAAGATCGAGGCGATCGCGGTTTAAAACAAATCATCGTTACCGAAATTCCTTATGGTGTTAATAAAGCTTTGATGATTGAAAATATCGCCAATCTTGCTAGAGATAAAGTTATTGATGGCATCACCGATATTCGCGATGAATCAAATAAAGATGGTATCCGTGTGGTAATAGAAGTCAGACGTGACATCATTCCTGAAGTCTTACTCAATCAACTATTCAAGATGACTCAACTTCAATCAAGTTACGGAATTATTAATCTCTGTTTAGTAGATAACGCTCCAAAAATTTGTTCTTTGAAAGAGTTGCTAACGCAGTATTTAAATTTCCAAGTTGATGTTATCAAACGCCGCACCAACTTCTTGCTGGCAAAAGATGAAGCTCGCGATCATATCGTGATAGGTTTAATCAAGTGTCATGATAATATTGATGAAATTGTTGATTTAATCAAAGCGAGCGACACTCCCGAAGAAGCGAGCGACAAACTCAAAGATAAGTTTGGGTTTAGCGATCCACAAGTTCAAGCTATTTTAGGCATGAATTTACGTCGTTTAACAGGTATTGAGACTGAAAAACTTCAAGCTGAAAGAGAACAGCTAGAATTAAACATTAAAGAGTACAATCGCGTTCTTTCTTCAAGAGACAACCAAATCGAAGTTGTTCTAAAAGAATTAAAAGAAATCGAAGAAAAATTCGGCGATGAACGTCGAACTGAAATTTCCAACCAAGCTGCAAGCATTGATGATGAAGATTTAATCCCCGAAGAACAGATCGTCATCACTCTCTCTCGTGGCGGATATGTCAAACGACTCACAGCCGATTCCTTCAAGGCACAAAACCGTGGCGGAAGAGGAGTGCGTGGAACGGCATTAAACGAAAACGATGTTGTTGAACTGATGGTCTACACCAGAACTCACACCGATTTATTGTTCTTTACCTCATTAGGTAAAGTGTATCGTGTCAGAGGATATCAAATTCCTGAATATCAAAAGACCGGCAAAGGTATCCCTGTTATTAACATTATAAATGTTGAAAAAGGAGAAGTTGTCAAAGCCATCATCGCTTGCGATCAATATCGCGACGATCGCTATTTGATGTTCTTTACGGAACAAGGTTTGATTAAAAAGACTCCGATTAAAGAATATGAATCAATTCGCCAAAATGGCAAAATAGCTATCGGATTAAGAGAAGATGATATGCTCCTAAGTGTGCGTGAAATCGAAGAGAATTCCATTGTTGGAATCGCTGCTTCAAACGGAAAAATGGTCAACTTCTATGCCGGAGAAACTCGCCCCATGGGACGAAGCGCATCTGGTGTTAAAGGAATTGACTTAAGCGAGGGTGAAAAAGTCGTTGGAGTGACTACCGAACTTGGTGGTAATAAAATTCTTGTTCTAACCGATAAAGGTTTTGGAAAAATGACCGATGTCAAAGATGAAGAAGGCAATCAAGTCTATCGTTTGACCAAACGTGGCGCTAAAGGTGTTTCAACCTTAAAACTAACCGACAAAATCGGCAAGTTGGTTGCCGTTCGCGCTGTTAATGGAGATGAAGACCTGATGGTTATTACCAATGCTGGTATTGTTATTCGTACTCACCTTGATCAAATTCGTACTATTGGTAGAAATACTCAAGGTGTAAAAATTATGAACCTTGAAGGACGTCAAAAAGTTGTTTCTATTGCCATTGTCACTCGTGAAGACGACGTTGAAGATTGTGGCTGCGATGACGAACCAGAAATCGAAGAAAATAGCGAGAATCAATCCGAAGAATAAAGTATGAAAGTTTTTGTCCCTTTTCAATTAAGTAAAAAAGCCCCTAATTTTGAAGCTGTTCGTTTGTGGAAAAATATTAGAGGTGCTTTAGAATTAAGCGATATCAAATATGTCACAAACATTGCTGATTCATTTGATGTCGCCCACTATGTCTATATTGAACCGGACAACAAGATTACTGATGTTCTAGAAAGAGGTGTCTTTACCATCTGCTCAGCACTATGTTGCGAAGATGATCCGAACGCTTCTTTCATCGATTACCACAGCAAAGATGGAATAAGAATTAACTCCTTAAAACCAAAGGCGTTAAAATTCTTGAATAAAATGAATCTAGTTTTAGCTCCTACTCAAAGCGCAAAAGATTTTCTTTTAGAAAATGGAGTTACTTCCCCAATTGAAATTTTATTGCCAGGAGTCAACCTTTCGCGATTTGATTTCTCAAGGGATGATGAAAAGGATTTATTCTTTCGATATTTTGGCGAAGAAAGAGACAAAAAACTTGTCGTTGCCATGGGAGAATATACCAACAACATGGATGGTATTAATGCTTTTATCAACGCGGCGAAAAAGTGCCCAGAAGCCATATTTTATTATATCGGTTGTGAGGATGCTGCTTTCAAATTTGGAATAAAATTAAAAAGAATGATTAAGCAAGCTCCCAAAAACGTTAGATTTAAGAGCACAGTGCCAGAAGACATCTATCGAAGCGCCTTATTAAATGCTGATATATTCATGTTTCCTGGGTATCGAACAGCTGGAATCATCAGTATTGAAGAAGCTATGGCGGCAAAATGTCAGCTCGTCGTTCGCAAACAGGCTGTTTGTGATAAGATGCTAATCGACGAAGATACTGCTTATATTGCCGAATATTCGGAAACGTTAACTGATATAGTTAAAAGCTTTTTAGAAGGAAAATTACAACCTACTACCGAGAAAGCTTATCAAGAGATTTCCCTTCACAATCTAGAAAATTTTGGGAAAAAACTCACGTCAATTTATCAGAAAAAATTATATGATATTGATCTTAGGAGGAACTGATCATGTTAGATATTAATTTAATTCGTGAAAATCCTGAGAAAGTAAAAGATGCACTCAAGAAAAAAATGTGGGACGCTGACTTTACTCAGTTGCTTGAATGGGATGCTCAAAAGAAAAACATCATTCATTTAGTTGAAGACAATAAAGCGGAAATCAATCGATTGTCCGCCAGTGTTCCTGCGGCCAAAAAAGCCGGTGAAGACATTAGCTTAATATTCGCAAAAGCAAAGGAAATCGCCACTAAAAACTTAGAAAAAGAAAACGAATTAAAGGAATTAGAAAACAAAATCTTTGACTTCATGTCTGCTCTTCCAAACATTCCTGACGATGATTTAGTGGGTGGTGGAAAAGAAAACAACCGAGTTATTCATGTTTCTGGAGAAAAGCCGAAATTCACATTTAAAATTAAAGATCATGTTGAATTAGCCACTTCTCTTGGACTTGTTGATTACGATCGAGCTAGCAAGATTTCTGGACGGGGTACATGGATTTATACTAATCTAGGCGCACAGTTAGAATGGGCGCTTATAAACTTCTTTATTTCTGAGCATTTGAAAGACGGCTATGAATTTATACTACTTCCACATTTATTAAATGAACAATCTGGATTCGTCGCTGGACAATTCCCAAAATTCCGTGAGGATGTGTTTTGGCTAGATGGAGTGGAACCAAAGAAATTTTTACTGCCAACCGCTGAAACTGGGCTTGTCAATCTCCATCGCGATGAAATTCTCAAAGAAGAAGATTTGCCAAAGAAATATTTTGGTTATACTCCCTGCTATCGTAGAGAAGCCGGATCCTATCGCACCGAAGAAAGAGGAATGATTCGTGGTTATCAATTCAACAAAGTTGAAATGGTTCAATACACAAAACCCGAAGATAGTGACAAGGCATTTGAAGAATTAGTAAATAAAGCAATGTCTCTTGTCAGTAAATTAGGCCTCCATTTCCGCGTAAGTAAATTAGCAGCTGGAGATATTTCTCATTCGATGGCCCGTACCTATGACATTGAAGTTTACATTCCAAGCATTGATATCTACAAAGAAGTCTCCTCAGCTTCTAACGCTCGAGATTATCAAGCTCGTCGAGGCATGATGCGCTATCGTGATAAGCAAACAAATAAGACCAAATATGTTCATACTTTAAATGCTTCTGGGCTGGCGACTTCTCGCGTTTTCCCTGCCCTTCTTGAACAATTTCAACAAGCAGATGGGTCGGTCAACATTCCAGAGGTTCTCCAACCATTTATGGGTGGATTAAAAGTTTTGAAACCAATTAAATAAATTACAAAACATTAAAAGAGACTGCTCAAACAGTCTTTTTTGATACCAAAATTTTACTTCATATTCATTATAAATAATAACTTATGTTATAATGATTTCGCCATCGCGATGAGTATCTGCGAACCAGGTCAGGACAGGAATGTAGCAGCCTTAAGCTATTTATTCATGTGCGGTGGTTTTTACAAATGACAATACAAGAAAAAAATATGAAACTCGCTTTGAAAGAAGCGGGTAAAAGCGTACTAGTTGATGAGGTGCCTATTGGCTGTGTGATTGTTAAAAACAATCATGTCATTGCTCGCGGTCATAATTTACGAGAAACCACCAATGATCCAACCGGCCACGCCGAGATAATTGCCATTAAAAAGGCAAGCAAAAAATTAAAGAGTTGGCGTCTTGAAGGATGCGACCTTTATGTCACTATTGAACCATGCATTATGTGCTCTGGAGCAATTATTCAATCACGAATTAATCACGTCTATTATGGAGCGCCAGATCCCAAGGGAGGAGCTTTTGGATCATCAATTAATGTTCTAGAAGCCGACAAAATTAACCACCACCCAAGTGTCACTGGGGGAATTCTTCTTGAAGAGTGTTCTAATATCATCAAAGATTATTTTAAAAAGAAAAGGAAAATTAAAGATGAATAAGCAATTATTATTAGTCTTAATGTCTGCCTTCCTTCTCACATCATGCGGAGGGACCAAGGACGATTATGTTTATATAGGTCCCGATACAGTCGATATTGAAGTTTTTAATTATGAGAATAGCACAGCCTTACAAGAAGGCTTAGGCACTATTTTCACCATTAACGAACAGCCAATTTCTGAACAAACTTTGGCAACATTTTTGTCTTTAATTGACACAAACGACTTTTATGCGAACAAGGTGATTCACACCCAGAAAAACCAAGTCCTATATCCAGACCCTGATGATGCTAATAACGTCAATTCTCGAAGAGATGGTGATTTTGATTATCAAATCGTTGATACTTTCACTCGTGATAACAACACTCTTTCGATAACTGGAACTTCTGCTATCCATGATGAGAAATGGACAACAAATGAGCTCGACCCAAATGTTTTAGATCACACTTCAATAAATACAACAGGAACATATTCGCTCCAAATTTCTACTGATGGAGAGTCCTTTACCGAATCTTTTGATTACCTAAACGATCTATATGATCAAGGCACTCAAACTGGATATGATAATTATCAATATTATGTGAAGACAAACATCACCAATTCTAGGGATATATCCGATCATTTGATTGCCACTATCAACTATGTCGATGAACAGAACGAAGTTCTTTCGGTTGATAATAGATTTGATGTTTCGTTCACTGCCTCTCGTAACCTCACTTCTTTTGAAGTACTATACGAGGCAAAGTCTTCTCGTGTCACTGTTGATGAAGATGTTTTAGAGGTCACTTACTTAATCGATATTCAAATTGCTGAGGGAATGATTGTCAACACCACTTATCTTTATACTGAAATTGAAAAAGGTAGCAGCGATTTCCTGTTAAAAAAAGTAGAAGATTCAAGACAATATTTTGTTGTTTAAATAAAATTAATGATGATTAAACTTGGATTTAATTCCAAGTTTTTTTATTATATGTGTAAGTATGTTATCTATCAGGCGCGTGAAAAAAGAAAATATTCAACGTTTTAGCCCTTCTACCGAAGAAGGCCTTTCTTCCATGCA
>Ga0209717_1002656_pt1 | contig 16831 bp, 17 predicted proteins | sample AD_UKC048_MetaG_FD_184418 | JGI IMG/M metagenome (GOLD analysis project Ga0209717, IMG submission 184418) | Active sludge microbial communities of municipal wastewater-treating anaerobic digesters from USA - AD_UKC048_MetaG (SPAdes) (version 2) | ecosystem: Engineered > Bioreactor > Anaerobic >... | reverse complement strand
GCCAGCGGCGGAACCGTTGTTATTGCCAACACCGCTGCCGGAACCATGAATATTACCGGGACCGTATCCATTATAGGTGGCGGGAGCCCCAGTTCAGCAGCGTTTAACATTTCCGGACATGCCAACCAGGAAGTAACCATTACCCTGCCGGCCGACGGAGCTGTTAACCTTACCCATGCCACTACCACAGATGTAATGAACGTGGCCACATTTTCGGTTTCCGATGCAAGCCCCCTGCTGAATGCTTCAGGAGAAGCCACCGTATACGTGGGCGGGACACTCACTGTTCCCAACACCAGCATAGCCAGAGGCGTTTACACCGGAACCTATAACGTTACTTTCGCCTATCAGTAGGATCTGGTAAAGAGCCCAAAAAACACAACAAAACGCTTCTCCGTCTGAGAGAGGCGTTTTTTGATAAAAATTAACGTCTGGTAGCGACCTCTTTTTCAGTTGACCCGTTACATTTTAATTTTTTATTATATTTGTGGCTATTGTATACGAATAAATTAAGGGATCATGCATAAATCTGGAAAACTCGTTTTGTTGCTGGCATTATTCATTTTTACCGGCACCTTGATGCCCCGGGCCTTAGCCCAGGGGAATTTGCTGGTCACGCCGCGGCGTGTGGTGTTTGACGGATCCCGCAGGGTTATGGAATTGAATCTGGCCAACACAGGCCAGGACACAGCCCGTTATAATATTTCTTTCATTCAGTACAGAATGACCACAGAAGGGACTTTTGAAGAAATTACAGAACCCGATCCGGGTCAGTTTTTTGCCGATAAGCACCTTCGTTTTTTCCCGCGTTCAGTGACCCTGGCACCCAACGAAGCCCAGACGGTCCGTATGCAGGTGGTAGGAAGGGAAGGCATGGAACCGGGCGAATACCGTTCCCACGTTTATTTCAGGGCTGTTCCCAACGAAGTGGCCCTGGGTGAGGAAGATCCCAACAGGGATACCACCTCGGTAAGTGTCAGGCTGATACCCATTTTTGGGATTACCATCCCGGTGATCATCCGCGTGGGAGAATCGGCTACAGAGGTGTTCCTGTCTGACCTGGCCCTGGAAAAGGGAGAAAATGAAGCCCTGTTTCTGAAGATGACTTTCAACCGGTCAGGAAACATGTCTGTTTACGGGGACCTGAATGTAACCCACGTAGCGGCTAACGGTACGGAAACCCCGGTAGGCGTGGTCAACGGGATAGCCGTTTACACCCCAAATACCATCAGGAATTTCCGCATATTACTTGACAATCAGTCGGGGGTGGATTTTAAATCGGGCAAATTACTGATCACCTACACCGCCCAGTCAGACGTCAAGCCGGAAACATTCGCGACCGCACAACTGGAATTGCACTGAATCCCTTGTTAACCAGGTTTTATGAGATTTAAATACATATTGCCGGTTTTTCTGGCCCTGTTGGCAGCACAATCAGTCAAGGCACAATCTGAAATACAAGTAGACATCCTCAACAATTTCAACTTTGGCAAGGTGGCCATTACCGGCTGGTCGGGGTCTGTGTCTATAGAAGTGGCCAATGGGGTTTTTAACCGCGTGGCGACAGGATCTGTGGAGCTTAAAAACCTGGGCAATTATAGTCCTGCAACAATAAAATTTTCCTCTCCCAATAAAAATTACGATGTACTACAGCTCATACTTCCGGAACAGGTAACCCTTACCAGGCAAGGCGGCAGCCAGACCAGGACTATTTACAATATAACAGCCTGGCCTTCCCCCCCCTATTATCACATTAAAAAAGGCTTCACCGTTTACATGGGTGGAACCATACAGCTTGCAGATTACCTGGTCAATCCCGGCGGTATATATACCGGGACAATGAGCCTCACCGTTGTTTACGAATAACCGCACCTGCCGGAAATCTGTTCCTTTTCGCTCTCTTATAATAGCCAGAATGAAGAAAACGTGCTTGTTCCTCGTTTGTTCTCTTTGCATCCTGCAGGCAGCGGGACAGTTCCGCACGGCAACGGAACCGGAACCTGCGGGTGTTCGTGTTTTTACAACCGCCGATGAATCATTTACATTATGGCTGGATGGCTTTATTCACCTGGACGGGAGCGTTTTTTTCGGGTATTACGAGGATTACGATCCCATACCTCATGGCGGCACCGTACGCAATGCCCGCATAGCGCTGAAAACAGCCTTTGCAGACGGCTGGTCTGCCCTGTTCGAGGCAGATTTTTCCAGGCTTAAACCCCGCATAACAGAAGCCTTCGTCCAATATTCCGGAATCCCTGACCTGCATATTAAAGCCGGCCATTTTGAAAGCCTCTTTTCTATGGAAGGTGCCCTTATGCCACGGGAACAGGCTTTCCTTGAAAAACCCATGGTGATAACAGCCATGGTCCCGGTGGATTTGCTGGGTATCCAGGTCAGCACCAACCAGTACTGGTTTTTAGGCTCCCTGGGAGTTTCCTTTGATAAGACACTATACCCCCGCCAGAATCCCAAAGCAGATTCCATCCTGACCACTTCCTTTGACTCCCGCTCCGTTATGGCAAAAGTTGCGGCCATGCCGTTTGTTAACCGTAAAGACCTGGGACTTCATCTTGGCGTGGGATCTTCTTATAAATTTCCCGTTAAGAACCCGGTATCTGTATTGCACTTCAAAGGCTTTTATATCCAGAGCGGGGTCCTGCTCTTTGGGGGCAGGCAACGCTACGATACCACTACCGGACTGTTCATGAATCCGTCCCGGGGGCGCAAATGGGGAGACGTAGAAGTTCTGGTCCGGTACGATCACCTGGATCTGAATTATGATCCCATTAAAGGAGGGGCTTCACAAAATTATACGGCCGGGATAACTTATTATGTAAATGACCACGTAAAGCTGATGGCCAATTACATCTATACAGACAATGACCGTTTCGCTGCGTCTGGAAGTGACTTTCTGACATGCCTTTACAGCTCGCAGGCCAGGATGTCCCCACTGAGTAAAAGCAGGGAAATTTCACAAATCTTAATATTGTACTCCACAGTGGAAAGGCGTTCTTCCGATTTAAGCAGGCTCAGCTGGGCTTCCCGCAGTTCTATTCCGGACAATTCCCTGAGGCGGTAACGTTCCATGGCAATATCAAAATTGCTGCGTGCCACCTGCAGGTTGTTTTTTTCAATTTTCCACAGATTCAGGTTGTTGTCGTAAGCCATCCACAGGCTGGCCAGATCGGCCTGCAGGGTGGTTTCCATCTCTTCCTCACGCAGGCGGCTGTTTTCAATGTTCAACCGGGCATTGGCCTGTTCCCGGCGGCGGTTCCCTGCATCATAAATGGCTAACCCCATGGATGCCCCAAGGGATGGACCAAACTGACTGCTCCTGTCATACGTACCCCTGGTGTACCAGTACTGACGGTATCCATACCCGGCATTGATCCGCAGGTAAGGATAATTACGGCCCCGGACCCGTTTAAGGTCCAGTTCCGATATGGTTCTGTCGCTTTTTGACTTAAGCAGGGCCGTGTTGTTTTTGAGCGTGTTGTGCCACAACTGGTCTTTGTCCAGGTAAAGGTTCAGCTTAATGGCTGTATCTGCGGGAATGGTATTTCTTTCCACGTCATCCAGAGCAAGCTGTTCGTTCAGCTTGATGATGGATCTGTTAACCAGCTCGACCTGGGCCAGGTAATCAGACGTATCGGCGTTGTAATCCACCTGTGCCTGCTGGAAATCCAGACCGGAAGAAGCCCCAATGTGGAAACTTTCCTGTACTATACGCAGCCTTTCCCGGGACAGGGTCACGCTCTGACGCAGGTTATCCAGACGTACCTGTTGTCGAATCAGATAATAATACTCAGAGGCCACAGAGGCCACAAAATCTTCCAGCATCAGGCGCATATCCAGTTCTCCCTTGATCTTGAGTTCCTGAAGCTTCTGGTAATTGGCCCGGATGGCAAAACCGTCAAACAAGGTCCAGTTAAAATCCACACCCGCCTGGATGTTGTTGTTCAGGGACGAGGCCGGGTCCTGTGCTCCGTCCGGATAGTGGTACCTGTTGTTGTAATAGGTGCCTTGGTAAGACGCGCTCAGGTCAAGGGTGGGAAGCTGCCCGGCATTCCCCCGGGTTGCATTGTTGGCAGCCTGTTGTTCCACATTGCGCATGATGCGTACCGAAAAATTGTTCTGAAGACCGGCCTCTATACACTCTTTGAGGGTAATATGATAACCCGGCCGCTCCTGTTCCAAAGACCTGCTGTCCGTGGCCGCGATGACGGTTCCGGGAACCGCCACGGCCAGGACAATCATGAACCTAACAATCATGACCTTTTTTGTTTACTGTTTTTTTTACTTCTATCGGTGGCAATATACCCGTACATGGCCGGGACTATGAACAAAGTCATCAGCGTGGAGAAGGTCAGTCCGCCGATAACTGCAGTGCCCATGGCGATCCGGCCGTTTGCCCCTTCTCCTGAAGCAAAGGCAAGCGGGAGCAACCCCAGCACGGTAGTGATACTTGTCATCAGTACAGGACGCAGGCGTTGTGAAGCGGCAGCAATGATGGATTCCGTTTTCATGATGCCTGCGCCTTGTTTCTGGTTGGCGAATTCCACGATCAGGATCCCGTTCTTTGCCACCAGCCCTATGAGCATGATCAGGCCTATCTGACTGAAGATGTTCATGGTCTGTCCTGTCCAGTGCATCAGGGCCAATCCTCCGGCCAGGGCAAGGGGTACGGTAAACATGACTATGAGCGGGTCCTTGAAGCTTTCAAACTGTGCCGCAAGAACCAGGAAAATCAACACCAGGGCCAGGCCCATGGCAAAGATCAGGCTCGAGGCGCTTTCCTGGAATTCCTTGGATTCTCCGGAAAGTGCCGTACGGAAAGTGTCGTCCAGCACCTGTGCGGCAATACGGTCCATTTCGTCCAGCCCGTCCCCTATGGTATACCCCTGGTTCAATCCAGAGGAAATGGTGGCCGACACAAAGCGGTTGTACCTATAGAGCTGAGGAGGGGCAACATCTTCTTTTAAAGTGACCAGATTGTCCATCTGTATCATTTGCCCGCGGTCGCTCCGTACGAAAATGGATTTCAAATCAGACGGCATGTTGCGCTGCTGGCGGTTGATCTCTGCCAGGATCTGGTATTGTTTCCCGTTCATGTAGAAATAACCCATGCGCTGACCGCTCAGGGCATACTGCAAAGTCTGGGCTATGTTGCGGGTGCTTACCCCCATGGAATTGGCCTTGTCCCGGTCAATGTTTATGCGCAGTTCCGGTTTGGTGAATTTAAGGTTTACATCTGCCATTCTCAATATGGGGCTGTTATTTACCTCTTCCATGAACCGGGGAAGCACTTCCTGCAGTTTTTCGATCGTCGGAGCCTGCAGTACGTATTGCACGGGCATCCCTCCGCGACGGCCCCCGAATGTAGAGGCTTGCTGCACTACAACGCGGGCACGGTTTTCCCGTATTACGCGTTGCGTAACCGCCTCGGCAATCTCCATCTGGCTGCGTTCCCTCTGGTCAATATCGGGAAGCATAACGGTTACAAAGCCGCTGCCTGTGAATGAACGCGATGTAAGGGCTTTCCTTTCGTATGCAATGGAATCTGCCTGGCTGGCTATCTGGTCTGTTATATCCCGTACATATTCAAACGTGCTGCCTTCCTGTCCGGTCACCCGCACAGAAAACTGAGACCGGTCTTCCATGGGAGAGAGTTCTGAAGGTATGGCCGTCCAGTAGAAGATTATGGCCCCGAAAAGAAGAACAACCAGGGGTATGGACACCCATTTTACTTTCATAAAAGCGGTAAGCCACCGGGTATATCCATTTGTCAGACCGTTGAAAAAGGGCTCTGTCTTCCTGTAAAACCATCCTTTCCGTTCTTTCTTTCTGAGGATCTTTGTCGCCAGCATGGGAGTAAAAGTCAGTGCGACAAAAGAAGATATCGTAACAGATCCTGCAATCACAATGCTGAATTCACGAAACAAACGGCCGGTCATGCCTTCCATAAAGACTATAGGGAGAAACACAGCAACCAGGGTAATGGTGGTGGAAACCACGGCAAAGAAAATCTCTTTGGACCCTTCTATGCCTGCTTCCAGGGGGGACATGCCCCGTTCCACGCGAATGTATATGTTTTCCGTGACCACAATGGCATCGTCCACCACCAGTCCCACAGACAGCACTACGGCCAGCATGGAGAGCACATTTATAGAGAATCCGGCCAGGTACATTACAAAGAAAGCCCCTACCAGTGAAACGGGTATGACCACTACGGGCACCAGGGTGACGCGCCAGTCGCGCAGGAAAATGAAAATGACCAGAACCACCAGGATAAACGCTATGAATATGGTGTCGCGTACTTCCCTGATCGAGGCACGGATATATTGTGTGTTGTCGTAAAGGACATCTACCGACACATCCCGGGGAAGGTCTTTTTTCATCTGCTCCACCCGCTGGATGGCCTGATCGGCAATCATGATGTGGTTGGCTCCCGGCTGCGGAATGATGACTACAACAACCATCGGGACACCATCCTTGCGAAAAGCACTCCGGGTGTCCTCGGGCCCCAGCTCGGCCCGTCCCACGTCCTGAAAGCGGACAATGCGGCCCCTGTCCTGTTTTATGATCAAGTTGTTGAATTCGTAAGGTGTGGTCATCAGCCCAAGGGTACGGATGGATAGTTCCATCTTATCCCCTTCAATCTTTCCGGCAGGCAGCTCCACGTTTTCCCGGTCCACGGCGTTCTTCACATCCAGGGGAGTTACCCCGTACCCGGCCATCCGGGCGGGATCCAGCCACAGACGCATGGAATAGCGCTTTTCTCCCCAGATACTTACCCCGCTTACATCCTGAATGGTTTGCAATTGCTCCTTGACCGTGAGATCTGCAATTTCACTGACTTCCATCAGGGAGCGGTTGTCGCTGCGAACGCTTATCTGCATGATGGGCGTGGCATCTGCGTCTGCTTTGGAAACTGTGGGCGGGTCGCAGTCCCTGGGCAGGAAGCGCTGTGCCCGGGAAACCTTGTCACGGACATCATTGGCCGCTGTTTCCAGGTCTACGCTCAATTCAAATTCAACCGTTATGCGGGAACTCCCCTGGCTACTCACGCTGCTCAGGGAACGGATCCCCGGTATGCCGTTTATGTTTTGCTCCAGGGGCTCTGTGATCTGGTTCATGATCACATCGGCGTTGGCCCCGGGATAACTGGTGTTGACGGTGATGATGGGCTGGTCTACGCTTGGGTATTCCCTGGTACCAAGGAAAGTATAGCCTATCAACCCGAACAGGGTGATTATCAGAACCAAAACCGTTGCCAGAACTGGCCTCTTTATGCTGAGTTCTGAAATGTTCATAAGCTCCCCTCTCCTCCCGTGAGCTGGTCAATGATCACATCAAGGCCGCCACGCAGCTGCATGACCCCCGATGTGATCAGGGTATCGCCGGCCTTGACTCCGGTCAGGGCCTGAACCCTGCTTTCTGTACGCAACCCGGCAACTATGGTGACAGGATGTGCTTTGCCGCTCCTGTATACATACACCAGGTTTTCTCCCATTTCGGGGATGATGGCCTCGGCGGGAACAGAAACAGCGTCGGGGATTTCTTCCTTCAATATCCTGACCGATACATAGCGCCCCGGGACCAGCCTGTTGCCCGTGTTGTTGTACAAGGCCCGCACCGTAAGGGTGCGCGTCTCCCTGTTAATGCCTGATTCCACTGCATATACATTCGCCCTGAATGTTTTTTCCAGCCCCTGGTTGTCTGTAAGCGTAAATTCAATGGGAGTGCCCCTGGTGATATCCAGAGCATATGTTTCGGGAACAAAAAATTCTATTTTCAATTCCGAGATTTTGGCCAGGGTGGCAATCTTTGTCCCGGGCGAGGCAAACGCCCCTTCGCTCAGCTGCCGCAAACCAATGATTCCGTCAAAGGGCGCCTTCAGTTCAGTCTGAGCAATTTGCGCTTTTACCAGTTCTATGTCTGCCTGCAGTTTGTTGAAATCTGTCAGAACCGACTCAAAAGCCTCCTGACTAACGGCATCGCGCTCCAGCAGCGTTTGCTGACGGAATACCCTGTCCTGGGCCAATTTCACCTGGGCTTCCAGTTTTTTCAGTTGCGCCTGAAGCGGGGCATCGTTAATTTTTGCCAGAACAGTGCCCTTGGTTACATATGCCCCTTCCCGGAAATAGATATCCACTACCTTGCCCGAGGTTTCAAACGTCAAATTTACCTCTTCTGCCGGCAGTATATCCCCTGTGGTCACGGTATAATCAGACATGGGATGGGTGGTGAGTACTTCTGCATTCACGTTCAAAACCCGCTGACGCATACCTTCCCTGCCCGGGACAACCATGGTTTCGTTTTTATTGAAAATCTTCCTTATTGTGGGAAAGAGAACAAGACCGCCAAGCAATAAAAATACAAGCGCTACCAGAATCCATCGTGTACGTTTTGACATGTTCGTGTGTACTAATGTTGAATGATAAACAATGACCTGCGGTTTGACTCAGGTTTACTTCCAAAGTTTAAAAGAGGGGGGATTATTTGTGCACAGGATGCAACACCACCCTGCGGGCCAGAGTAAAACAGCTAAGGATAGTGGCTGCACACAAAAAACTGAGAACAGCCATCCAGGTGGCACGTATGTCGGGTGTAAATGGGGGATAAATCAAAAAAGGCAGGGTTGCTGCCAGCAGGACCGCAGAGATGATAATCAACCACATAGAGCTCCGGTTTTTAATGGTCCGGTAGATCTTGACGGCAAGTATCAATTGCAGGATATAGACAATTATCAGCAACATCGCGGTAATATGGATCGTGTATAGCTCCAGGTATGGTCTGAAGAATAATATGATAAGAGCCAGGAGCATGGCAGCTATGCCAATATAAAAGAGAAATTGAAGGGGTCTTGATTCCCGGTGTTCCACCCTGTCCATGCCCCAGGTTACAAAAGCAGCTTCTCCGCCCACAATGAACAACAAAGCCAGTAAGACTACATGGTTTTCTGGATTCAATAAACACAATATGCCGGCAATCAGTACCAACAGTGCCGCAACAAGGTTCATATAGACAAGCCTGATGTCAGGAATGCTCATTGGAATGGTCTTGGTTTTTGAACTTTAACAAATTTAAGAGATTTTCTCTTAATCTCAAAATCAAAAAACAATTTGCCATGAAGATCTCTTCCTGCAAAGATATGCTTATCTGCAGCCCCAAAGACATCCTCCACCGGCCTTTCAACCAGGATAGCGAAATATTCCGTCCTTTTACCTCAGGCTGGCTTTACTGAAGATGTGTTCCGGGATGGTTGTGTCAAAAGTTATGGAAGAAACGGTGAATTCCGTACCACCGCCTGTCGAGGAAAGTATAGATCCACAACTGGTCTTCCAGTTTCAGCATCTTTGTACCGGCCACCGAGGCAGGGGAGAGGTATTGGGTCAAAGCATCCTTCTCTCCCCGGCTCCAGCTTTTTGAAGTTATGGTACGGGAAGTCCTTCTGCCGTGAATGGTCATGGAAGATTCAAAGATCCTGTTTCAAGATCTGGATTAATAGCAATATAGATGTTTTCATAATTTATTTTTTATACTTCCAGTTCGTTGTACAACCTGGATGTCTGACGTTTATATATACCCCGACCGGCCAGTGCATTGCCCAAAAGCATTGAAATGACACCGGGAATAAAACCAATGTAATAAATGGCTGGCGTAATGGCCGGTCGCACAATCCCGGGCATTAGCATGCTGGCATTCGGCATCAGGGCAGAGAAATTGAAACCGATATTCCAGTACAGAACCTATACCACCGATAACAAGTGCCTCCCATAATAACGATCTGTAAATGTGCCCTTTGTCTTCTCCAAGCGCGATCCTTATTCCAAATTCCGTATACCGTCTCAACCCTCCCAGCAGGCCGGCGTTCCATAATACAATGGACATGGCCAGTACAAACAGAAAGATGAGCATTCCGCTTATGGCCTGGGCATAGACCAGCATTTGAGCCATCCCCGCCTGGTGGCCCAGGGTTAGCATGACAGGTGCATATTCCAGGTCCTGCCCCGAAAAGCTGTCTCCTATCCCGGCTTCAAAGCGCGACACAACCTCCTGTGCCATGCGGTCATCATAATGGAATACCGGCAGAAATCCCAGAATCTCTCCCGCCGCGCCTTCCATGGTTGTCCCGAACAGCGTAAAGAAATCTCCCGGTCCTACATCAAACCGTGCTGCCAGGTTTTCTGCTAAAAGCACTTCCCCTCTCTTTTCGGGCATCCGTCCCCTGGCAATAGCCGCCGGCAGGTTAAAGCGTTCCGGTTCCCGCGAACCTTCCCCCAACAGGTCTACGGCCCATCCCGACACCGGTCCCTGTCCGCGTGTTTCTCCCAGGCTGTCGGGAAAATCGGCAAGGGCCCCAAAGCGGATGCGCGGTGCCCAGCTCATGTCCGGGAATCCGGCTTTCAAGGCTTCCAGAAGTGTGTCCACCCGAATCAATGCCAGGTCGTTTGGATACTGATCAGACTGTTGAGCATAGGCCCTGGTAACCACCTTTACGTCGCCTGTATCAAAATTTGAACTCATTTCTATGGAATCACCCATGACCCCTTTGACCCAGCTGTACAGAAATACCGTAAGCGGGAATGATCTTTTCCCCAATGGCCAGACCAGCCTGATCGCTCATATCGGGCATGGGAATCCCCGTATGGCGCAGCCAGTACAGCAGAGGCACTCCCCAAAGAGTCCCCAGCAGAATCGCCAGCAGGGCTATGCACAATAAAAGGAACGAAATGACCATCATTCCTCCCTGTTTGGCCTCCACCACGCTTTCAATGTCTTTCATCAAAGTATCAAGAGGCGTATAGCTCCACCCCCCGTAACTTGTCTTGTCTGCTGTCCAAAGGGGAGATCCGGCCAGCTTTTCTCCAATGACAAAATACGTTGTTTCCTGGTACATCCCCGTAATGCTGCGCAACGTTTCCAGGATCCCTCCCGTAAAGAATCGAGCCACCGGGTGGAAAGTTCAAGCAGGGTTTGCGCCGGATCTATGCCTTTTAGCAGTACATTTACCTGGCGGCCGTTGGGGTAGGCCGTGGCCTGGGTCACCAGTACAGGGACCGTCTGTCCCTTTGTCAGGACTTCCTCCCGAAGGCCGGAGATGCCGTGGGCTTCGGAAAAAGTATACGGATCGTAAGGATCATACAACGGATGGCTCAGCCGTCCGTGTCCCGTTTCCCATAAGATTTTTGAATGACAATGTAAATATCAGCATAACTCGTCTTTGTCTACGGCGCCATCTTTCAAATAGATAATACGGTCAAGGTGGCCACGCGCTGGCATTCTCCACCGGAAAGGCTGGCCGGTCTTCTGAAGCAACAGGGCAAACTCCACGTTTTCATAAACCGTGTAGACCGGTAATAAATTATAGGTCTGGAAAATAAAACCTATTCCCACGTTCCGTAATGCTGCGGCTTCTTTTTGAGAAAGATCGTTGATCTTTTTCCCCAGAACGGTGGCCGTTCCTTCCGAGGGAGTGTCCAGAGAGCCTATGATATTCAAAAGCGTGGTTTTTCCGGAACCGCTCGGCCCCACTATGCCCGAAAATTCGCCTTTCCCGAAGGTCAGGTTGATATCCTTCAGGGCAGTGAAAGTTCCCTTTCCTGCAGGAAACCTTTTATAGAGCTTACGAAGTGTTACAATAGCATTGTCTGTCATATCCTGTGGTATTTTTAAATTGCTTATTTACTGTTTTTCCTGATGACTCAGATTGTTCCACAAACCCAGGGGATAATTCACCGAAAGCGCACTCATATGACGTCTTTCGGTCATGTCGAAAGGCTTTTCCCCATTCCAGATCAGCATGTGTTCCGCCATAACGTTCAGCCCGTTTCCCAGACCAAAGGTATAATCGGCTTCCACCATCCACAGCTGCTGGTTCGTAACGCTCCCTGCGACTCCCCTTTTATTGATCCAGGCGGCCTCGGCCCAGAGTCCAATGATATAATCAAAACGCAGGTCTGTGCGCGTCCCCGCAACACGCACCCATCCCCGGGCAAGGTATCCCTTTTCCCAATCTGAGCGGTATCGGCACAAACAGATACCTGTCCGGTCTCCGATTGTGCCCGGACCGTCCTGAAAAGACTCAGGACCAACACCATGCATATGATTCCGGGCTTTTTCATTCTGTTAATTTTCCTTGCCCGCTCCAATACCGCACGTCATGATCCGGGTCATTTCCACAATCATCTCGTTGGCATTGGAATAGAGCTTATTCAGGTGTTCGTCGGTCAGCAGGTCTATCATCTTCATGCTCATGGCAATGAGCATCTCGGGATGGAAATCCTTCCGGAAAAATCCTTTTTCCTGTGCCTGCCGGAAAGCCCCAACAATCATCCCGGCCGTTTTCCCGGTAAGCTGCATCATATATTGCTGCAATTCTTCACCCCGGCTGCTGTACACATCTTCTATGAACTCCCGGCTGATATCGGCAGTGCCTTCCGTTTTCAACAGAATGAGCTTACGTATTTTTTCCTGGGCGGACACATCACTGTCCATGATGGTACTAAAACGGGTAATGCCTTCTTCCACGGCCTGGTCCAGTATCTGCTTAGCGAATGCTGTCTTGTTTTCAAAATTGCGGTAGAACGTCATTTTGCTGACCCCGGCAGCTTGGCAGATCTCCTCAACACTCACTTTACGGAATCCATATTTCCAGAAAAGCATTCGTCCCGCTTCCAATAGCCTGTCCGTTGTTGTTTTCTTCCCCTGGACTTCCATATTTGTTACTATAATTTATTATTGTTACTTATTTAGTATTTTTTTGTAAATTTAGTAACTTTTTTAATACCCAAAAAAACGCTTACTTTTATACTCCAATCAGTTCTAACCTGAAACCACAGACCGTGAAAAAACACAAATTTTCTGTACCCGATCCACTAATCCTTGCCCTGGGCCTGACGGGGATTACAATGATTCTGGCCCTTGCTTTTGGTGACGCACTTCGGCCGGGACTGGCCGGAGTGGCGGATGTGCTGGTATGCTGGACAGAAGGCTTCTGGGACCTTCTGGCTTTTTCCATGCAAATGGTGCTCATCCTGCTGCTGGGATATATGCTGGCCCTGGTGTTCGGGGCTATCCTGGTCAAAAAGATTGCCGAGCAGGCCGCCCGAACCGGCTCTGCCATCAATTACCCGCTACTGGGAGCCTCGGCCTATGTTTGCATGATGGTCTGGCATGGCGGATTATCGGGTTCGGCACCACTGTCGGTGGCCAGTCAGGGTCATTTCCTGGTGGATACAACGGGGATCATTCCCCTGACCTTAACCATTTTTTCGCCTATGAACCTGGTTTCCTGGGGGGCACTCATAGTCCTTATCCCGCTTGCTTCCTGGTTTTACGCCCGTAAGCATGAAGTTTCGGTGCCTGTGATTTCTGACGCACAAGCAACCCTGGCGTCTGTTGAAAGACCTGCGAACGTCCCGGAACCCGGGAACCTTCCGGCCTCGGCAAGCCTGCCCTCACAAGGCACCCATTCTTTCTGGATGCCGTTGTCCGGAGCGCTCCTGCTGGCAGGATCCGTGGCATATGCCGTTATCCGCAACGACAGTACTTTTGGGCTCGACCAGGTGAATCTCATTCTGTTTGCACTGGTTCTCCTGGCTTTCCCCAATGCCGGTGCTTTGGGAGAAGCTGCAGACAAGGCGGTCAAGAGTACCACCGGGATCATTATCCAGTTTCCGCTTTATGCCGGCATCATGGGGATTATGAAATATTCTGGATTGCTGGTAGTAATCACCAATTGGTTCGTTTCCATATCTTCGCTGCAAACACTGCCCCTGTTTTCATTCCTGAGTGCCGGTCTGGTGAACCTGTTCGTTCCCAGCGGCGGCGGTCAATGGGCAGTGCAGGGGCCCGTGCTGATACAGGCAGCCGGACTTGTGGGGGTTGATTACGCCAAAGAAGTCATGGCCCTGGCTTACGGAGACCAGCTTACCAATATGTTGCAACCGTTCTGGGCTTTGCCCCTGCTGGGGATCACCGGACTTAAAGCAGGGCAGATCTTCCGGTATTCGCTTCCCTATATGCTAGTGGGTCTGGTCATATTCTCCCTTGTACTGCTCTTGTTCTGATCCTGTTCTGATCCCCGCTCCTGCCCGGAGGCTAAAAGCCGAGTTCCTTTTCAATGGGAGACAGGGCTGCAAGTGCCAATGAAACAAATTCATCCAGGGAAATACCCATCTGCCCGCACTCCAGGATGGCATCGCGGTTAACCGAAGCTGCAAAGATCTTTTCTTTCATGCGCTTTGTAACTGATTTAGGTTTGACGCTGGAAATCTTTTTATCCGGATAGACCAGTGCCACGGCGAAGATCAGTCCGGTGACCGTCTCTCCGGCTGCCAGGGCGTGATGGAACAAGGTAGAACGTTTCTTTTCCCCGGTGGCTTTTTCATTATGCATGCCAATGGCATCCAGTACTTCTGCCGGCAGGTCTTCATCCTGCAACATAAGGGCTCCTTCCGGCCCGTGCCTTAAGGGATGAGCGCCTGTAATTTCCACATCTATATCGTGTAAAAGCCCGGCCATGCCCCAGACATCTTCATTTTGTCCGAATTTGCGCGCCAGAGCCCTGAGAACGGCTTCGGAAGCAAGGCTATGGGCAATCATTTTGGGATTGGCAATTTTTTGGTGAAGCAGACCAAGGTAGTATTCGCGGGATTTCATGCTGCCCGTCTGTATGATTTTATTCAACCAGTATAAAGGTCATCTCTCCTTCCGGCACGACCAGCCTGAGGGTCGTTTGGGTTGGAAAATACAGGAACATTTCACCCAGCATTTCAAAGTCCGGAGAGAGAGCCATAGTCATATGCTCCCCGTCTTTGCTCAGGTTAAAAAATAATTGCAGGGGATACCCATCATTAATAACTCCGCTTGTAAACTTACTGAATTCCATTGTCCCGTAAACGTTATATCCCCGGTCAGAGACGAAAAACCAGCGGGGAGGCACATAAAGGGTACCAAGGGCCAGCGTCGCGGTCTGAGCCTGGTCATCGGGGTCTTCTGCCCTGTAAACATTGCCCTGCAGTCTTTCCAGTACCTGAGTCTGGGCTGTAGTATAATTAAAGGCTGTTTCCTGGATGGTACAGCCTGTAACCAAGAGAAAGCCTGTTAAAGCAATACTGAGTAATACAAGATTTTTCATTACAACTATAGGTTTAAAAACGATAAAATGACATGATAAAGATACAAAAGTATTGAACGGTTTCACGTATTATTTTTTTACCTATATTTACTATATGTTTAAATAAAAGCATTATGAAGAATCTGATCATAGTATCTGTTTTGTTGGCATTTCCCCTGTGCCTGACTGCACAAACAAATTTTGATCACATCAAAATATCGGGAAGACAGGGAGAATACATAACTGTTATGAATGTTTCATCCACCGCCATTGAATACGAAAATTCATATGGCGTGAAAAAAACAATTCCTGTAAGCGAGGTGGATTTCCTGGAGTACGACGGCAAAGTGGTTTTTTATAATTACAGGAAAAATGACCATGATATCTATGATGAATACCTGCAGCGGGTATCCCGCCGTGACCCGGAAAAATTGCTGGAAAAGGGAGCAAAGGTATATGTACCCCTCAATTACGGGGAAAGCCGCTGGGAGATCATGGGTTGCATTAATACCCGCAAAATGCTTGAAGAGGACCACGCCGATTTCTGGAAACTGGCCAATACAGAATTCGAAGCCGAAATCATATTGTTTTACGTGGTTAGATACGACGACGATGAAATCCATCACTATTATGTGATTGAAACACGTGATGGTGAAACAATCTACAAATCTGACGAAGAAGAAATTGACGGAGGCTGGAGGGCTTCCTGGGATGTAAGCCGGGAACACGTAGAGGATCTGCTGGACAAGCTGATCAAGGACATCGACTAAAACAGGTGCCCTTTAAAATAGATGCTCTTTAGTTCTTGTACACATTCCAGCTGCTCATCTCACCAGCAGGCTTACGTTTCTTTGCTTTCAGTGGTTCTTCTGAATAGCCGAGCGAAATGATCAGCGGTATGCGCCTTTTCCTGTTGATGTTCAGTAATTCCCTGATCTTTTTTTCATCAAACCACCCTATAATACAGGTTCCCAGGCCGAGTTCAGCCGCCTGCAGGCAAAACTGGCCTACTGCCAGACCCACATCATAATGACAAAAAACCTTGTCTTTTACCTTCCCGCCCAATGAAGATAAAAGGTTTTCTTTCTCCAGGACCACCACCACCATCACGGGTGCCTGGTAAGTGAATTTGTTCATACCCAGGCTGGCCGCAGACTCCGCTACCCGGTTCTTCAGTTGTGGGTCATCCACCACAATGAATTTCCAGGGTTGGGAGTTGTTGGCCGAGGGAGCAAGCCGTGCCGCTTCAAGGCATACTAGGATTTTTTCCCTTTCAACGATCCGGTCCGAATATTTACGGACACTCTGGCGTAATTTAATTAATTCTGAAAATTCCATATGCAAATATACTACGTTGGAACGTCTTTCGTGTGTTATATTGGCCTTTTTGTTGATGGGGCTTAATAAAAACACAATTATTTATTACTTTTATAGACAATAGTTCGTTAAAAAATTAAAGGTTACCCCACGGCGCGAACGCCGTAGAATAAGAGTTCTTTGAAATCAGTGTAATTTAAACGCAAGTTCGGACGCGTTCCGGACATTGCAAAAATTCGATCCACCATTGTTGCATTGTGCAGCAAGACTTTGGTCGCTCCAACGGAGAGATTGAGACCCTGTTGCCTGGCAAAGGCCCTTGCCAGGTTGACGGATGTAAGAGACGCATTGAAAGCAAACGAAAGGGCAGCTTTATTACGTGACTGGCAG
>Ga0209717_1002655_pt1 | contig 16833 bp, 12 predicted proteins | sample AD_UKC048_MetaG_FD_184418 | JGI IMG/M metagenome (GOLD analysis project Ga0209717, IMG submission 184418) | Active sludge microbial communities of municipal wastewater-treating anaerobic digesters from USA - AD_UKC048_MetaG (SPAdes) (version 2) | ecosystem: Engineered > Bioreactor > Anaerobic >... | reverse complement strand
CCGTTCTCGGTGAAATCGATCAGTGAAGGGTTGACTAAGATCGCCACCGATCCGGAGCTGAGCCGCACACTGAACGAGAAAGCGCGCATCCGCCGGCAGGTATTCCACTGGCAGCGCACCGCCGACCTGCTCTGGAATTCCATCGAAAAATGCCTCGACACCAAAAAATCCTAAACCCTGTAAAGATGAACGTATTGATCGTAGGATCGGGCGGACGTGAACATGCGCTGGCCTGGAAGATCAGGCAAAGCCCGCTCCTTGACAAATTGTACATCCTCCCCGGCAATGCGGGTACCGACAGCCTCGGAGAAAATATCCAACTCTCCGTAACCGATTTCAAGGGCATCGGCCGCACCGTTCTGGAGAAGCAAATCGACATGGTGGTGGTGGGCCCGGAAGTCCCGCTGGTAGAAGGGATCCACGACTATTTCCTGGCCGATCCCGTCTTAAAGGCCATCCCCGTGATCGGGCCGGTGCAAAAGGCGGCCATGCTCGAAGGGAGCAAGGATTTCGCCAAGGAATTCCTCATCCGTCATCATATCCCGACGGCCCGGTACCGGACCTTTACCCGGGAGACCTACGGCAATGCGCTGGAATTCCTCCGGGAGATGAAACCGCCCTATGTGCTGAAAGCCGACGGCCTCGCCGCCGGCAAAGGGGTGGTGATCTGCAGCGATTTCGGGGAAGCCGGAACGGAACTGCAGGCGATGCTGATGGATGAAAAATTCGGCGAGGCCGGCGCAAAGGTAGTGATCGAAGAATTCCTTTCCGGGATAGAAATGTCGGCCTTTACGCTGACCGACGGCCGGCACTACCTGGTGCTCCCCCCGGCCAAGGATTACAAGAAGATCGGCGAAGGCGACACCGGGCCGAATACAGGCGGGATGGGATCGGTCTCCCCTGTGCCTTTCGCCGACGATGCTTTCCTGAAAAAAGTGGAAGAACGGATCATCGCCCCGACCCACGCCGGTTTGCTACAAGAGGGCATCGATTACCGCGGGTTCATCTTTTTCGGCCTGATCAACGTCGGTGGAGATCCTTACGTTATTGAGTACAATGCCCGGATGGGTGATCCGGAGGCCGAATCGGTCATCCCCAGGATCAAAAACGACCTGCTGGAACTCTTTGCGGCGGTTGGAAACCAAACGCTTCACCATCACCGGATCGAGACCGTTCCCGGATTTACGGCCACGGTCATGCTGGTGTCGAAAGGCTACCCGGGGAACTATGAAAAAAACATGGAAATCACCGGTCTCGACGGGATCGACGGCAGCCTTGTTTTTCATGCAGGCACCGCCATCCGGCCAGCCGATGGAAAAGTGGTCGCTACCGGGGGAAGGGTCATTGCCGTGACCTCTTTCGGCGATTCGCTGACGGAAGCATTCGGAAAGTCGTACGAAAACGCTGACAGGATCAGGTTTGAAAACAAGAGCCTCAGAAGCGACCTGGGGCGGGATTTGCTAAAATTTGCCTGAATCCGGAAATGTACGGATATATTACGTACATTTGCAAAAAAATTATCATGAAAGCAAAAACGGATAAGCCCGAAAAGGCCAGGTTCGATGCACGGCTGACCAGGGAGCAAAAGCAAATCTTTGAGAGGGCTGCGGTAATCGGAGGTTACAGAAGCCTTTCCGATTTTGTCATAACGATAGCAGAGGAAAGGGCACAGCAGATAATCAGTAAGGCCGACAGCATCATCGCTTCGCAAAGGGATGCTGAAATCTTTTTTGACGCTGTTCTCAATCCCGGCCAGCCCAATGAGGCTTTAAGATCGGCCGCGGATGAATACAATAAGTTGATGGCCGAATGAACCTCCTGACGGAACCGCTGAACCATCTCCACAAAAGGAATGATTTTTCATGTGGTAATCTCCTGCTCGACAATTATTTAAAGTACCAGGCCGGCCAGGACACGCGGAAGAAACTGTCAGCCTGTTTTATCCTGAGTGATCACACCACCCATCAAATTAAAGGATACTACACACTTTCAAACAGCAGCCTCCCCACAGAGCTATTTCCTGAAAAATTGAAGCTTCACTTTCCCAGGTCCTACATTTCAATACCTGCCATACTGCTGGGTCGCTTGGCCGTCGATAAAACCCGGCAGGGAAAAGGAACCGGCCGGTTGCTTTTAATTGATGCACTCCGGAGAAGTTACCTGGTCTCGGAATCAATAGGTTCATTTGCAGTAGTTGTTGATGCTATTTCGGAAGAGGCAGGGCTATTTTATGATAAATTCGGGTTTATCATGCTTCCGGATAGCGGTAAATTGTTCATGCCCATGAAAACTGTCAAGCATTTATTTGAAAGATAATCCTGATATTTGGTAAAAGTTTAATCGTAATGCTGATAAAATTCTTCCGGTCGAGCTATCTTATCCAGTACTTTGCGCTGGCGCTGATCACTGCGGCGCTCTGGATCCCCGGCTTCAGGGAGAACCAGGGGCTGCCCGTTTCACCTGTCATCATCGCCCCCATCTACGGGATGCTGCACTACGTGCTTTCGCTGCATCCCGTCGCCAGTCCGGCCTTTGCCATCGCCATCATCCTGGTCACCGCCTTCGCCCTGAATAACATTCTCATCTTCCATGAGCTGACGCCGAAGAATAACCTGCTGCCCGCTTTCCTGTTCATCGTGCTGATGAGCAGCAACCCGCATACGCTTTGCTCCTACCCGGTACTCACGGCATTGCTCTTTTTCGTCTGGTTCCTTCATACTATTTACCGGATGAACGATTCACCCGACAATTACATGGAGGTTTTTAACGCCAGCATGCTGGCTTCGGTCATCTCGATGATCTACCCGGTGGCCTCGCTCCTGTTCTTTTTCATCTGGATCACGCTGCTGGTTTACGGAACCTTCAACGGGCGCAACCTGTTGATATCCTTCATTGCCTTCTCCCTGCCTTATCTTTACCTTTTTCTCTATTTCTTCTGGACCGACGGGATCGATGAAGCCCTGGCCGCTTACGTAGCCCTTTTCCGGGAGATCATGGTTTTCAGCATGAACCGGGAGATCCTGCAAATCATCCTGTGGGCCTTGTTCACGCTGTTCATGCTCATCCCCTCCTTTTTCCGGATTACCGGCAATCTCAGCTCTTTCGGGATCAATTTCAGGAAGAAGATGGCGGCTACGGCGTGGCTGCTGGCTTTCAGCATTCCCATGATCGTCATGCAGGGGAAGGTCGATTACCACACCCTGCTGTTTCTCCCGGCCACGATCCTTATCGCACATTATTTCCACCAGTTCAAGAAATCGGTTCTGAATGAGACCGTGCTGCTTGTTTTTATCCTGCTGGCTTTGATCGGCAATTACTGGCCTTTATTGCATGCTTAAGCCCTATTGCACCGGAGAGTTCACGGAGGCCGGCTGCGACGAGGCGGGGCGCGGATGCCTGGCGGGTCCCGTGTTTTCCGCGGCGGTCATCCTTCCGAAAGATTACCGCAACGAAGCGCTGAACGACTCCAAGAAGCTTTCGGCGCGTCAGCGGGAAGCGTTGCGCAAGGTGATCGAGGCCGATGCGGTCGCTTTCGCCGTGGCCCGGGTCGATCATGCAACCATCGACGAGATAAACATCCTGAACGCCTCCATCCTGGCGATGCACGAGGCGGTGGGCCGGTTATCCGTAAAGCCGGGGCTGCTGCTGATCGACGGCAACCGGTTCCGGCCGTATCCCGGCATACCGCACCGGTGCATCGTAAAAGGAGATGCCATCTACATGAGCATAGCCGCGGCCAGCATCCTGGCAAAGACATACCGCGATGAGTTTATGACCGGGCTTGACCGGCAATTTCCCTGTTACGGGTGGAAGCACAACAAAGGGTACCCGACGGCAGCGCACCGGAGAGCGATACAGGAATTCGGTATATCCGCCATGCACCGGTTGAGCTTCCGGCTCACCCCGGCCGGGGATTTGTTTTCCGGTTCCCTAAGCCGGGATCATCAAAAATAGTTTCTTATAAGATTGCTTTTCCCTCCGGAATAACATATCTTTATTGCGTTGATTTATCACACCGCGTAAGTATGTATTTTTTTAGAAAATGAAATACGTAATTTTGATTCTGGCCATATTTATACCTTCCGGGATTTTTGCTCAGGGATTTGCGCCGACCGGAGCCATCTGGCATAACTCCCAATCAGACTGGATCAATCCCGATTTAATCACCTACAAAACTATCGAATCAGTATCAGATACCATAATAACCGGGAAATCATGCAAGGTCCTTATTGAAGTGGAAAGATCATATTCCGACACAGCAGCAACGTTCAAGCATTACATGTATTCTGAAAACGATAGCGTATTCTTTTACAAAGACAATGCTTTTCATTTATTATATGATTTTGGGGCCGATACAGGGGATACGGTGGTGCTCGATTATTTCCTTACAGGTGAAGGCATGCCTCTCCTTATGATAATTGACTCTACAGGAATCATTAATATTAATGGGGATGAGAGAAAGGTTCAATACATCTCCTGTGGAGACGGATTAGTTATTGAATTTGGAGGTCCGGTAATCGAAGGAATCGGCAGTTCCTATTTCCTTTTTCCAACATATGACGGGACCGTTAACGGCCCGCTCAGATGTTATCAGGATGATGCTATCGGGTTATATATCAACTATTTCTATCCCAATTATGGATGGAATTATGAAGACTGTAATCAAATTATTACCGGTATTGAAGAATCCGAATCTATTACCTCCTTCGCCATTTATCCAAATCCATCGTCTCATCAAATTTTTATAAAAAGTGATAATCCGCAAACAAAATATAAGATACTTGATACACAAGGGAACCTTGTCAAACAGGGTTTAACCGACATATCTGTCGGGATCAATATCGAAGAATTGCGGATTGGTTTTTATTTCATTCAGTTAATAACTGATAACCAGGTTGTAATTAAGAAATTTATAAGGAATTGACACATAAAAACAATTGCATGTTGCCCGGAATAATCACTGATGGCCTGGTCACGAATCCCCAATCAGCCAAATCTTTTGGTGTAATGAATGCGCCCGATGCCCGTTTTGAACCGATGCCCGATTACATGATGGGTCAAATTATAGTAGGGCACCGAATCCTGGGCGCCAAAGAATTGCTTAAAGCACAAATTCAATCCCGGCAAATTGTCCGGTCAAAAGCAAAAGCGGAATTATTCAGGCAATTTTTGAGTGATACCAATCAGGTAAGCAAAGCCGATTCCATTATTTACTTCCTTGAAGAAGAAACTGATCTGAAGCCAAAATACAAACTGGCGTTGGAATATACCGATAAAGGAGATTCCACAGCCGCTTATGAAATTCTGGAAAACATTCCGGTGATTTATTCCTTGACAGATTTCCAGCAAATTCAGCATCAACAATATTATGATTTGATTGACATAACGCTGAAAGTCATTGAAGAAACTTCCATACTACCGGATTCAATACAGGTTGCAACATTGGTTTCCTTAACGAACTCAGGAATTGGGCAAATCCGGGCATTAGCCAGAAATCTGCTTGTGATGGCGGATGAACTTCATTATTCCGAACCGTACATTATTCCTGGAAATGGATTGAAATCGAATAATATTAAGAGAATTCCCGTTAAGCAAAATAATCCTGAGATTTCTTTCACAATATATCCTAATCCGGCCACCGAGTCTGTCTGGATCGAATTTGTTTCAAATCGAGCAAATGTGAAAGGATTTATACAATTAATTGACCTGACCGGAAAAGTGATAAAGCATATTTCGATTAAAAGTTGGCAAATCAAGTATCAATTATCGGTGAGTACCATTAAAAGTGGAATGTATTTCATCCGGTACCTGGATAGTGAGGGGCACATCGACGTCCAGAAGCTTATTATCAATCACGAATAGCCATGAGACTTTTAAAAAGTTGCCTGATTTTTATCATTCTGATAAGTTATCCGGAGGATTCTGTTTGCCAATCCGATTACTTTAACAAGAGATACAATCTTTGCCAGGATTATGAAGATGAAGCGTGGAGTGGAGCAGATGGAATCCTTCAACTATCTGATGGATACGCATTATTTGGATTTACAGTTGATACTACTTATTATTGGCGGCGTCAGATTCCAATTTTAAAAATCGATAATCAAGGAAATCCAGTACTTTTTAGAAGTTATGGTAATACATTCGTCGATTATTATACTGGATGGGCAGGTGGTTATTTGCAAGTGTCAAATTACAATGAATTCTATATAGCCGGATCAATAAACTACTGGCAACCTGATAATTATGATGTCGGTTTATTAATGAAACTCGATTTATCCTTAGATACATTATGGACCAAAGAGTATAACCTGAACCTCGATAGTATTCCGGATACTTCAATGCTATTCAACCAGATGGACATTTGTTCAAATAATGATCTGATTTTCGGTGGATATATGAATGGAAGTTATATGCTTTTAATGAGAACGGATAGCGCTGGAAATGAATTATGGCATAAGTTATTTCATTATGGCTCTTATACTTTATGTACCGGATATTCTGTCATTCAAACTACGGACGGAGGTTTTGCGCTTGGCGGATTTATGTATACCATCGGTCAACCGGAAACAGGAAATCCGGTTATCATTAAGACCGATAGTGCAGGCAACCAGGAATGGGTCCAATTTATGGGCGGACCACTTTTAGATGATGCAGCATTCCTTGCCCGATCAGGCGATGGCAATATTATTATGGGCTCAACCTATGGAGATATAATGGCGGGAAATGAAGCACTAAACAGGATTAATATTGCAAAACTGGATAATGACGGCGAAGTTCTCTGGGATAAAAAATATGGTATCAGTAAGCATTACAACGATTTATTAAATATTAGAGTACTTGAAGATGGTAAAATTATAGCATGGGGATATTGTCCGGTGGACTTTCCACATTATTCGGGTTGGATACTTAAAGTTAACGAGAATGGCGACAGCCTCTGGTATCGTGAATACGACTATTTAATTGGCCCTGAAAGCAGAAATTGGTTACGGGATGTTATCGAAACCACAGACCATAGCTTGATTGCCTGTGGCGATATATTTCCAAAGCTACCCGATACCGGAAACAGAGATGCGTGGGTGATCAAACTTGATAGCATAGGATGTGCATATGAGGGATGCGATACGACGGTGGGGATCAAAGATGACGATAAGACTGGAAGACTATATGATGTCGATAAAAGCAATTTGGATATCTGGCCGAACCCGGCGTCGGGGATTGTCGATTGTCGATTGCCGATTGTCGATTTACGAGGGGATTGGACATTGATGATTTACGATATTTTCGGGCGGGAAGTTTTGGCACCGTATACTCCCTCCCCCGCTATGGGGGAGGGTCGGGGTGGGGGCTGGCAGGGCTGGCGGCTGGATGTCTCCGCATTGCCGACTGGCATTTACTTTATCTCAATTTTGCAGGACGGAAGGCGGGTAAAAGGAGGAAAGTTCGTGGTGAGTCGTTGATCATTACACGATTCGCCATTGCCAATTTCGATTGTCGTTCAATGGATCACGGGCAATGAGCCATTGAACGTTTTTCCATTTTTCGACAATGCCAATGCCGAATCGCGTAATAATTCTCGTCTTTTACCTTGCTTTTCCCTCCGGAATAACATATCTTTATTCCGTTAATTCATCACTTCGCATTATTAACCTTTATTCCATTGATTATGAAAACATTTGCCCCCCCCTACCGGGATCCTGATCCTAACGCTTCTGGCACTTAACATCATGTTTTCCATGCCGGTTAAAGCGCAATCCATTCAAATCGACAGCAATTTTACCACCGATGCTGAAATTTACCCTTTTGAAAACATTGAACGGATTAGTGAATTGCTGTTAGAAGGAGATGTTGAGTTAAACAGTGATACAAGCCTGGTCAGGGTGATCCTGGAAGATGAGAACGGGTTTCAATACATGGTCCTGGAATCCTATCCATTAATCTGCCCTGAAGACGACTTTACGGTTCAGGATCACTGCGATGAAACCTGCGCGCTCGATATGGTCCGTCCAGTTTCAATTATTATTCAGATTATCGATGCAACATTGGATTTGAAAAATCTTTCGTACAAAACGGAAGCAAAGGAAAACGCGGAAACTGCCCGGTATACAGCGAAAAGGGAGCTGGATGCAGATAAGATAGAGTCGATGAACCAACGGGTTGCCGATTTCGGCATGAACTGGACATCGGGCGACAATTCAATTGTGGCATCTTATTACGAATCAAAATCCGCCATGTTCGGCGAGGGGTATAATTTACTGGGTTACGACTATTACGCTGGTGGAATTTTCGAATTTCTCGGCCACCGGAATTACCCAAAGGTCGATCCGGATATGGTCTGGCATTTCGACTGGCGAAACAGGCATGGGGCGAATGATTCTTTGTCTCCTTATTATGATGGCGATACTTTGGGCACCGGCTGGCTTACGTCGGTAAAAAGACAACAGAATTGTGGTAGTTGTTTTGCCTTTAGTGCAGCAGGCACCACTGAAGCATTGGTCAATTTATTTGCAAATTCCTTTTTGGATTTGGATTTATCAGAACAACTTTTGCTCTGCAGAAATGGGAATTGTGAAGATGGAGGAAATACAACAACTACTTTGAATTATATTATAAACAACGGCGTTCCGCTTGAGGATTTCTATCCATACGATACAATATATTATGATTCTTGCTATTCAATACCGAATAACCCGGATACCAGTATAAAAATAAATGGTATTATTGTTTTAACTCAAGAAAATGAAAAAAACTTCGACTCGCTACGTGTAAAATTAATAAAATACGGTCCAATTTCGTTTTCATATTATACAACGCTTAATAGTCATGCGGTCGTCCTATGTGGATTTGACTTTTCACCGTTTGATTCTACTTTAACATGGATTTGGAAGGATAGTAAAGGACTTGGCTTGGGTGAAAATGGATTTGTCAGATTGAAACTTGGAGAATTTAAGCATGCGGTCGTCGCGACAACTCCGGTTCTTATCAATATCGATACAATTACCAAAAATTATTATGACTTCGATAACGACGGATACTACTTCTGGGGCATTGGCGATAAACCCGATTCATGCGATTGCCCGGACATTGAGGATTGTGATGATAATGATCCTTTTGTGGGGGGATATGATGAAAATTACAACTGTACATGTATCCTGGAATATGATTCCATTGGCCATCATATTACATCAGATACGACATGGAACGACTCTACTTATGTAAGTTATGAAGTGATCATCGATTCGGGAGCCTGCCTGACTATTACTGGTTATACTGCTTTTGCTCCGGAGGCTATGGTTCTGGTCAATCCCGGCGGAAAGCTCATTCTTGACAGGGCATACTTGACAAAAGCCTGCCCGGATTTATGGGATGGAATCGAAGTAAGGGGATGCGATACCTCACAGTTTTATTATGAATATTTTGGGATTGTGGAAATTCGGGATAGTTCTATCATCGAATTTGCACGATGTGCCATTGCCAATCATTGCAAGAGATGCAGCCCTGCTGTCAACCAAAGCGGTGGAATCATCCTGGCCGAGGATGCCATTTTCCGTGACAATGAAACGGATATTCTGCTTGCACCTTTCCATCATATATACCAGGGGAATGAGGTGCCTTATGTGGCTGATTTTGAAAGATGCCATTTTTTGACTACTGAAAATCTATATGACCTCACCGTTCCTAAATCCCATATTGAAATGAAGGACATATTCGGCCTCATATTTTATGCCTGCAAATTTGAAAATTCAGCAGAAATGGCTTTTGCTCCCTATTCTTTCAGGGGACAAGGTATTTCTGCAATCGATGCCCAATTTATGGTAAAAGCATTATGTAACGACACAAATGCTATCCCTTGCCAGAACATCACTCCATGCGATTTTAAGCAATTGGAATACGGAATTAAGGCTATGAATGCGATAAGTAAACAGACAATAAGTGTTGAAAATAGCCTGTTTGAATACAATATGCTTGGGATCTCGTTATCTGGAATTGATTATACTGCGATAATATCCAATGAATTTAAGTGCCCGAGTTCCGATTCAGGGATTGTAGAAAATCAATTCTTTGGTGGTCTATTTTTAGAAGGATGCACGGGTTATCATATCGAAAGTAATAATTTCCACGGTGATATAAATCCAATGATCGCTCCTTATCCCAGTTACGGGCTAGGAGTAAAAAATTCAGGAGATGAAGACAATGAAATTTATAATAATGCTTTTTCGAAAATTAAAATAGGCATAATTGCCATAGGTGAAAACCGCGGCCGGGAATCAGGCCTGTGCCTGAAATGCAACGAAATGTCGGGCAATACCAATGATTTTATTGTAGTGCAGGACGAAAATCCACCTTATGGAGCGCTACAGGGAATTTATCAGTACCAGGGAGATCCAGTGGATTCAGTTTCGTACGATGCCCCCGCAGGAAATATCTTTAGTTATTTTCCGGGACCTGCAGATACAACCAATCTTGAAGATTATAATTATTTCAATAACGGTGAGGATATATGGTACTATCACCATAAAGTTTCAGAAACATTTCGGGTATTACCGTTGCCTGACAACTATACGAGCGAAACCATTGAGCTGATCGAAAGAAGCAATATTAATTATACAATAGATAGCGTTTGTCTCTCTCATCTTGCAGATGAAAATAATTTAAAGACCTTCTCTTCACCCCGGATAATCATTGCTGATGCAAATGACCAGATTGCCCTGCTCACTGAACAACTGATTGCTTTAATTGATGGGGGAAATACGGAAGAACTGAATTTTGAAGTCATGACCAGTATGCCTGATGACGCCCTTGAGATCAGGCAGGAATTGCTGGAAGAATCTCCCTATTTATCGGATACGGTAATGAAGCAGGCTATTTATAAAGAAAATGTCCTGCCCAATGCAATGATCCGTGATATTCTGACTGTCAATCCCCAATCGGCTAAATCTGTAGAAGTGATAAGCGCTCTTGATGCGCGTTATGAGCCCATGCCCGATTACATGATGGGTCAAATTATGGAAGGAAGACAAATCCTTGGTGATAAAGAATTGCTTGAAGCACAAATTCAGTCATGGCAAATCATTCGATCTAAAGCAAAAGCCGATTTATTCAGGCAATTTTTAAAAGATACAAATTTAGTGAACCAAACCGATTCTATCATTGCCTTCCTTGATGAGGAAAATGATCTAACTTCAAAATACAGCCTTGCTATTATGTTTTGGAATCGATCTGATACAGCTCAGGCATCTGAAACCCTGAATACAATTCCGGTGCAATTTGATCTTACGAACGAACAGTTGACATCTCATCAACAATATCTGGATTATTTTGATATTCTGAAACGAATGGCTGATAGCAATTGGACAGAAGGAGACCTGGATTCGGTTTCGGTTCAAACATTATTGGAAATTGAGAATATTGGAGTGTCCGGAATTTCCGCTTTTACCAGGGGCATGTTGGTGAAAGGCGGATTTCTCAATTATATTGAAACTATTACCATGCCCTATTTGAACTCTCAGGAAGAGTTCCATATCGCGAATAAAAAGGATGATAATTCTGAGAACCAGGAAAATCATCTTAAGCTATTTCCCAATCCGGCAGGAGATTATGTGATTGTTTTCTATGATGCGGGTTCGGACACACCATCAATTTCTTTAAGATTAATGGATAACCAGGGAATTGTCATCCGGACAATTCAATTGGAGCCAGATAAGGATCAGATCGTCGTTAATCTTGAGAATTTACCCAATGGGATTTATCTTTTCACCCTTAATGTGAATGGAAAGAAACTCGAATCCCAAAAACTGATCAAGATCCGGAATTAATCATTTTTCTGAAAAAGTTTCGATATGAAAAGAATGCTATTCATTTTATGCATAATTGCATCTATTACAATCAATGAATCCCCCGCTCAGGATTATCCCAGGATATACGGTGGAAATTTTCATGCCTTTGTAGATGATGTACATGAAACATACGATAAAGGTTTTATTATTGCAGGGTATGCAAACGTTCCTCTTAATTTTAGCCGCTTTATCTGGATTATTAAAACGGATATTAATGGAAATGTGATTTGGGATAAGAAGATTGGGGATTGGATTCATGAGTTTTGGTTGTCGGGGTCCGAAGTTACCATTGATAATGGATTAATATTCAGCGGTAATACGACTAAGTATGGAGCTGGCGATCCCATTTTTGTAAAATTGGATACTTGCGGAAATATTGAATGGTGCAGAGGGCTATCCTGCCCTGGCGATAATTACGGCACAGACGTAATTGCACTTAGTGACGGAACCTATATTGGAATGCTTGCTTATTACGGAGAAGGCGATAACTATGCCCGGATCAGTCTGATCAAACTGGATCAGACAGGCGAACCGGTTTGGATCCAACAACTGGCGCAGCAGGATTCGCTCATTACCAATGAGGAGGGAGAGCACCTTTTACTTACATCTGAAAATAATGTCCTGGTTTCCGGAAGGTGCGCTTATAATAGCATGAACGCCTTCTATATATTGACAGATACTTCAGGCAGTCAAATTTGGGATCTTAAGTGGGATTCTGTGACGGGAATTTGCTTCCAAACGACAGAACATGCAGATGGAAAATTATACAGTATCGGTTATAGTATCCTTCCCGGAACAAATAATCTTCCAACCATGTTCAAATTTGACCAGTCAGGAAACACACTTGGAAGTTACCTGCTAATGGGAGATACAATTAGTGGTGGAGGAAGAAGTATTTCAAAATATAATGATTCCACACTGATAGCGGGTTTTACATGGTCGAAAGATGGTAACAATTGGCATAGTGAGGTTGTAGTCATTGACACTCTTGGTAATCATATTCAACGCAGGTTTTTACTAAATGAACCGGATGCTCTGGATGATATTATTGTAACTAATGATGGGAAAATCCTGGTTGTTGTTTCCGCGATGGTCAATGCCTACGTCGACATCTACCTATGGAAATTTAACGCCAACCTCGAAGATGACACCCTCTACACCCAGCCGATGACGTACGATAGCCTGTGCCCGTATGAGATCCAGTCGGACACAATGGACCTGGATTGCGACCTTTTTGTAGATATCAATGAACTGCCTACCCGGGAAGAATACGAATCGACGGTAAAAATTTCGCCGAATCCGGCGGAAGATTGGGTAGCGCTGACGTTGCCGGATATAGTAGCTGCAGGGAAAGTGGAAATAGCTGTGTATGATGTGTTTGGAAGGGAGGTGGAGACCGGAAGAGGAGGAGACAAGGAGATGGGAGGACAAGGAGAGGTACCGGTGAACCGGATGGTAGTTTTGGATGTGTCAGGTTATCCGCTGGGGATGTATGTTGTTGTGGTAACGGATAGGAAAGGGAGGCGATATACGGGGAAGGTTATCGTCAACTGACGACTGCCGACCGCTAACTGCCGACCGAAGACTAATTTCACTATCTTTGCGCCATGGAAACAGTTGTCAGTGGCATCCGGCCTACCGGAAACCTTCACCTCGGAAATTATTTCGGCGCTCTGCAGAACTTCGTCAAGATGCAGAACGAACATCATTGCTATTTCTTTATCGCCGATTATCATTCGTTAACCACCCACCCCACCCCGTCCGACCTGCACGGCAATGTGAAGCAGGTGCTGGTGGAATACCTGGCCAGCGGCCTTGACCCGGAGAAGGCAACCCTCTACATCCAGAGCGACCTGCCCGAAACGGCCGAGCTCTACCTGCTCCTGAATATGAATGCCTATGTCGGCGAACTGGAAAGGTGCACCTCCTTCAAGGAAAAGATCCGCAAACAACCCGAGAACATCAACGCCGGCCTCCTCACCTATCCCACGCTGATGGCGGCCGATATCATCATTCACCGCGCCACGAAAGTACCGGTGGGCAAAGACCAGGAGCAGCATCTCGAAATGACGCGCACCTTCGCCCGCCGCTTCAACCGGATGTATAACCACGAGTACTTCCCCGAGCCGATCGCCTTCAACTTCGGCGATAACCTGGTGAAGATACCGGGGCTCGACGGCAGCGGCAAGATGGGCAAATCGGAAGGAGAAGGCAACGCCATCTTCCTGGCCGACGAACCCGGCGTGATCCGGAAAAAGGTGATGCGAGCCGTGACCGACGCCGGCCCGACCGAAAAGAACCAGGCAAAGCCAGAGCCGATCGGGAACCTGTTCCAGCTGATGAAAGTCGTATCGAAACCCGAAACCGTCGCCTTTTTCGACGAGCAGTACAACAACTGCTCGATCCGCTACGGCGATTTGAAGAAGCAGCTGGCGGACGACATGGTGTCGTTCACCGAACCTTTCCGTGAAAAGATCAAAGAGCTTTCGGGCAACGACGCCTACCTGCACAAGGTGGCCATGCTGGGCCGCGACAAAGCCCGTGAGAGTGCACGGAAAACCATTTCCGACATCCGAAAGATCATCGGTTTCAGGGAGTTTTAAATAGGGTTTCCAACCCTTTTTTTGGCTATTTCAATTTTTTTTCTTATTTTTAGCCGTTCAATAACGGGTTAATGCTGAACAGATCTTGTATCTTATTGATTATTTGACATCTAATTAGCATCTTTGGACATCTGTCTTCGGATGACTACCAGTTTTATTCTTTTTCCCCGTTATCATTGATTTTATTTCAGCAGAAAGCTGGTTCACACAGGGATCAATCATTTAAAATTCATTAACAATGAATAAAATAGCATCATTATCGAAAGATCAACTCAAAAAAAAATTATGGGAGGCCAACCCGGAAATCAGGGCCCTACTGAAAAAATCATCTGATGTGGCCGATGCCAGGGAGAATCTCTTTGAATATCTGAACGGACTGGAAAGGCATTATTTCAACATTCATTCGGAGAAGGAATACAAAGATTTCCACATCATAGAAAAAACAAATGCAAAAGAATGCATCCGGGTCCTTAAAAACGTGATCCGAACAGAAAATGAGAAAATTGCAGATTTCTCAGCGCTAAAGGTCCTCCGCGATCTTGCACTGAATAGTGAGCCGGAAATTCCTGTTTCCGAAAGTTTTCTGGCAGAGTTCATCTTTCTTTTTCATGGAGTGCATGCCCGGTCAGGAATTACGGATGACAGCTTTAAACTACCTTCCGACAACAAAAAAGCTTCGCAGCTCAGGTCGAAAAAGCTGGATGAATATGCCCGGCGAATGGATGATCATCTCCGGCATTACCGCCATGGTCTTGATCCGGCTGTGATTCATGACAGAAAAGCGGCCAGCAAGGCGATACTTGAGTATTACCAGGGCACAGAGAAGGATTGGCAGGATTATAAATGGCAACTCAAACACATCATCACGACGCGGAAAACGCTTGAAAAGCTGGTTATGCTGGATGAGGATGAGCGGCTTGGGCTTGAATATGCAGAAAGATACCGCATACCGTTTCAAATTACTCCATACTATCTCTCGCTTTTTAACCGGAAAGGCAGGACAAAAGATGACCGCGCCATCAGGGCCCAGGTGCTGCCCAGTGCGAATTATTGCATCAACGTCGACAAAAACAGGAAGTCGGGCTTCGATATGGATTTTATGGGTGAACGATCAACCAGTCCGGCAGAAGCCATCACCCGGCGTTATCCGCATATCGTTATTCTCAAACCTGTCGATATCTGCCCCCAGCTTTGCGTTTATTGCCAGCGCAACTGGGAGGTTAAACCCATGAGGGAATCGAAGGCGACACGAAATAAAACCGCTGCCGCAATCGACTGGATCCGGAACAACGAAAACATTTCGGAAGTGCTGGTAACCGGCGGCGACCCATTAATACTCGGGGATGATTACATTGAGACCATTCTGCAATCGCTGTCTGAAATCGGTCATGTAGAGAGGATCAGGATCGGAACGCGGGTTCTGGTCACACTGCCGATGCGGATTGGCGATAGCTTTATCCGGATTCTCAGGAAATTTCACCGGCCCGGAAAACGTGAGATATGCATTGTCACTCATTTTGAGCATCCGATGGAGATCACTCCCGAAGCGGTTTCTGCCATTGGGAGAATTCGCCGGGCAGGTATCAGCATATACAATCAGCAGGTTTTCACGTATTATAACAGTTCCCGGTTTGCATCGTGTGCGCTTCGAAAACAGCTTAAGTTGGCCGGGGTGGATCCTTATTATACCTTCAACACGAAAGGTAAAGAGGAGACATCCGATTTCAGGGTTCCCATAGCTCGTATCAGCCAGGAACGGAAAGAGGAGGCCCGTTTCCTGCCGGGGCTGGCCCGCACCGATGAACCGGTTTTCAATGTGCCGAAGCTGGGCAAATCGCACCTGAGGGCCTGGCAGGACCATGAACTCATCATGATCAACAGCCAGGGTCAGCGGGTTTACAGGTTTTTTCCCTGGGAATCCAAAGTGACGCTGGTAGATGATTTTATCTATACCGATGTTTCTATTTATAAGTACCTTATGAGATTAAAGGAAGATGGAGAGGACCCGGAAGAGTACAAGTCCATTTGGTATTATTTCTGATTATCTTTGCCGGATAATCGGAAAAGGGTTTCCAACCCTATGGGTTTCCAACCCTGTTTGAATGCCAAAAGGAATTATCATAAAACCGGTCGTCGAACGGGCCGTCCTGATCGGACTGGTTAAAAACCGCTTTGATGCCGACCGGATCAACGATTATCTGAACGAACTGGCTTTCCTGGTTGATACCGCAGGCGGAGTGGCCGTCAAACGGTTCATCCAGCGAATCGACCTGCCCGACCAGCGGACCTACATCGGCCAGGGGAAACTCAACGAGATCAAAGAATTCGTTAAAAACGAGGATATCAACATCGCTATTTTCGACGACGAACTCACCCCCTCCCAGTCCCGGAACGTG
>Ga0209717_1002651_pt1 | contig 16842 bp, 14 predicted proteins | sample AD_UKC048_MetaG_FD_184418 | JGI IMG/M metagenome (GOLD analysis project Ga0209717, IMG submission 184418) | Active sludge microbial communities of municipal wastewater-treating anaerobic digesters from USA - AD_UKC048_MetaG (SPAdes) (version 2) | ecosystem: Engineered > Bioreactor > Anaerobic >... | reverse complement strand
CTGCAAAGAATTTTTAAGAGAAGTTAATTCTAAATTGCCATAAAGCGTAAAAGTATTATCTATTAAGGTTAGAAGTTTACGAGCATCCCCCGAACTATAATTCAAAAGAAATTCTTCACTTTTTATTGGTACAGCAATTTTTTTGGCTTTCTTATTAATTAATTTTTCAGTTTCATGAATTTTTTTAATTGCCATTGCAAGAACTTTTTTCATCTCTTTTTCGCTCAGAGCTTTAAAAATAAAAACTCTCATACGTGACAATAGTGGCGAAATAATTTCAAAGGAGGGATTTTCTGTAGTGGCACCAATGAGAATTAAAATTCCCTCTTCAACAAAAGGTAAAAGATAATCCTGTTGAGCTTTGTTAAAACGATGAATTTCATCCACAAATAAAATTGGCGCGCGATAATCTTCTAGTAAACCTTTTTGACGACGACCATCTTCAACAATTTTACGAATATCAGCCTTACCAGCAGAAACAGCGGAAATTTCAATAAATTCTCGATCACTTTCTTTGGCAATAATTCGCGCTAAAGTGGTTTTACCAACTCCTGGAGGACCCCAAAAAATCATCGAAAAAATTGCCTGCAAATCCATGGCCGCTTTAATGGGCTTACCCACTCCCACTAGATGATCTTGACCAATAAAATCACTAAGAGATTCTGGACGAATGAGAGCAGCAAGTGGTTTAGATAAATCAGACATTGATGAGACTAATTTTACCCGAAAAGGAAAAGAGTTGCAAAAGTGTTTAACGAGTCTGCTTGTTGCGAATAATTTTGTTTAAATAACGCTTGCGAATTCTTAAACTCTTTGGAGTGACCTCCAAAAGCTCGTCATCTTCAATAAAATCTAAACATTGTTCAAGACTGAGTTCAATACGAGTATCAAGGACTGTTAAAAAGTCGGCATTAGAGCGGAAGTTGGTTAATTTTTTGGCTTTACAAACATTAACCTCTAAATCTTCTTGTTGATTACGCAAACCAATAATTTGACCTTCATAAACGCTTTCGCCAGGATTAATAAAGGTTTTTCCACGTTCTTGAATAGTTTCTAAAGCATAAGCAGTAGCAGTTCCAGATTCAGTAGCAATTAAGGCACCGTTACGCATTTGAGGTAGTTCTGGACTAACAGGAGCATATTCTAAGAAACGGGAACTAAATAAACCATTGCCTCTGGTTTTAGTTAAAATTTGACTTCTAAAACCTAAAATATTTCTGCTACTTACTTCGTAAACCATTCTGGTAATACCTTTTTCATTGGTAATACTATCAATCAAGTTTGCTTTTCTTTTACCCAATTCTTCAGTAATAATACCCATAAACTCTTTAGCGATTTCAATGGTCATTTCTTCATAAGGTTCCATTTTGACTCCATCAATTTCTTTAATAATGACCTGAGGTTTAGAAAGTTCCATCTCATAACCTTCACGACGCATGGTTTCAATCAAAATAGCCAAATGAAGTTCACCACGACCAGCTACATTAAAAGAACCACCTTCTAAACCTTCAATGCGAAGGCCGATGTTGGTTTTTTGTTCTTTTTTAAGTCTTTCAGCAATTTGACGAATAGTACAAAAATCACCTTCTTTACCGGCAAAAGGTGAAGTGTTGGCGGCCACACGAATCTTTAAAGTTGGTTCGGTCACGGTAATACTTGGAAAACCCTCAGTTTGACCCAAAGCGGCTAAGGTTTGACCAATCGCAATATTTTCTACACCAGTAATAGCAATAATATCTCCAGTTTGACTAAGTTCTGTTTCTTGTCTACCCAAACCATCACTGGTCATTAAATGAGCCACGGACATTTCACCAACTTTTTCATTTTCATTTAAAATCACTAAACGTTGACCTTTTTTAACTACACCTTGAGTAACTTTGCCAATGGCATAAGTGCCTTTATAAGTGTCAAAGTCTAAAGTTGAAACCTGCATTTTGAAAGGTAACTCACCATTAACTTTTGGGGCTGGCACAGTGCGAATAATTTCTTCAAAAATTGGACGTAAATCACCAGGATGTTTGGCAATTAATTCTGCATTACCTACTTCTTCCTCTGGCAAGTCACTCCAAACTTTACCATCGCGACCAACGGCATAAAGAATTGGGAACATTAATTGAGATTCATCGTTCACGAGATTTAAAAAGAGTTCTTCAATTTGGGTTAAAACTTTGTCTGGCTCAGCATCACGACGATCAATTTTATTAACCACTACAATCATTTTAAGTTTTTGCTTTAAAGCTTGTTCCAAAACAAAGCGAGTTTGAGGCAAAGGACCTTCAGCCGCATCCACCAAAAGCACGGCTCCATCAGCCATGCTAATCACACGTTCTACTTCGCCAGCAAAATCTGCGTGTCCTGGAGTATCAATAATATTGATTTTATAATCTTCACCTGCTTCACTCTTGTAAAAAACGGCAGTGTTTTTGGCCAAAATGGTAATACCTTTTTCTCTTTCTAGATCATTGCTATCTAGAATAGTGCTTTGGTTCATTTCAGATTGATTCTCACGAAAAGCGTGAGTTTGCTTTAACATCCCATCGATCAAGGTAGTTTTACCGTGATCCACGTGGGCGATAATGGCGATGTTTCTAATTTGCATAAAGAAGGTATTATACTCGCAAAGAGATGATGATACAAGCAAATACTCATGAACAAACTAGATCAATAAATCAGCAATTTCATCTGGAGAAGAAAAGAGATAGTCTGGTTTTTTAGATAAAAGTAATTGATGATCATTGAAACCCCAAGATACCGCAACTACCTTAATACCTATCTTTTGACAAGCTTCGATATCGCGCACTTCATCACCAAAATATAAAACTTCTTCTTTATTGAGGCGATATTTTTTTAATAATCTATTCAATATTTTATCTTTGCCAAATAAATTCTTGCTAGCATAAACAAAATCAAAAACTTTTTCAAAATCTTGTTTCTTCAAGAAATCTTCAACATTTTCTACATTGTTGGAAGTTAAAATACCTAACTGATATTTCTTGGAAAGTTTTATCAACAAGGGTTTAATTTTGGGAAAAAAATCTACTTCTGCGATCTCTTGTCTAACATTTTTGTTAACTTTATGAACTAGTTTAGCTAATTTTACAGAGCTAAGACCATACTTTTTCATCAAATCTTTAATTGAAGATTGCTTCATTTCTTGCAAATTGAAAATATCAATTTCAGGTAAACCAAATTCTGCTCCAACTTCATTAAAACCACGCACATAAAGTTGCATGCTGTTTACTAATGTTCCATCAAAATCAAAGATAAGAGTTTTCATCTAAACCTACTAATTTTTGTAAATCTTTTACTTCTTGTTCTTCTAGTTTTCTAACATTTCCAACAGTTAAATTTGTCATTACTAAATTACCCATGCTCATTCTCACTAATTTACTTACTTCCCACCCTACTTTGGCACAAACACGGCGAATTTCGCGTTTCACACCTTGGTGAATAGCAATTTTAAGCACAAAATCTCGGCCTTCTTTTTCAAGCAATTCTATTTTATCAAAAGAAATTTTACCTTCAGATAAACGAACCCCTCGCATTAATCTTTCCATTTTTTCCTCTGAAAAAATGCCATTAACCCAAACTTTATAAGTTTTTTCTATTTGATATTTAGGATGAGTTAAACGATGAGCCAATTCGCCATCATTAGTCATTAGCAATAAACCTTCTGATTGATAATCTAGACGTCCTATCGGATAAATTCTGGCAGTGGTTTTACTTTTTACATAATCAAAAACAGTTTTGCGATTAGCCTCATCACTGACACTAGAAATAACGTTAAATGGCTTGTTGAGCAACCAATATTCCAATTCTTCTTTATTTTCACGACTAAACTTTCTACCTCCCACCATTAATTCATCCTCTGTAGGATCAATTTTATCGCCTAATTTAGCTTTTTTATGATTTAGCAAAACTTTACCTTCTTCAATCAACACATCGGCCTTACGACGAGAAGCAATGCCTAAATCAGCTAAAAATTTATTTAAACGAATTTTCATAACGGTATTATAGCGCCTAATCGCCAAGAATAATTAATTCTTCTTCTGCTCTGGTGACAGCTGTGTAAAGCCAGCGACGCCAATCTAAATCCGACATCTGTTTAAAGCGTTCTTCAAAAAGAATTACTCTATTTGCCTGACTTCCCTGAGCTTTATGAACAGTAAGAGCATAAGCAAAATCAAAGAGCTCAGCTTGTAAAGTTAAAGCGCGAGATTCTCTCGTAAAATTAAGAGCACTGCTTGATCCAAATTGTTTTTTCACGGCTAAACCTTCAAAAACCTGATCTTCGTCATCAAAAAGAATTTTCACGTCATAAAAGTTATCATCTTTGTTGGTAATTCTTTGTAATGTTCCCAACATACCATTAAAGATAGCTTTTTGTTGCTTGTTACGTAAACAAATTACTCGATCACCAGCCATTGGTAAAGGAGAATCAAAACCTAAAATATTGCGTAAATAATTATTTAATTTAATGCGAGTATTATTGTAACCACATAAAATGAGTGTTTCTTGATTATATTGTTGTAGATAATTTTCAATAATTTCTTGTGACTCTGGATCATTTTTCGCTAATTTACGAACCCCTTTACCATAATTACCAATCTTAATATGGCCATGTTTTCGAGCTTCAATAGATAATTTAATAATTGGATTGTCGGCTACCTGGCGATAGATTTCTTCTAATTTAATCTCTGGGCTTTCCATTAGATTGAATTGACCACTTACTGGAGGTAATTGTCCATGATCGCCCACTGCCAAAATAGGCACATTGTAGGAAAGTAAGTCATACCAAATTTTCTGATCAACCATGGAGGCTTCATCGATAATAATTAAATCTGCCTTGATTTCTTCTTTTCGTTTCCAACCTATAATTTCATGGTATTCATTTTCGATGACACTGTAAATCAAAGAGTGAATGGTTCCCACACTGTCACCTTTATATAAAACCTCATTATCTTTAAGATAATTCTTCAAAACCCTAGTTGCTTTTCCCGTAAAAGCGGCAAAGGCTACTTTGAGCTTGGGATCTTGTTTGAATAAAAGTTTACGCAGAATGGCAATTAAAGTAGTTTTACCAGTACCAGCATAGCCACCCAATGTCACAAATTGCTTGTGATCAATTTCTTTGGAGTACCACTGCAAAATACTTTTTAATGCTAATTTTTTATCGTTAGAAATATCCATATGTTTATTGTATTAACATCGCATCACCAAAACTGAAAAAGCGATAATCATTTTGAAGCGCATGAAGATAGGCTTGACCGATATTTGAACTTAAAAAATAGCTAAATTCCTGCTTGGTGTTCGGGTTAGTACAAAAAGCAGAAACCAACATTAATAAACTTGACTTTGGTAAGTGAAAATTGGTGATTAAGCCGTCGACAAAATTAAACTGATAAGGTGGATCGATAAAAATATTGGTTTCTTTGGCCACAGCTGAAAGTTCTTTTTTAGAAACAGAAAGAAGCACTGCCGATTCTAAACTCCGAGTTGTAGTGGTTCCCACTGATATGATTCTCTTACCAGACTTTTTTGCTACATTTAAGCGGTCAGCCACTTCCTTAGAAATTTCATAATATTCGCTGTGTAAAGTTTTAGAAGCTAAATTCTCACTAGTTAATTTAGCAAAAGTCCCCAATCCTACGTGTAAAGTTATTTTTTCAATTTGTACACCTTTTTGCTTTAATTTATCCAAAAGTTCTTCGGTGAAATGTAAACCTGCGGTTGGAGCGGCAGCAGAACCTTCTTCTTTAGCATAAACTGTCTGATATTCTTCTTTAATTTTTTCTTCGCTTTGGGTTGGCTTGATGTATGGAGGTAAAGGAGTAAAACCACAAAGATCAATTTCTCTAAGCAAACTGATTCCATTTTGGTTAAATTTTACCTGAACCTTAGCGCTGTTTTCATCTCTAAAAATTACTTCTGCCTGAAGAAAATCGCTAAAATCTATGTCCGCACAGAGACTACCATCGCTTTCCAAAAAACTTCTTCTGGGGAAAAATAATCTTTGACCCATTTTTAAACCCGGTTTGGAAATGGCTTCAAAAGTATCTAGGCTAATTTGTTTAATCAATAGAAGCTCTACTTTTCCACCACTTTGTTTTTTACCAAGTAAACGAGCGGGGAAAACTTTAGTTTCGTTAAGAACCAAAACATCTTGATCTGACAAAAAATCAACCAATTCATAAAAATGATGATCTTCAATCTTTCCAGTCTGTCTATCTAAAATTAAAAGTTTAGAAGAATCACGAGGAAAAACTGGCTGATTGGCAATTTTTTTCTCATCTAGTGGGTAATCATATTTATCTAAAATCTCTCGAAGATTATCTTCAAACATGGGCTTAGTTTAACATAAATGAAAAAATAATTATCTAAATATTTCTGTATAATCAAAAATATATGTTTGAAATAATTATTTTGATTTTTTTAATACAAGTTTTGTTTTTTATTTTTGCAAGTATTTTTAAAACTGATAAATTTACAGACTTGTCTTATGGATTAACTTTTGTATTTGTAGCTATATATCTGTTATTCAAAGATGGAAATATAATTTTATTAGCAATGCCCATCATCTGGGGAATTAGATTGGCAACGTATTTATTTATTAGAATTTTAAAAATTAAAAAAGATCAACGCTTTGATGGTGTTAGAGAAAATTTTTGGCAATTTGCTAAATTTTGGTTGCTGCAAGCTATATCAATTTTTATTATTAGTTTGCCCTTTATTTTTGCTAGCTTGAATAATTTACCAAAAAATATTTGCTTTTTAGCTCTGATTTTATTTTCTGTTGGTTTATACATGGAAACAGTAGCCGATTGGCAGAAATATCAATTTAAAAATCAACAAAATAAAAAAGACCCATTTATTAAAACTGGTTTGTGGAAATATTCTAGACACCCAAATTACTTTGGAGAAATGTTAATGTGGTGGAGTATTTATATGTTTATAGTCAGAGATTTAAATGGCTGGCAACACTTGCTAATTATTGGCCCCATATACATTTCTGCGCTTTTGCTTTTTGTAACCGGAGTACCAACTTTAGAAAAAAAATATGAGCAAAGATATGGGGAGCAGTGGCAAAAATACAAAAACAGAACTAGTTTAATTATTCCTCTACCTCGGATTTTTCTCGTAGTTCTCTTTAAGAAATTTTTCTCTAGCTTCACCTTTTAAATAAGGAATAAACGGTCTAAAGTCTGCCAGTGATTCTGCAGAACGATTAAATAAACTTAAAATTTTATTTAAATATTGTTGAAAATCTTCACAATATTTAATATTTTCTAAATAAAAATATTTTTTATTCACTCTACTAATATCTTCTGTAGCCACACCAGAACTAGAAGCGCTAGATCTAGCTGTCAAGGTACCTATTTGCAACACTGAGTGAGCAATCCCAGCTAGAAAACCCTGATTATTACAGCTAGTATCAACTATCATTTCCAATGGTAAACTTTGGTTATAGCGATTAAAAGGCGTGGTATAAACAATTTTTGTTAAACGTTTATTAGTTAAAATAGCTAAACTTTTTTGCCATAAACTATAAACCCACCAAAAACCAATTACTGAAAAACCACCAACAACAATTAAAACCAGAGGAAATAAAAATGCCACTGAACTGGCAACAAAAATACTTTTAAAAGCTAAAGAAAAAACATAAAAAGCTAAAGAAATGGCTATGGCCACCAATATCACAAAAAACATTCTGATAAATAAAAAAAGTTTGTGTTCTCTAGTAATATAAAGAATTCTCTCATCGGTGGCTTGTCCAGGAAAACGATGCTTATCGTAAGGAAAAACAAATTCTTTTGCTTGAAAAATTTCTTTCATAAAAAAATTATAACATTATTACTCTGGTTGTGATAAGTGATTTTATTGTTTATACTCACAAACAAAGAAAAATTAACAAAGAATTTAATGTTTAAATATTTTCAAAAATATAAAAATTTAGAAAAAAAACAAAAAATAATTATTTATTCTGTATTCTCGGCAATTATTATTTTACTTCTTAGTGTTTCCGCTTTCGCTAGCTATCGTTATTTTGCCAAACAAAAAACCACTTCTTCCACACAAAATCCAGAAAATTTAATTGATTTTGACCAAGAAATTAATTTGGATATCAATAATGTTCAAGAAGAAGATAAAAAGACTCTTAACGTATTATTGGCTGGCTATGGTGGAGCTGGGCATCAGGGTGGCTACCTAAGCGATGTAATTCAAGTCGTTCATTTTAATTTTGAAAAAAAACAAATTCATTTTATTTCTATTCCCAGAGATCTATATTTAGTTAATAAAGATCAAAAAGGCTACAAAGTTAATGCACTGATGAGTGCCGGTATGAATGGTGGAGGTGGGGTTAAAGCTGGATTAGAATTGATGCAAAAAAGCATTGGCCAAATTATTGGCTTACCAATTAAGTATTTTGTTGGTATCGATTTTGTAAGTTTTAAACGAGTAATCGGCTATGAATTAAATAGTATTGAAGTTAATGTTAGTCAAACTTTAGAAGATGCTTGGTATCCTATTGAGGGTGCTCAATTAGATCCTTGTGGATATAGTCCAGAAGAAATTGCTAATTTAACCGCAACTTATAGTGGTTTTGAATTAGAAAGTAAATTTGCCTGTCGCTATGAACATCTTTTATATAAACAAGGTAAAGTTAAGATGGAGGGACACGATGCGCTCGCGTACGTACGTTCGCGCCACAGTTCCAGTGATTATGATCGTAGCCGTCGCCAAGTTGAGGTGTTAACAGCCATTCGTGATAAATTATTTACTTTAGAAGCACTTAAAAAAATTCCTAAATTTTATGAGGCATTTTCTAAACACGTCGCCACTAATCTTGATTTAGAAAGCGCCAAATACTTAGCCCCATTATTAGCCAATACCAATGAGTTTGAAGTTAAAACAATAAATCTCACTCCAGAAAATGTTTTACAAAGTAGCAAATCTAATGAAGGCGCTTTCATAGTTGTTCCAAAAGCTGGAATGAATAACTGGTCGCAAGTGCAAACTTTTATTAGAGAACAAATCTAATTACTCAAATCAGAAGCAGTGCTTGATTCTTGAGTTTCTGTTAAATCTATATTTAATTTGTTAGCAAAATACTCAATAATATCTGGAGAACCAATTAAACATTGACCTTCTGCATATAAGAACGGCACTCCAATACTATTAGCGTCCAGACCACAAGAGATGGCAACTTTAGTCAATTCATTAGCATTTGCTTGATTATCATAAACTTCTTTCTTTTGAAAAGTCATTTTTTCTTCAACTTGATTAGCCTGAAACCATTCTTCGACGATTTCACAATGAGGACAAGTATTGCCATAATAAAAAACTGGCTCAGCATTTTTTAAATCTTCAATTTTTTGTTCTGCAACTTGTTTTTCTTTATTGTTACTAACGATTACCACCAGAGACAAAAGTCCCGCTATTAAGACAACGACTAAAAGAGTAATAATTTTTTGTTTCATGTCAGAAAAGCTTATTATAAAAAGACAAAAAAGGCAATCTTTAAAAGATTGTAGTGATATACTTAAAACTAATAATAATTAATAGAAAGGATAATATTACTATTTAAATCGAGCGTGTGGCCATTTTTAATTTGATTAAAAATGGATACGAGGAAAAGGGATGCTATTTAAGCTCAAAAGTTAAATAGCGATCGGACCTGCAAAATAAACTTGCAGAGTATCTACGGAGACCCTTTGGGTGGTTAATAGTTAAAAACAAAGATCCATCCATTAAAAATTAAGATCAATAAAACAAAGTCTTAATTTAAAAATCTTAATTTATCATCAATCTAAAAAAAGGAATATATGTGTGGTATCTACGCCTGTTTAGGCAATCTTGACGCAACTACTAAAGTTTTGGCCGGACTTAAAAGAATTGAATATCGTGGCTATGATTCATGGGGTGTTGCGATCATCAATAAGAAAATAGAAATTGAAAAACACGTTGGTAAGATTAGCTTGATAAAAAAACTCAAGCTTACTAATAGCAAAAATGCCATTGGTCACACTCGCTGGGCTACTCATGGCGGTGTCACAGAAAAAAATGCGCATCCACATTTAGCACAAAACGGTAATTTTGCTCTAGTGCAAAATGGTGTTTTGGAAAATTACCAGGAGTTAAAAAGCCAATTGCAAAAGAACGGTTATCAATTTCAAACAGAAACCGACACCGAGGTGATCGTCGCTCTATTGGAAAAAGAATGTCAAAACAAAATAGAGTTAAAACAATTTGCTAAAGTGATTAAAAGACTAGCCGGTCGCAATACTATCCTTGTTTTAACTAAAAATGGTGAAGTCTGGGTCTATCGCCAAGGCTCACCTCTAATAGTTGGACAAGGTGAGCGAAATAATTACTTTTTTTCTTCAGACCTCGCTTCAATTAGCTCAGACAGCAAAAATTATTACGCTATTGAAAATCAAGAGATTATTCACTTCGATGGAAAAAATATTCGTGCTTATCAAGCAAAAAATCTAACTACTAAAAAAATACATTTCCACAAAATGGATCAACAAGCTTTGGAAATTGATAAAGGTGACTATGCCCATTTTATGTTGAAAGAAATTTATGAACAAAAAGAAAGTCTTCTAAAAGTATTAGACAAAAATGAAAAATTATTTGAGATAATCGCAAAAAAAATTGAATTATCAAGAAATATATACGTAGTTGGTGCAGGTTCAGCGAGTTATGCTGCTTTAAGTATTGTGAATAATTTAAGAAAAAATAAACAAAATGTTTATCATGTGCCCGCTTATGATTGTGCAGACTTTACACGAAACTTTAGTAAACAAGACCTAGCTATTATTCTTAGCCAAAGTGGTGAAACTGCAGATACTATTGAGGCCGTAGAACAGATGAGGGCTGAAGGTATTTTTATCGTTTCTGTAGTTAATATGCCAGCCTCAACTCTAATGAATATGGCCGATATCACCTACCCGCTTAACGTAGGAGCAGAAGTTGGAGTTGCTAGCACCAAAGCTCTGACTGGACATATACTTTTTGGCATGGCCTTAAGTGACTATTTAGAAAATAAAAATTTCTCGTTCAAAAAAGAGGTTGAAGAATTTTCCAGACAATTAGCTTCATGGCTTGCTAATAAAAAAGTCATAAATAACATTAAAAAAACTGCTAAATTCCTTAGCCAAAAAAAAGATTTATATATTCTTGGTCGCGGACAACTCTTGGCTAGTGTTCTTGAATTTGCTCTTAAAATCAAAGAAATTTCTTATCTTCATGCCGAAGGCTTCAGTGCTGGTGAACTTAAGCACGGCGTCATTGCTCTGATTGAAAAAGAAACACCAGTTATTTGTCTCGTCAATAAAGAAGATAGAGAAAACATGCTTTCTAGCGCTCATGAAGTAAAAGCACGAGGAGCCGAAGTGATTGGTGTTGCTATCAAAAATGAAGAAATTTTTGACATTTTTATTGAATTGCCACAAGCAGAAAAATTTACTAACTTAAGTAGTATTATTGTCGCTCAATTACTGACTTACGAAATTGCTTTACTCAAAAAACTAGATCCAGATAAACCAAGAAATTTAGCTAAAAGTGTAACAGTTAAATAAAAAATTAAATAGAACGACTATCATAAGCCCAATGTAATAAAGTTTGGCGCTGGATTTTGCGACAAGCAAAATCACCTGGCATACAATTGCGCTCAACTTGCACTAAATGTCGACGAAACATTTTCCATCTTTTTATTTGACGTTCATCTTCTCCATCAGTTAAGCGACGACCCATAAAATAACGACAATACCATTGAAACCAGCCACGAGGATCATCTTTATAAATCCAGCCTTTTTGTTGCCAAACAGATAAAGGTTGACTAGCATTAACTTTGAAAAAGTTCAAAGAAGGATCATGAAACTCATGGCAAAGTTTAGCTTTTTTAAACCAACTTTCTGGAAATTCTTCCTGACAATCAGTCATGTACTTACCACCAAAAACACCCATTTCCAACATTTCTTTGGGACTCAATTGAGGTTTAAAATCAGGATGAAAATTTTGACCAATGGCTTCGGTTAATTGATATTGATAATTATTTTGCATCAAATCTTTAACCAAAACTAGTTTTGCCATGATTAAGCTATAATATAACTGAAAGCGACATATCATGCAAAATAAAAGAATAGATACATCTTGGAATAAAGTTGCTTCGTGGTATGAAAAAATTGTTGGTAATGACGGACATTATTATCATGAACACGTGGTCATCCCCGGAGTTTTGCGTCTTTTAGATTTAAAAAATACTGATACATTAATTGATCTTGCTTGTGGACAGGGTATTTTGGCTCGTAAAATTCCTCATATTCAAAAATACCTAGGACTTGATTTGGCTAAAGAATTAATTAAGGAAGCCAAAATTAAAAACAAAGAGAAAAATTACGAATTTTTAACTTGTGATTTAAGTAAAATTTTAAAGGAAAGAGAAGAAAAGTTTGACAAAGCTACTATTATTTTAGCATTACAAAATATTGAGCAGGCAGAAAACGTACTTAAAAATGCAGCTAATTATCTCAAAAAAGGTGGAAAGCTGGTAATCGTACTTAATCACCCATGTTTCCGTATTCCTCGCCAATCAGGTTGGAATATTGATGAAAAAAATAAACAACAACAGCGTTATGTTAATCGCTATTTATCGCAGTTAAAAATTCCTATCGACATGAATCCTGGTCGCAAACAGGAAATTCAAAAAATAACTTGGTCTTTTCATCGTAGTTTGCAAGATTATAGTCAAATGCTTAGTCATAGTGGATTTACTATCGAAAAAATTGAAGAATGGGCATCAGATAAAGAAAGTGTTGGCAAAGCTGCTAAAATGGAAAATCGTGCTCGCACTGAAATCCCTCTATTTATGGCTCTTTTAGTCAAGCTGAGCTAAAATTTTTTGCGCTTTTTCTTCAATTTCCAAAGCATGTTTTTCATCGCGACCAAAAACAATGTAAGCCAATTGACCTTGTTTAAGCAAATTGGCAGAAGCAATTACCACACCTTCTTTAGTTTTTTTATTAAACAAAACCGGACTTAATTTTTCCATTAATTCTTCAAAAGTGGGGGTGATACCTTTGGGTAATTTCCAAGCATTATTTGACAAAATATAGGAATCATCCAGAAAGTCTTTGCCGATTAGTTTTAATGCAGTTTTATAAACGTGAGAACCTCCAGTACGTCTAGTGTTTGATTCGGATACACATAAATCACCATTTTTAGCAGCTACTAAGTCCACATCATAATAACCACGATAACCATTAGAAGCATATTTTTCACCAATAAAGAAACCCATATCAATGATGCGAGTCATTAAACGATCATTCATCACGTCTTCATTGATTTCTACTCCTTGAAATACACCATCTTTGGTCACGCGCAAACCACAATAATAAAGATAATCGATACGACCATTTTTATTAATTTTAAATTCCACATTAGGAAAACCACCGCCAACTGCAAAATTAACATTTACCAAACTTTCAATAACAATGGGGAATTTATCCCAATAAGCATCTTTCTTGAGAATTTTATAAATTTCTTTTTCACAAATCTTATATTCTGTAGATAATTCTCCAGGACGTAAAATCAACACCCCAGCTCCAGAATGACCTTTATTGGTTTTAATAACTACTCCTCCTTCTTTGATATATTTCTTGGCGGCAATCTTGGCGGCATCAATAATATTTACACAAATCAAACCATCACTCATGATAAAGTCTGGTTCTTCTGCCACACTTTGTTGAGCTAGCTGACGAATTCCAGACTTGCTACCAAAAAAGTTTACTGTCCAAGCATCTTCTTCTTCAGGAGCTTCTGGTGTGTAAACAGTAATCCCTCTTTTCTTTAATTTGTTAACCAAGGTTAAAAATTGTTCACTGGTTGAATAACTAATCAAAGTTAATTTTTTAACGTGATTGGCAAAATCGATGAGTTTTTCAAACAATTCCTTGTCCTCATATACATCGCGACAAGTTTCACCAGAATGCACTCTTGGCGTAAATAATTCTAATTTACGAATGCCAAATAAGTTTTTGTAATATTTAACAAAACCTTCATGAATAGGTTTAGGACTGATGAAAACCAAATCACTTTCTTCGGATGTGGTGAATAAATCACGATCAGCAAGATTGGCGTTTTCGTCTATTTCTAGAGCTCGCTCGTGATCATCGCTTATGGCCTGAATGAATGGCCAAACATCTTCGGAAAGATTACAAATATATACTGTTTTTTCTGCTTTTTTCTTATCAGCAGGTATAGGCTCGTCTTTTTTTGACATAATTTTTGATTCTTTTTTAAGAATCGTAAGAGCATATTCTATCACAAATCACTATTTGTAAATAAGAATATCAATATCCTATAGTTTGCAATTAAATGATTAACTGTTATAATGCCTGTTCGTAGTTAAAATAATTCAATTGGTTTGAGCACGCAAAAAAATATTTGCTTCTTGTCTTTGACCGCTGAAAGACTAAAGAAAGAAGTAAATATGTATCAAAATAATCGTCATTATCGTGGTAATAGAAATCGTGGAGGTGGTGGTAGAAGAAAAATCGCCAGCTTCGATCCTTCTATGTTCATTCAAAAAGCCACCATTGATGAAAAAACAGAATCAACTGTGGAACAATATCAAAATAAACACGCTTTTGCTGATTTTGCTGTTAATGAACAAATCAAAACTAATTTAACCACTAAAGGCTATTTAAACCCTACTCCAATTCAAGATCAAATCATTCCTCATATTGTAGAAGGCAGAGACGTGGTTGGAATTGCTAATACTGGTACAGGTAAAACTGCTGCTTTTTTAATTCCTTTAATTGATAAAGCTTTAAAAAAAGCTAACACCAGAGTACTAGTGGTTACACCTACTCGTGAATTAGCACTGCAAATTAGAGATGAATTAATCACTTTTAGTCAAAATTTACCAATCTTTTCTACTATTTGTATTGGTGGTTCTTCTATTGCTCGTCAAATCGAGCGTTTACAAAGAAGACCAAATTTTGTTATTGGTACTCCAGGTCGTTTAAAAGATTTAAGTCAAAGAAGAAAAATCAATTTTGTGCATTTTGATACCATTGTTTTAGATGAAGTAGATCGTATGCTAGACATGGGCTTTGTCCATGATATGGAAGCCATTATTAGCCAATTACCAGAAGAAAGACAGTCTTTGTTCTTCTCTGCCACCACTAATAAAAAAGTAGAAAATATCATGCAAGGTTTTCTTAAAAATCCTGTTCATGTAGTCATTAAATCAGCAGAAAATAAAATCAATATTGATCAAGATGTGGTTAAACTTAAAGGCCGAGTCAAAGTTGAAGTTTTGCATGACTTGCTAATTCAAAAAGAGTTTCAAAAAGTGCTTGTTTTTGGTCGTACCAAATTCGGCATGGAAAGACTTAGTAGAGAATTAGACAGTAGAGGTTTTAAGGTTGCTTCAATTCATGGCAATAAAACTCAAGGTCAAAGACAAAAAGCCTTGCAACAATTCCGCGAGGACCGTGTACAGGTTTTGTTAGCTACCGATGTGGTTTCACGTGGTTTAGATATTAATAATGTTACTCACGTGATTAACTATGATTTGCCAGAAACCTATGAAGATTATATTCATCGCATTGGTCGCACTGGTCGTGCCGAAAAAAGTGGTATTGCTTTAACTTTCGTAGATTAAATCTTCTTAATCCAGATTGACAGTCCTATAATAATTTGTTATTATACGTACAGACGTAAATCGTCTGATGGGCCTGCTCAATCCCTCATAATAGCTTGAGTTAGCTTGAGTTTTGCTCATCTGTTCTTTAACAGATCGAAAGCAAAATATTTTCCTTTTTAAATTTGCATGCAAAGTCGAGGTTAATTGTATTTAATTTTTCCAAATTGAATACGGCTATCCTCGACCAAGCAATCCTGCGGGGTCGATCTAGTCGTCCCTAGCCCAGGACGCAAATCTTCAAAAGGAGAAATTCCCGTGTTACACAGCTTTAAAAAGCTCGTACTGTGCGTGCTTATGCTGGCGCTAGTCGCTGGCTGCACATCGTCGCCGGTTAGCGGTGGCCCTCAGGTAGAACCAAAGCCTGAACCACCGATTGTCGTCATTTCGTTACCTATCTCTTTGCAGGAGGTGGTGGCAAGATGCGCGCCGGTTCAAGTAGCTTCATTGGCACCAATGCCTGCAAAGCTCCCGCAGGATTGCGCCAACTTGTTCAGCCATGGACTCCGTCCAGAAAGATTGGCTGAATTTGCTGCTCTTGGAATCGATGTAGCTGTCATTTTTGAAGCAATCGGTTCAGGTGATTTCTCCGTCATGCATGCTGGTTTAGATGCGGACGGTAGAGATAATGGTTTTGACCTCTTGGTGAAAGGGGTCAGAGTCCTGCTGATTTTTGGGCAGACTAAAAAACCCACCATCTTCCCTCTCCCCAAAGCTAAAATTGGAGAGACTATGGCAGAAGCCATGGCGCGCTTGTTTACTGGCGCGAACGCTAAATTTCCCAACCCAGTAGAGATGACGACAGAAATTACTGCCGGCATCAAAAGCTTGGCTGGATGTGTAAGCGGACTTATCCGCGAGCATCTCGCTGGAAGAGTCAGGGTGCCACAAGCTCCTGACGAAAAAGTAGAAGTGCCGGTTGGTACACCTACGGTTGAAGCACCAGCTCAATTGGTGGTAGCGCCTTCAGGTGCTTTCGCCTCAAACGAGAGTGCTTTAGCAAGTTTGGCACCAGAGGAAGTTGAGTTACTGATTTTCCTCGGTGTGGTGGTGATTGTAGGAGTAGTTGTTATTTCCTGTGTTACCACTGCTTGCCTAGGTGCTGTTCCCGGCACATCCACCGCTCTGGT
>Ga0209717_1002650_pt1 | contig 16855 bp, 27 predicted proteins | sample AD_UKC048_MetaG_FD_184418 | JGI IMG/M metagenome (GOLD analysis project Ga0209717, IMG submission 184418) | Active sludge microbial communities of municipal wastewater-treating anaerobic digesters from USA - AD_UKC048_MetaG (SPAdes) (version 2) | ecosystem: Engineered > Bioreactor > Anaerobic >... | reverse complement strand
AATCGCTCGCTGCTTGTCGTACGTTTCCCTCTTTTCTTGCAAAATAATCAAACTATCTTCGTAATCTTTTGCGCTTATTTCCCCGAACCGCTTTTGCAAAAATAGTTTCTCCTTTTCAAACTGCTGAAGCCGTTTAAACTCTTTGTCCGCATATTCCTGCTGTAAAAAAAAGTCATTCTCTAATGATAACTTTTCTTGAGATGCTCTCTCGTCTGCAACTGCCTTCCTTTGTTCAAAAGCTTTCATCGCTGCCTGTTTATACGCTTCCCTCTCTTTTTCAAGTGCTACGACTGTTTCCTCCCGCGATTGAAGGTTTAGTTCTGTTTGTTTCTGTTGATTCTCATCATACGATTTTACAAGCTCGTTATGCGCTTTCGCTAGTTCGATTACTTTTTTTGATTGCTCGCTGTAATCCTTGCTACCTTTTGCCATTGTTGCTAAGAGTGCCTTCTGCGCTTGTATATTACGCATCGACGCGGTATACTCTGCATATTGTGCCTTAATCTTAATATTAAGCAGCTTTATTTCTATATCTCGTAACTCCTTGTCTGCTTTTGCTTTCGCTTTCGCAATAGCCTCCGCCGTTGCTCCGCTTGCGCGCAATGCTAGCTCCTCCTCTTTCCACTGATTTTTGCGCTTATTAGTGCTATTACTTATTATTCTATCAAGCTGCTCTATCTCTCGTGCTGTTTTCCTTGCTTGTTTCTCGTACGCCTCGCCTGCCTTTGCAGCTGCTTTTTCTTCTTCCGTTGCTCCGCTAAAGGCTTTTGTTAACATATAAATACCAGCTACAAGTGCGACCAATGCGATAGTAATTAGTACGACGGGGTTAGCTGCAAGTGCTGCATTCCACAACCATTGCGCGGCAGCGGCTATCTTTGCGCTGACACTGCCTGCCGTTTTCATCTTTGCGTAAGCCGCCTCTGCTGCTGCTGCTCTAACCGTCTGATTGATACCTATCTTTTGAAGGGCTATCGTTGCAAGTGCATACACGTTTGATTCCTTTTGCGCGGCATTTTGCAGCTGAGTAGCTACGGCGAGAGCATTCGTTACGACTTGCAGCTTCATGATGACTTTTGTTGCCTCCTCACCATCAGCTCCCATAGCTATGAATGTTGTTGCTAGCCCACCTGCCAAGCCTGCCATGGTTGAGAAAGTTTCATTCATCATGTTAATACTTCTCGTGTCGCTCGCCATGTTTTTTATTTCATTCGCAACGTCTTCTTGAGCGTCCTTTAACATAGCCAATCTCTGCGCCATCGTTTGATACGTTTCGGAGCTGTCATCTCCGGCTATCTTCATCGTCATCAGCTGCTCAGTCAACTCCCTTAGTTCTTGCCGAAGACTTTTTGTTGCAACCTCATAATTTCCGACTTGATTCCGGAAATTAAGCAGCGACTGCTCGGCGACGTTAATTTTGTCGGCTGTTTCAGCTATATTTGCTTGCAAAGCTTTACCTGCCTTTGTGTCTCTTTGTGCTGCCGACATTTTGTAATATTCAGCTGTCATTAATGACAATTTAGCCTTCAACTGATTTATACTACCTGATTCCGATTGCTGTAGCTTTATTTCATTTTGTATGACTTTCTCTCTCTCTCTTGATTGAGAGTTAAGATTTTTTATTTGAACGCCTAGTTGCTCATATTGCGCGCGCCCCTCAGCCGTTGATGTGTCTAATTCTTTTTGAGCCTTCTTTAAATCAGCAGCTTTTTGCCTCAACTCGCCTAATTCTTTAAGAGCTTCCGTTGCTTTTACTTCTACTTCAAGCAGTATTTTTTGTTCTGTATCCATGTTTTTTTAGTTATTATAAAGTCATTTTTTTACATACAAGCTCGACTGTTTTACTTGATACTTTAAATTCACGTGCTACAACTATCCTTGCTTCCATTCTCCGTTGACCCTTTTCGACATAATCATTATACCTCTCAAAGATTGAAATGTTTCGCTCGGTTGTCATTGGTAGAAAACCTGCACGAATAAGACTTTTGCGAGTTTCTTTGTCTATTTGATTGATTGTGTCGTAAGCTGTCATAACTATATCATTTGCAATTGTCTCTCGGGCAAAATGAATGTAATTTCAATATCTGTTCGTGGACTTCCATTTAAAAATGAAGCCTCACCGTCTGGAAGTACATCAATCCATTTCCCTCTTGATTCATCATACCACTGAACAAATGTACTATAAAGTAAAGCACTTATTACTTCATATTCTTCTTCTGTTATCTGTGAAGCCCCTACGGTAACCTCCTCCTCAACTTCTAATCCTATCGTTCGTTTATTACCAGATGACGCCGCCATATCCGTGACATATCTCTCCACTGTTTTGCGAGAGCCTATTTTACGTTTTTTAACATATCGACAATCAAACATCCAATACTCCCAACCTGCTAGAGCGTTAACCCAACGAACATAAAAGGGGTGCTCGGGAGCATCCAACACTTCAACTTGTAGAATATCCGAAATCGAATTATTAACAATTTCGATAGAGCTGTTCGCCTCGGAAGCATCTAGCAAAAATAGTGGATGCATCCCCTTGAGATGTGTAACAAACCCCTTGTCTACTCCGTCTATCTTTATATTCGCTTGCCCATAACCTGCTCCATAAACCTGCGGGATACAAAGAAATGCGACCCTGCGTTCATAACCTGTATATCTCTTTATCTTTGTTAGGTTAGTCCTTATCTGTTTGCACAACGAGATTTTGTCTACAGAAAAATTGTTATCCTGACCAAACTGCTGGCTCATATTCAAAGGGTAATAGTGTTTGGAGAGGTCGCCATTTGCAAACGCACCTACAAATAATGTGTTTGAGTAGATTGTCAACGATGTGTCTTCTTGCAGCGAAATATACTCCGCATTTTCTAGATAAATCCCTTTCCCGTGCAAATCAATAACTGCTTCGTAATTATAAAATGATGCCGTATACGTAATACCTCCATATATTGCCGATACTTCTTGAGCCGTGTCGCCACTTCCTTTTGAGAAGAAGACCTTCATGTCTCCGAATGCGGCACAAATAGTTGTTAAGTCTTTTGTTAATGTAACTGCCATATTATTTTGTGTTAAAAATATTGTTCTTAAATTCAGTGAGATAAAAGCCTGCAACCCTTTCTTCAATTGACCGCAAGCATATATCTATAAGTACGGTAAAATAAACTCTGCGTGTCTCCTTGCCCGTATATAAGGATGTGCCCTCCTTTATTATTTTCCATTTTATTGCATTTGCCATTATCTCTGCCTGTCTGGCATCGGACGGCGCAATCCCTTTGGCTGACATCCAGCGCAAAAGAATATTTGTAAAATCGTGCGGGACCTTTCCGGGCTTTCTTCCTTTCTCCAAAACACCGGCATAACTTGCGCCTACGAGCTTGCCATTATTCTCTGATACTTCAACTTTGAAAGAGTCGCGCGTCTTTTTAGAAGCTACTTGCCCAGCGGCTTCATGTTGTCGGATAATTTCTTTTAAAAGAATATCTAACTCCTCTTGCAATATATCGCTAACATAGCTCATGTTTTGATTTTGAATTTTCTTTGCAACACCTTGTCGTATCTCTCCCTATACTTTGCACTTTCTAGGTCGTTGAGCAAGATACCAAATACTTTGCCATACTCCCATTTTAAAATTTCGTCGGGGTCCTTCCCGAATGTTTTGGCAATTGCTAAAACAGTACCAAGTGCCCCTATCTTCTCACTATACTCCTTTATCCCTGCCGACAACTCATCTGCATCATAATCATATTTTAACAAATCCCTTTCTGATTTAAACCAATGATTTAGCCCGTCTATCGTGCGATTAAAGATATTCATAAGTAATTTATATTCAAGTGGAGAAGGCTTAAAGGAATAGAGAATTTCAAAGACGCCCTCAAATTTTTCCACGTCAGTTTTATCGCTGGAAAGTAAATCCCCTAGCTCGTTCCGTTGCGATAGTGTGAACTTTCCGCCCTTGATGTCTATCTCTTTTTTGTTGTGTAATATTAGCATATCGCCCAAGTTAAATCAAATTCTAATTTAATACTCACCTCATTTGCATCAAAACGAGGTAACGGTGTGCCGATGTCAAACCTCTCTATTTGTTTAAAATTATCATTTTCATTCATCATTGTAATAAATGGTAGTACTGCTTCTTTTTCTATTTTCTCGCGTATCAATTCTCTATTTATTGCGTTATCTTGAAAATCTACAAACTTGCAAAAATATATCTGCAAGCGTGTGGTTTTAGTTTTTTTGTACCCTCGGAATGAATAATAGCCTTGCCTGTATTCTTCAATATAAGCAAAGCCTTTGTACCTTTCGATTGTGTCAGCTGCTACGTTTATCATTCTGCTCTCTTCAAATGATACCTCGTAAGAAGGAACAGCTTCTTGTAGTATTTCCAAAAGTTTATTTATCATGATTATTAAATTTGTTATAGTGTTGCTCGTTGTATGCCTTGCGCTTTCTTGTTCTTAATAAAATCTAAAACAACGTATCTCGCTGCATCTATCAAATGATTGTACCCGTCAATAGGTTCTTTTAAAAATCTGCCGCTCGCAAAATCTTTTTTTCGCGTATATTTTTTTAGCTCATCAATTGCATTTAAGCTCCTTTCGGTTACATAAAAAGGGGCATATCTTAACATCAGCTCTATTCCGTCAATTATTGAGCCCGGATATTTCGTTGTCGCCTTAATATTGAAATTTTTATTCTTTAACTCCATTATTGCTGCTTGTGCCGAGTTGTCAGCGATTATTAGCATGTAGTCTTTTACTCCATTTTCTTTCAATCGCTTTTCAATAGACGCCGATTCGGAATTGTCGCCAACCAAAAGTTTGTTTTCATAAAAGAGCTCGTCCAAGACCAATCGACCATTTAACAACCCAACACGAATAGCTGCGGTTGGATCAGGGTAAAAGCCGAAGTCTAATCCTATGCCGATAAACTTAATATCATTATGCCACTCCTGAATAATTTCGTAATCTTTGAAAATTAGCCCTTCTCTTTTTGCCGCTAATCCTAATCCATAAACGGACCATTTGTACGTATCAGCCGTTCCAAGCGCAATGTTTGCAGCTGTAGGCTCATAACCTAAAATTTTCCTTCTAACCTCTATCGGTAAAAAAGCATTGTTTAAGTGTGTCGAATGGAGAAATACCACGTCATCACGCTTCTTCAAATCATAGACCCAGCTCTCCTCCTCGCTTGGGTTACAATCAAGGAACATCGTACCTGTACATCTCATCTCTAACTGGTCAAAGTCATCCTTGCCTGCTTCAATCGCTTCGTTTATCCAAACGAAATCGGTTGTTAACCCGTGTAGCTTTTGAGAATCGTCAAGCCCTCCAAACTCAAAATTAGAGTTATACAACTTATACCTCAACTCTGTTTCATTAAGATTATTCTTGTTGTATAAGTCATATTTTTTTAATAATCCTATAAAGTCGTTATACACCGTTGGTTTAACCCATGTACGTTTTAGTCTCCAGATAGTTATTCTATGCCTCTCCACCCCACTTCCTATTATCAATAACAGTTGCATCAACGCCCAAGTCTTTCCACTGCGAGAGCCTCCCACCAACACAATGACACGTGGGTGTTTGCCTCCCATATTATACGCATCGTAAAGGTCTAAAAAGGTCTCGGAAGCCTCCATTCTTAAGATGTCATTACCTCCGCTCATTCTCGTTTAATAGTTATTTCGATTGGTTTAGGAGCTAACGATGCCCCATCTTTACCTGTTAGCTCTAAATAATTTTGATTTAGTTTTTGCCGTTCTTCATCGGTACAAATCAAACGATATGCCGCAATCTGTAATGTAGGGTTATCGCTGTTTATCCACTTGTTAATCAAATAGCCTGTTGCCTTACTTTTGTTCTTTGCAATCGCTTCTTTTATCCTTTCCGATTTTTCCAACTTAAGGTTATAAAATTGCGAACTTGCAAGGTCATGATAATAGCCAAATATATGTTGAATACGCATTACTTTATTTTCCTTTATTACCTCTACAATGTCTTTCTCGTGTTGCTTTTTTGTTTTACCCATGGTGTTATTACAATTATTTGTTTGAATCTATATTTTGAGCTTTGCTCAAAGTTTAGAAATCTCCTTGTCTGTCAGTCCCTTCTCTGCAAGTTCTAAGGCTTGTTGTGGAAATGATTCATCGTATTTCTTTTTCCTTCCTACTTTAGCCATTCCTTTTTTATTGTTGAATTTGTTGCTCTTTCTCCTTCATCCTGCCAAGCTCCACCACTTTTATATTCAAGTTATCGGTTAACCACCTTGCTACAAGATGACGATGACAAAATAAAGTCTCCCCCTCATTACACAAAAATACAATATTTTTTCCATTTAACAAATTTTTAGGCTCATTAAACAACTTTAGCGTCTAAAGATAATAATTTTTTATTATATTTAGGCTCATAATCAATCGGGGCATCGGTCAAATAGGAAAGTTCCGGATTCAGTTTTCGGTACAAAATACCTGTAAAATGCCTTGCAGACATGGCTATACTTATTGGTGTTAATCCTGCCGCGATATACTTTGCCGTGTTTGCAAAATTACCTGTGTATATTTTCATTGTCTTTATTGTTAATAATTAATTCAGCGTTTGACTTTTTACGCCCTTCTTTAATGTATTCCATTAATTCGGTACGGGAAAAATAAAGGCGTTTGCTTCGCTTCATTACAGGTAATTCGCCTTTTGATACCTTGCTGTAAAGTGTGGGAACGGAAAGGCTCAAAAATTCAGCTGCTTGCTGAATACTTAAAAACTGTTCGGGTGGGGTGGTGGTTGGTTGTTCCTGTTTTTCAATTAACAGGCGTTTCAATTCGCTAACTTCTTTTGTTAGTATTGGTACTGCTTCGGGTAACTTTTCAGATGTTAGATTTTCCATTGTCTTTATTGTCAATAATTAATTCAGCGTTTTGCTTTTTGCGCCCGTCTTTAAGATATTCCAGTAATTCAATACGGGAAAAGTACAGGCGTTTGCCTTGCTTCATTGCAGGTAATTCGCCTATTGATACCTTTCTGTATATTGTGGGTACTGTAAGGCTCAAATATGCGGCTGCTTGCTGAATGGTTAAAAGCTGTTCGGGGTGGTAGGTAGGTTCAGCCGTTTGTGGTGGGGTTTCTTCCAAAACCTTGCGAACTGAATTTTGTATTAAGTTGCTTAATTGTTCGCTGTCTAATTGTATGATAATCATGCCTTTGAATTTTAAATTGTTTAAAGAATTTTGTCAATAATTAATTCAGCTACTTCCTGCTCAATTTCAACGTTGGCGGCAATACTATGGAACTGCATAAAAAGACAATATATGTTCTATCATTGGCAGTGTCCATCCATCTCCTAATAATGATGCTGTTTGTTGTAAGTTTAGTATTTCACAATAATCATCAGGGAAACCTTGTAATCGGCAAAGTTCTATTTTGTTTGCCATTCTTAAATATCCATCTTCGTAAATTATTGTATTACCAAACCTTTCTCTATCTCTAATATATTTTTGTGCTTTTTCAGATAGTTTGTCTTTATATCCAAAAGAATAATACATTCGGTGCATCAATGCCTTATGTTTATCTTGTTTAACTTCTCCACTTGTAATAATATCTTTAAGTAATATTTTTCTATCGGTTGGCTTTGGAATATCCGTTACCATATCAAATAAATCTTTTCTCATTTTTATATTACTCCAGTAGTATCTATCCCTTTGTTGTGCTACTACATTTTCTGAATTTAATCTTACTGGGTAAACCCCAAGTAATCTACTCATAATACCTACATCTAATTTACTTGCACTTCCTACATTTTCTTGTAAAAATTTTACGTTTGGATTTAAACTTTTGCAATGGTTAAGTATATCAATAAAGGTAAAAAACAAACTACTTTTTTCTCCATTTAATCCCTCACGTTTGCCAATGCTACTTAAATTTTGGCAAGGGCTTCCACTTCCAATAAAATCAATACTACTCCAATCAACATCCCATTCTTGCCAATTTCTAATATCTCCTACTTGTATTACATCAGGAAAATGATGTTGTTGCAATTTAATAGCATACGTTTTAATTTCACTTGAATAGTAGTTATTTACTTTTATTCCTAAGTTATGGAACGCTTGTCGTAAAGTACCAATCCCATTAAAAAGAGATACTACATTTATACCCGTACTTCCTGTAACATCGTTTTGGCAAAATGAAGGATAATTGCTTTCTATCATCTTTTATTTGTTATTGAACATTAGTAATTCTAATCTGCTTTTGTATGTTAAATTTCCCCACTTCGCCAAGCCGTAGGCGTTGTACACAATGCTTCGCTCAAAACAAGCTTGGTGTTAAACCATTCTTGTCTTTATTGTTAATAATTAATTCAGCTACTTCCTGCTTGCTTGCGTTATATGCTTTATTATGTTTTACCCAAACGTCTTCTTTTGAGTAATTCAAGAAGCGCATAAAATTTTGTATGTTTGTAAAAATTTTTGTTTCCATAATTAATATATCTATCTATAAACATCTAATGTTATTTTGTCTGCCAAACATCTGAACCCTTTGTTGTAATTATAATCGTTCTTATAAATTCGGATATTCCGCTGTACATTTTTAATATGTATCCCCACCTCTTCCTGAATCTCATCTGTTGTATATCCAATTTCTTTACATATTTTGATGTATATACGCCTTGCCACATTCTCGCGTTGTTTCGTGCCTAATCTTACTCCTTCTGTAAAATCGACGCCTGTATTTTTGCGGATAGCTACTTTTAAACGGTTTTTTAATTTCGTCCTTTCTTCCATTTACTTACGTTTTAATTGTTTGTTTTAAGGGCAAGCATAAGAAACTGCCTGCCCCTATTGTTAATTTTAGAATCGAAGTGAAACTTTTTCACGGCTTCTATAATTGTAAATATTTTCAATCATCAGCCTGTATTGCGCAACAGTTGCACAATGCTGTAAAGCATTAGGCTGTGAGTTTAGTCGTTGTAAAAAAACAGTATGGTTATAATTAACAACTTTAAAAACTCCGCACATTGCCCGAACAAATACAGGTCTGTTAAAACCTTCGTAATATGGTTTTATTTGCATTATTCTTTCAGCAATTTCACATGAGTATTCGTAGTCAGGTATTTCTAATTCACCCTCTTCAAAATACTTTGTTTTGCAGCGTATGCCTTCAATTTTACCATTCTTTCCATTGCTTCTATCAATAAGCATAATCTCACAAGTTGCTATGCCAAATTCATTAAATCGCCTCATGAAATTTCTAAATTTCAAATACTCTGGTTTTTTTAAATCGCAATAAGAGTGTAAATAATCTTCTTTTTTCCAGTTTTTCATATTTGTATTTAAAATCTGAATTTCTTTTAGCCCATAATCGTTACAAATAATGTAATTAACTGGAAGTCCTAATGCTTTGGCTGCCTCAAAACGATGCTGACCGTCAATGATTTGGTTTTGTTGGTTAATCAAAATTGGGCTTAATAAATAAGCTGTTTTGAAACTTTCCTTTAATCTACTTACATGCAGTTTGTTTAATGTTCGATTACCGTCTAATGTTTTGAACATTTCGTAATCATTGGTCTGATTGACTTGATTTACTACTTTCATTTTGTTTTTAAATTAAATTGTTAAAAAATGCCATCCCTTAACACATGGTATAGTTAATTGCCGTATTAGTACTAATTTGAAGCGTTACCACCCGCTTTTAATTCTGTGCCGTTTGATAGGTAGGTTGCCTGCAATCGGCAACTAACCATTATTGTACTTCAATCCTTTGTACTTTAAAATCGTCATTTTCATACGTTTTTTTCTGTCTTGAAGTATACGCATAAATACTGTGCTTTTTAGCATTAACAAGTGGATATTTTTCAAAAAGTGGTTTTAAACTTGAAAAACATTCAATATCCCGTGTTTTTTTGTCTGAATAAATAATTACTCTCATTTGTTTTTAATTTAATTATTTTATTTTTACTAATAAGCTCTCTTTTATTTTCGTTGTCTTCTTGCAGTTTTCGTAAACATCTGGAGCTAACTCTTTTACTTTCTTGCTGTCTAGTGTTTCACGTTCATAAGGTTCTTTAACAGTTAATAACATTCTATCTGTTTCGATTCTCTTGAGCCCTTTCTCTATCATTTGATTTAAAAGCCCTGCTCTTAACTCCTCGCCTTTTAATTTTGCCTCCTTTACTCTCTTTTCGCAATCCACAATTATCTGTTCAATTTCATATATCTTGTTCAATACAGCCTCTTGACTTAATATATCCGATTTTAGGGGGTTCATAAAAAATTCCTCATTCTTAGCCGCTGCATCAAGAAGTGCTATTACATGCTCGTCATCTATTCTGACAATAGGCACAATATCAACTTCTTTTTCAGTGATATATCCCGCCATTAATTGCGTTACTTTTTTATCAAAATTTAGCTCATAAAAATATGCACATATAGATAATTGCCATGAAAGGTATTCCTTGTCCAAAATGGATGTCGTTTTCCAGTCCCACAAAATAATACCTTCATTACTTTCTTCAACCGCATCTATTTTTGTGGCAAAATTCTTATAATCAGATACCAGAAGTTCGGAGTGTGTGAAAATTCTTCCGTCTAAAAGCTTTTGCATTTTAACCACCTCATCATTCTGAATGTCATATGGCATGCCATTTATCCACATTTCCATTTGATTATGACAAGTTGTCCCCCTTTGTTTGGCTTTCTCTAAAATAGCCTCCGGTATATCCCTGTATTTATCAGGGAAAAGATATTTGTTAAGGATGCCCGTTATTCCGCGATATTGCCTGCTTTCAGATGTGTATGTGTGATTCTCCTCACAAAAAATAATTTCTTCCATTGCCGTTGCTTCCATTTTATTTATTTTTATTTTGTGTATTATTTTCGACTTTTGCTTTTAGCTCGCTACCTTTCCTTGCAATGGCAGCTTTAAAACTGCTATTTGTTTGCAAAGGTATGTTGCTTTTCCAGATGTCGGAAACGGCTTCCACAGTCGTACATCCGTCTATTTTGTCTAACATAGCTGCTAATATAGTAAGCTCCTCATCAATAGTTTCAAACGATTTTTCAGGAATATCTTCTCCGGCATATATGTATAGCCCTAGACCAAACATCGCTAAGTTCTTAACTAGGCATCGCATATAAGCTTTGTTTATATCGAACATAGATGCTGCTGCAACTTGCCTTTTGCCATATTTCGTGGTTACCTCATAAGGCTCTGACTTCATTGAATTATTATTATTGTCCATAACAGGCAGCCACATCCGATACGTCTGCCCTGCAATTGTTACATTTGTAAATACCATATATCCCAGCTTCTCATCAAAAGAGTAAGGCTCTATTGTATAATTTGCTGTTGGATATAGCTTCTTTACTTCTGCCCATGCCCACGCCCACGATAAATAAGACAACCCATTCTTTTTTTCAATATGCCCATTTATGTCTAAAAGAAATAATTTATTAAAAATCTCTTTTGCAATGTCTTCCTGTGGTTCTTCTGTTAATTCGTACTTTTTCATAATTGTAAATGTTAATTGTTATTATTTATCTCCTTTGTTTGTATTACAAATATACATATAATATTGTTATGTTGTACACTTTTATCTGATTATTTTTATCGTTTTAAACATCATTAACATTTGAAATAGTTACAAAAAATTTAATTTGGTAGTTTCGTAAATAAAACGTTGTGTGTAATAGCTACCTAATCAATCCAATTAACCAAATTGGACATACAAGTAGCCAAGTTAAAAATCTTTCTTGCAGACTTACTGCTAAATTGTCTTTACCTATTTTTTTGCAGTCGTTTCTCCAAACCAAATAAAATGGTATAAATAACACAATCTGCAACAAAAAAAATATTAGTATCTGATTCATATTTTCTCATTTAAACCGCTACTACACACAACAATGTGTATAAGTAATGGCACGTTAAAGTTTGTGGCATAATTCAAAGTTTCGGTGTATGTGCCACTACTCATACACCCAACCGTTAATTGAACCATTGTAGTTCTGTTTTGCCTTTATACCCCTTCTCCCACACATACCAACCATAAGCAACAGCACTTCCGCCACCTTCAACCATTTTGTCAAACTCTGCATTTTTAGCACAAAGCAACCGAGAGGATGAAACATAAATTACTTTTGGAGGGTATTTAAGAAATAGATTTTTTCGTGCTTTACCTTCCATAAATTGAAGTTTAAGAAACATTGCTACCTTTTTTCCTTCGGGTATTATTTCCAATGCTTTTTCAACAAACTCTTTCCCAAATTTGTAAGGTGGGTTTGTAATTATATCACCATCCCATTCTGTTTGTGTGTTTAAAAAATCTATTCCACTTTTTCCAAATCCTCTATCAACTATATCTGTGCTTTTTACATTATATCCAGCACTTTCAAATACTTTGCTCAAACTACCATCTCCACAAGCACACTCCCAAATATTAGGCGAAAATGTTTCTAATTCCAAAAGTAATTTAGCCGCCTTTGGTTCAGTTGCGTAAAAATCTTCGTTTTGTCGTTCTTTGTCTGTGTGGTTACTTGCTCCCAGCGTTTTATAAATGCTGTTGCTATTTCCTGTCCAATCTGCCATATAATTTATTTTTAAGTTATTTTTAATTAATCCGTACTGTGCCGTTAAGCGGATATTTTTCGTTTACATAATCAATAACTGTATCCATTACTTCTTTTGGAGTGAAGCAATCAGCGTTTACAAAAGTACTGCCACTAACACGGGTTTGGCAAAATGGCTGTTCAGTAATTCTATCTAACATTCGTTTTTAATTTTAAAGTTTAGTAATTCTATTTAGCTTCGGGTCCAGCCACTTCGCCAAGCCCGAAACCGTTATAATTAATATAATCCATTATTCAAAGATTTCAGGGTTTGCTTTAATATGGTTTGTAAGTCTTATGATTTCTTCTTCGTATTCTTCTGCTAAATTTGAATATTCTTTTGCTTCCCATGCTTCTAATCCGCCAATTGCTAAAACATTATTTACATAGTTTAATTGACCTTTGATGCTGTTTAATTGTTCGATTGCGTTCATGATATTTTGTTTTAATTGTTATTGTTTATCTCTTTGTTTGTATTACAAAGATATAGATAATATTATTAAGATGTACACAAATATCCGATTCTTTTTATCATTTTAAATATCATTAACATTTAAGCGAATCGTTACAAAAAGCAATTTATTATTTTTTTAATTCTTCTAATAGTTCAAGTGCTATTTGTATATTACGCTGTGTCGCTAACCATTCGGCGTACATGTAATTACTAATCTCTTCTTTTACAAGTTCAAGATTGTGAAGATGTTCCGAAGCAGTTGTGTTTTGTTCATTTTTACAAAAGTGAACACTTTTAGTTAATTCTTCAATTGTTTTCATGATTTTGATTTTTAATTGTTATTAAATATATCACTTAAATTTTTCGTCTATCTTTTCCCTTTATTTCAAAGTAGTTGCACATTTCATTTAATCGACTTGAAACACGGTCGCCATATCTGTCGGTCAACGCTTTGTGGCTCATTGGCAGGTTAGAACTAATCAATGTTATCTTGTCTGTAAAATCTCCCCTATATTCCATTAAATTTTTTAAAACACTGATTCTATTTCCCATGTACATTGATTCTACTGGTTCAGCTCCTAAGTCTTGAATGCCTATTATATAAATTTTCTTGTACTTGTCAAATGAGCCTTGTTCGGTATATTCATCGCAAATCGTGTCGCTCCTGAAATTACTCCAATACAAGCATCTTTTATTTTCCCCTACTTGTATTTGAAAGTTATAAATAAGCGTGTAAGCCGCCATTATTTCCAAAGCCCATGATTTTCCTGATCCCGTATTCCCAGCTATATAAATCCCAGAATTCAAACGCCCCGAAATTATTTCTTTTGTCTCAGGGTTCAGGCATTTCATTTCTGTATCTCCATGCACCCACCTGATTAAATTTTCGTAAGTGAAGCGATTTTCGTCGTCTATACGAAACTTTGGGTTTCTTTCTTTGCCTATCCCCTCTACTAATTCAAGCGCAAGCTCCATATCAAATGGCAAATATTGGAAACGTCCTACTCCTTGAAACAACCCTCTTTTCTTTATTCGGTCAAGAATAGCTGACATATTTTCTATTTTTCCCATATCTCGTTAACATTTTTAGTGGTTGATTGTTTATTTGCTTGGTTTTCCCTCTGTCGCTTCTCCCAAGTAATTAGTGCTGCTTTCCAATCCCTCATTTTGTTTTTGCCAACAAACCAATTCTTAGAAGTATAAAAGGCGACAAAAGTTTCGGCATCTGTTGAATATTTTTTTTCATAAATATAAGATTTAACTTCTTCAAGAGAGGGGGGCGTAAACCGCTTTGCGGTTTCAGCATTATCGGTTTTTTTCTTTTTATTCTTTTTCTTTATATTATTCTTTTCTTTACTTTCCTTTACTTTAATAGCCAGGCAATTGCTTTTCGTTTGCTCGGCATTTGCTCTAACTTCGCTCGGCATTTGCCGAACATTTGCCGTGTTATCTACTAACATTTGTTTATTATTGCTTAACGTTTGCTCATTATTGAAAGTCTTTTGCCAGCCTTTTTTACCCGCTTCCCGTCTCTTTTCTGAAATTTCAGCTCTTTTATCAAGCCTTGATTTTACCGATTCAGACCAAAAAACATCTCCGTCATTATCAAATAACAAGAAGTCATTTATCACACTTTTAACAAATTCGCAACTCACGTGTAATGTATACGCAATGCTTTTACAACTTGATAATGGTAATTGACCACCTTGCTCATACATTTGCTCAACGATACACCAATAAACGCCTATTCCTTCGCAACCATGTTCCATCATAAGATTTTGCAATTTCGGGTCGTTCCTGGCGCCAAAATCATGAGAAAAAAAGAAGGTGTTTTTCATAAATTCACGTGTTTTTTTATTAAGATACTTTATATATTTTTAACTATTGGACAAGTAATTTGTATAAAATTCGTTAAAACCAATATCATCTGGTTTCGGCAAAACTATCCCTAATGTTTCGCTTGCAAATAGATAAATGTTATCTAAAAAAGTCGTAAATTCTTTTGTTGATAATCTTGTCGTGCTTGCATCAATTTCCACTTGTTCGCTAAATACAACTTTGTATTGCTTTTCTAAAAATGCGGCTTTGAAGTATGCGTGCAAGTCATTGTCCGTATGACCCGTCTCATCCGCAATTAATTTTAGCCACAACCAGTAAAGTTTATTTTGTGGTATAGTCCTATGCGATTTTATACGATTAATCGTTACTATGTATTCGCCATTTGTTAATAAATTCACCCTTAATTTCATAAGTGCAAACACATTTTCAAGGTTAGCCTTATTGTTAAATTTAGTTAATTTAATTTGCATGTTTAAAATGGTAAATCATTATCAATTACTTTTGTATTTATTGCGGTCGGTGTGGTTACTACCTTTGCGCCTTGTTCTCTTTTCCCGAGCATCTGTAAATCAGAGGCAACTACTTCCGTCGTATAGTGTGTTACCCCCTCTTTATCTGCCCACGAGCGAGTCTGTATTTTTCCTTCTATATAGACTTGCTGACCTTTGTTTATATACTTTTCTGCGACTTCTGCCAATCCGCCCCACAACATAATATTGTGCCATTCGGTGCGGTCAGGGATGTCTTTACCTGATTTTAACTTATAGCCCTTTTCAGTAGTTGCGATAGTCATTTTTGCAACTTTACCTGATTCAAACTCTTTAATTTCTGGGTCTTTGCCCACATATCCTAACAGGATAACCTTGTTTACTGACATAATTGTAAATTTAAATTGTTATTGTTTATCTCCTTGTTCGTGTTACAAAATACATATAATATTAATAGATTACACACCTTTGTCTGATTATTTCTATCGTTTTAAATATCATTAACATTTGAAATAGTTACAAAAAATTTAATTTGGTAGTTTCGTAAATAATTAGTTATGTGTAATTGCTATCATTCCGTTTCAATTGAACTTTCGATTGAAAAAGAATTAGAAAAAAGCCCACCGCACAAAGAAGAAATACGATTTTCAGTGTACTGATAAAACTCTTTGTTTATCTCTATTCCAATATAATTTCGCTCTGTTCTAATACAAGCCTCAATAGTGCTTCCAGTTCCCATAAAAGGGTCAAGTATTACCATTCCTTTATCTGTACTTGCTTCAATCAGCATTTGCAAAATATCAACAGGCTTTTCCATTGCTTTCTTTTTGCCTTTTTGAGTACTTCGGATTACATCAGGCATATACTTTCTTACTTGCCTACTATTTTTAGTTCCAAAGAAAATACCCTCCCAAGTGTATTGCCAAGCGTTAGAAGAATAGCATCCACTATGCCTTTCTTTATCCCAAATAATTATATTATGTAGTTTAAAGTATTGCTCAAATCTTAAAAGCCATTCACTCATTTTGCTAAATGAAGTAAAGCAATAAAAAGCTCCATCAGGTTTCAATATCCTAAATAGTTCGGGCAACACCAAAGGCATTACATTACTTCTTTCTCCAACCATCCACCCAACCCTAAAAGTTGTTTTCGTTCCGTATGGTGGGTCTGTGATAATACAATCAATACTATTATCAGGTATTTTTGCCAAAGCATTTAGGCAATCTTCGTTATATATTTTATTTAATTCCATCGCTTCTTTTTTCTAATTCTTTTTTATTTCGTTTTCAATTTGAGTTTCTGCTAAATAAACCGCAACTACACATAACAAGGTATTTGCAAAATTGCCCATCAACATTTGTGCTTAATTTGAAATATCTGCAAGGGCAACTTCGCAAATACCCAAACCGTTGTGCGTAATGCTAAGAACAGCTACCATTACAGGAAGATTTTCCGCAATAAGAACAAGATTCAACTTGCTTTTTATTGACT
>Ga0209717_1002649_pt1 | contig 16855 bp, 19 predicted proteins | sample AD_UKC048_MetaG_FD_184418 | JGI IMG/M metagenome (GOLD analysis project Ga0209717, IMG submission 184418) | Active sludge microbial communities of municipal wastewater-treating anaerobic digesters from USA - AD_UKC048_MetaG (SPAdes) (version 2) | ecosystem: Engineered > Bioreactor > Anaerobic >... | reverse complement strand
GATGTCCTTGAGCACTTTAATCCCGTAGTCGATGTTGATACCAACGGCGTAGTCATTGGGCATTGTGCCTCCGTGGGGCATCGTGCCTTCCCACTCGATGCATCTTTCCTTGTTCTCCACAGAAACGACGAGTTTTGATTCACCAAATCGCAGTATCACCCGCCTTGTCTCATTGTCGGCAAAAGATGCTGCCTCCAGGAACAGACGCAACAGCTCATCGCGGTTCATCGATGCGATGTGGGTAAATGTCTTCGGCATGACCCTATTAATGTCGGGAAAGGCGATATCGATGGGCCTGGCGATAATCCGGAAATCGGAATCCGTAACCAGTTTAATCAGCTCGTCTGATCTGCTGATGGATGCGTGCCTGTTAACCATCAATGGCAGGATCTGTAATAATCTCTTGGGGATTATTGCGTGCATCGGTGCATAGTCGCCATGCAGTACCACTTTTTTCAAAACATGCCCGTCGGTTGCCGATGTGGTCATCGAGCCGTTGAGTAATACATCTACGCCGCACAATGAAGGGCGCTGCAGATCATTTGAACAGAAATTCGTCATCGAATTCAGCACATCTATTACCCCCTTACGCCAGGTGCCGACTTCGATGAATCCTGATTCATCGGGAAACGGATAGTCATCGATGCAATGCGAGGCAAATTCCACGTTGCGGTCATCATATAATATGCGCAGCCTCGAATCCGATGCCTGTTCGACATTGATTTCCCGGGGCCTGGATTTAATGATGCTTTTTAGTATCGACAATGGAATCACGCACGATGCATCGGAATCAATAGGCATCGCAATCTCCATCTCCAGATTCGTTGCCCGCATGATGCCGTCCTTGATGCAGATATTTTCTAATATCCCGATGGTGGTGCGCTTTGGAATCACTTTCTCAGCCATCGGCAGAAACCGTAATAGGGCATCGACCATAATATTATTCCTTTCCGAATTTCAGTTTTGCGAACCGGCAAATATTATCATCGGGTTTCCTTGTGCAGTATAACTCCCGGCATTTTCCGTCGTCGCTGACATCGATGGGTTTGTCATGGTATGAGCAATAATGATAAAGATACCCGTTGCGTATCAGATGCTCGGAGTATCTGGAGATAAAGTCTTTCATCGACACATCATTGCCCCTGGATCGGGCGTAGCTGTTATAAGCCGATTTCAGTTTATTAAGGACTTTATCTCGTACACGTAGGTCATCGATGTCATGATACCATTCCGGGAGAAATTGCGTTTGTTCATTGCGGGCGGCAGGGAAGAGGGACAGCTGTTTTCCCATCGGATGGCGATTCAACCTCTCGATGAACTCATTGAGGCCGAGTATTACATCATTTAACAGATTAAAGTCACTCATTGGTCCTCCATGATATCATGAATGATCGATTGCCTTCACAATGACATTGGTCAGCCCTGCGATGGCATCTGCGACCTCGGCAGTCAATTGCAGGCGATGGGAGAGCGCCAATGCCCTCTTTTCCTGGACCCGATTTCGAACATCATTGGATAATAGAACGATGTTGGCTGATAAGATGAGGGAGTTTGAAAGAAGTTTGGCAAGTTTAATAACATTGTGCGGGTTCATCGTGATTCGGATTCTGGCGTCATTGATTCTTTGCAGGGGATATCACCTCCGTTCATTGCATAGGTAATTAACCGGCCGGCAGCATCGATGATGGCTTTCTGTCTTCTGAATTTGGCATAGTCTCTGGCGATGATTAATACAATGATGCTGCCGATGCCTAATATCACTTCTTTGAGCGAGACTTCGATGACATTGTTGTCCTGCATAGTCGGGAGCCTTGGTTGATTCGTGCTCATCGCATCGATGCGGGCATCGGGATTTCATTGTCACCCTTGATGGTCTTGACGATCTGCATCGTGGTGAGAATGGCGCCGAAAAGGAGGCTGCCGACCTGGGCTACGAGTTCGACCTTGTCCGTCATCTTACCGTTTTTAAATTTGTCCATGATACTCTCCTGTTATTAGGGTTAATGGTGAGATAATTATCTCACATCGTTCTTATACCAAAAAACAAAGCCATAGGTCATCTGACCTATGATTTCGATTTTAGGTACCGGTACAATGTGGCTCTGGATACTCCAAGGGCATCTGAGACAAATTGAGCCGATGCATTGGGATTGGACATCATCTGCCTGGCAAGGCTGACCTGGGTGTCATTCATCGCCCTTGGCCTTCCTCCGATGCGTCCTCTGGCCCGAGCAGCCTGTAAGCCTGCCATCGTTCGTTCCCGAATAATGTCCCGCTCGAATTCTGCCAATGCACCGAAGAGATGAAAGGTGAGTTTGCCGCCTGAGGATGAAGTGTCGATGCTTTCTCGGATGGACTTGAAGAATACTCCTTTCTTGCTGAAGTCATTTATGACTTCGATGAGGTTTTTCAATGATCTTCCCAGCCGGTCCAGTTTCCAGACAACCAATGTATCGCCTGGCCTTAGATAGCGCGTTGCATTGTTTAATCCAACTCGATCTGATCTAGCGCCCGAAGCGATGTCCTGATAAATCTGGTCGCACCCGGCCATTGTTAGTGCATCGAGCTGCAGATCCAACTTTTGATCGTCTGTTGAGACGCGTGCGTAGCCGATTTGCATAAGAACTCCTGCATTAGGGTTAGTAGATTCTGGGTTCTTATACCAAGGAATGGATTTTTGATTGTGGGGGACTTTTGATTTCAAATGGCCTTGAACAAACCGTCATTCATGCTCAAAATAAAAAACTAAGCAAGGACTTTTTACTTGCTTTTCAAATAAAAAATGTCAATATATAATATGTGTTTCGGGGATGGGGGGAGTTTTCCAATTTAACAATTTTGTTGTGAGATGGTTTGGATCGGGACTGGGCAGATGTGTCTGGTTAGGATTGGATTTTATGTAAAAGTTCACAATAAGTATCTTGTAAATATTGAACTTGATAGTTTCTTTTCAAAAACTCATTGTATCCGAAGGGAAGGATAGCGAATAATTGAGAGACCGGCTCATAGTTGATCTGCGGATCAGCGGTGGGGCGGTTTTTGTTTTTTAGGGGTATTCCTGCCGGGTTGGCTGCTGTTGGGGATTGTGGTGGGTATAGGATCGATTATTCACAATTAGGTTACGATTTATGAAATGTTAGTGGACCACCGAATAAGAGTTTAGCGGATTTTCCGTTAAATATAATATTATGCTTAAATATACTTTTAAAAATATTACTACAATTATCACGCATTCACTGGTGTCCGACTCGGGGACACTCCCAAATCAAATTGCTGTAAAAACAGGTATCAATTTCGAAAACAACAAATCAGGTTGTATAGTTTTTTCGTTTATCACAAGTTAAACCATCCGCCAAAAAACTATTTGGGATGGAAATGTCACGCAATAAAATAATAAAGGAGAAATAAAAATGATGATTAGGTTATATCTTTTGGTGATAGTTATTGCGGGCTTTATTATTCCTGTTGTAAAGGCATATCATGCTGCCCAACAAGCTTCAGAATTTAAAACACTAGTGTTTATTACGACATTTTATGAATGGATTGGGTGGGTTCTATGTTTTACGATTGTCGGTATTCCGATTGGACTTGGATTTGTACTTGCATCACAACTTTCACGTGTTTTTATTAAAATTGAAGATAACACACATCAGGCATTGAAGTTATTGCAATCTAATCAAAAAAGCCGGGATTAAAAATAGTACTTTATTTTTGAATCGTTTATCCAATGCTTATTGCTAACCCGGCACTTCAGTTGGACAGCCAGATCTTGCGATTTTGAATATGCAGTTACAATTTAAATTTTAATTAGTCGTCACTGAAAAAAGCAATTTAACAAGATTTGAATGATACTTCACAGAAATTGATCAAACGAAATTCAACAAACATATCAAACTTCGACTGTTGTACCAGTTTTCGAAATAGGGACAAGAAAACCGCGAGCAGTTTTCTCAAATTAAAACCACAAGCACACAACAAAGCACTGATCTATCTCTGCCAAAGAGGGCATGTCTAAAAACAAAAAAGCCCAAAACGGATGATTCATCCCGTTCTTGAGCTTATAATTGAGGCAAAGGCGCTTCTCCCCTCGAAGTCTTGTCTATACCGCTTACTAGTCAAATTGATTTTCTTTTGTTTAATTACGATAATATATTCAAACTGTGCAAGGGAAAAGTGGATTCATTCAGTTCAATGAAAATGTGCTTGATGATGCTGGCCTACTTGCCAGGATCATGAAAGACCGAACCAGTAAGCCAGGTTGTATTCGAAAATTAATAGAGCGCTTTTTTGTATCCAATATTATTAACATTATCCATGTTTTTTTCAAGAAATATAGAATTTGTTAGATTTTGTGCGTATTCCGGTGAAACTTGCCACCTATTCCGTTTGAAAGTTTACCACTTTATTTTCTCGAACATTCTTTAAAATAAAATTACAAGGGTGGCAGGTTTGAGCCGGAATCAGTGGCAGGTTTGGCCCGGAATACGCATCATAACTCCGACTCCGAAGACATCTCAGTTTAAGAACGATAAATCCGCGGATATGGAATGTGTCCACTTATCGGGGAAGTCCAAACTTTCACGTACAGTTCTGAGGAGGGAATCGGGCCGTGAGGCCCGTGACCTATTCGACCAATATTTAATTCTCCAAATATCAATATTACTAAATTTAAGAAAAATAAATCAAAGGAGAATAAAGACTTGAAAATATTAAAATTGATTGCAATAATTCTTCTGGTTTCTATCATTAGTTGTGCCACACAAACTCGATCTTTAACCTTCAGTTCATCCTTGGAAGATAGAAATAGGGAAAACGAACTTGAGATTAAATTAGAAGACTTGGCAAATCAAATCGTAAGTAGCATGGTAGAAGGAGGAAAAAGCAAAATTGCAGTAATAGAATTTTTGGATTTAGACGGTAATATAACCGAATTCGGTAAATTTTTAGCTGAGGAATTAATTACAAAGTTGTTCTTAACTAAAAAATTTAACGTCATTGAAAGAAATTTGTTGAATAAAGTGATGGAAGAACATAGGCTCAAAATTTCTGGATTGATTGAACCAAATGCAGCGAAGGAGTTGGGAAGAATTTTAGGGGTTGATGCCATAGTCACAGGGACAATCACTGATTTCGGCACGAGCCTTAAAATTAATGCCCGCATAATTTCGACAGAGACAGGAGCAATTTTTGCAGTAGCTGCATCTGAAATTAAAAAAGATGCCGTGGTGGAAAGATTAATGGGACATATAACAATGGATCAAAAACCAGGAAAACAACTTGTTGGAAGGAAAGTCAGTGAAGCAGAAGAACACAAGCGAGGATTGAGAGGAGAGTATTTTAATTTACCTCCCAGTACTTATAATTTTGATATGAGTTTATTTGTTGACCCCACAACAACAAGAATAGATCAAATTATCAGTTTTAATTGGCAAAAAAATGCTCCCGCTTCTAAAGTATCTGCAGATTATTTTGGAGTTATATGGAAAGGGGAGATTCACATAAATATAACAGGAACTTATTGTTTCCATGTGATGGCTGATGACGCAGCTAGAATCTGGATAGATAATAAGTTGATTTTAGAAAGGCGTTTTGATCGAGGTGGATTCGATCAAGAGGCGAATGTTTTTTTGAAAGGCGATAAATGGTATGTTATTAAAATCGAGTATCTTGAAGTATCAGGAGATGCAGCCATAGCTCTAAAGTGGAGGCAACCTGGAGATAATATTATTGGAGAAGTTAGCAGTGTATATTTGAGAACCAAATAAATAATTAAGATAATAGAAGAATATTATGGCAGTTATTTCCGTTCAGTGTAAAGCGGACAGAGGTTAGACACTTTTTGTTTCATAGAACAAGAAATTTCCTAATATGTAATTATGCAAAAATGAGGAATTCCTGTAATTATTATAGGAAATCCTCAATTTTGCATTTTTCCTGATCTACGGTTCGTCACTTCCCCAGTTGCCTCAAAATGTATTATTTCTCTTGATTTTTGGGATATGCATACTTATACTGATTATAATCTGAGGGTCAATATTGAAAGGGGGATGGCTCTTAACAGAGAAGGCTCAAAGACATGTTAAATTATAATGCACTATGGGTAAAGACATTTATCTTCTAATCAAAGTAGGTGTAATGCTTCCCGGGAAGCAGGTGGGAAAAATGTTAGAAATCCCAAGAAATAAGTTGCATTTATATGGGATAATATGTATTTTTTTGAAAAATAGTACTCACGGGGACGGCTTATGAACGATAAGATACTGGCTCATAATTGATCTGTGAATCAGTGATGGGCCGGTTTTTATTTGCATTTCATTTCAATTTATTTAGTGTCAAATATTGTATAATATGCCTGCAATACCAGTCAATTTTATCTTGTTCTTGGAATAAGTCAATCAAGCCTCTCATAGGTATTTGCCTGGTTTTCGATGAATCTTTAGTCCAGAGCGCATTGATATCGAGGATAGGCGATGGGGATCAATCAACTGCTTTGTGTGTTTTGCCTGCTGTTCACCCCGAATTTGTATCCGAGTTCATTTGATTTAGCTAGTGGATTGAATAATTTAGCCTCTCGATTTCATCCCCTATCCAAACGCCAATCCGACAAAGAGTGGCTATTGTTGTATTTTCTGATTTGAATAAGAAAATAGTAAAGTATTAAGTTTTGAAGATTGTTCAAAAGGTGCTTGTGAAATGTAGCAAAGCTGTCTTGAAAATTCTTAAACTTTTAATGGTAGAGAGATTTTGGATGTTTACAAATACTTTAATGGTCACAGAGTAAAAATCTGCACATGAAAATAATCTCTATTATGCAATGAGAGACGACCTGAACATAATGACAGCATCTCACTTTACTAACTTGTATGGTTTTATTAATTAAAGGAGATCAAAGTGGCTTGTTCAAAATGTCATGGTACTGGTTCCATGGCATACCCAAAATGTCATGGAAAAGGTTTTAGCGACACTCTTATTTATGGCAAAATCATATTTAGCAGATACCAAGACAAAGGAAGTGTTGTGTGCACAACTAATGGTGCAGTACCGTAAAAGTTCATCTTTAACTAGTCATTTCCGAATTCATAGAGCCTTTAACAACGAATTTTCAAATGATGTATCCTTAAAAGATTTTTAATATATTTTCCGAGATGCATCATAAATTTGATTGACTATCTCCAGATGACCAGTTGCCATTGGGTGCTGAGTAGCCATATATGCGCCTGATCCATCACAAAAAAAAGGAGTACAAAATGCCACTACAAGAATCGTTGCGCTGTTTAAAACTGGCGCAATCCTATTGTAAAGAAGTTGAAAATGATCTTGATAATGTTGAGGGAAATGAGGGTAAAGCACATGAATTGCTGGATACGCTTAACTTAGCCATGAAGCAAGTTGAAAAAGCTGAACAAATCGACCCAAACGCTACCCTAGATGGGTTTGATATTGCTTTATTCAAAGCAAATATTTTTGGATATAAGGGTGTGATCGAAAGTGCCGGCTTGGGCAAAAGATCGACAGCGATCTCGACTCTAAAAAGGTCAATCGAATTATGCGATGATGTGGCTGTTTCTCATTATACCCTTGGCGCTATTTATACACAGACAGGGAATAAAGCTGAAGCACTTACACATTTCGAAAAAGCTGTCCAGTTGGAACCTGACAATATGGAATATCGCAAATCATTGGATCGAATTAAAAATGCTACGACGGTTGGTCTTGCAATGGGTGCCTTTCGGGGATCTAAAAAAATACTCTTTGTAATGATTGCTTTTTCAGTTCTAAGTCTTTTTGTAGGTGGTGGATCTGGAAGGATGAGTATTACGAGCTTTGTTGTCTGGGGCTTAATAGCCTTTTTATATTGGAGGGCTAAAACTCGTTGATGGAAATTTTAATTATAAAAAGTAATTCAAAGATTTATTCTTCATCCTATTATTAGATTTTTTAGTTTGTCAAAAAAAGTGTGAATTAAATTAGCGTTACTTACAGTCTTGGGATTTCCTACTATGACCAGATGTTATAGGATATCTTATAGATCTGGAAACCCAGGAGGTAAACGCTATGATTGTACACAAAAGAACAAGATTGACTCCCATTCAAAGAGAAGAGATCTATCAAAGGTATCACAACGAGTCGAAAAAGGTTTCTGATCTTGCCAATGAGTACCATGTTTCACGCCCAACGATCGATAAAATTCTTGCAAGAGGACGTCAGCAAGATTTCTCAATTCACAAAAGTACAAACAAACGTTTCCGCTGTCTTCAGTATGGAATCAGACGGCTGAGCAAGATTGAAAAAGAACTTGAAGAAAGACTAAAGCGCCAGGCAAAACGATACAATAAAGATTATCCTGGCCAGATGATACACTTTGATAGCAAGCGATTGCCGATGCTTAAAGGCCAAACATCTCAAAACCGGCCTGAATATTTATTTGTCGCAATTGATGATTTTTCAAGGGACTTATATGCAGCGATCCTGCCCGATAAAAGTCAATGGTCTGCTAAAAAGTTCCTCGAACAAGTGCTAAAAGAATGTCCCTACACCATTGAGATTGCTTATTCAGACAATGGCAAAGAGTTTCGTGGGGATCCCAGCCACCATGCATTTGTCAAACTTTGTCAAGAAAATTCGATTGAGCAGAGATTTACCAAAGTCCGGAAACCAAAAACAAATGGCAAAGCTGAACGTGTTATAAAAACCATTATGGAGATATGGCACGAAAAAACGGTATTTGCTTCTCCTGCTCACCGCAAAACGGAATTGATTAGATTCGTTAATTTCTATACCACTGTCAAACCTCATGCGTGTATAGGTAATATGACGCCAATGGAAAAACTGATTTCTTATTTTTATCCCGACACTTTGTAAATAACGCTAGACTATCTGACATTTCTTAATCCGAAATGAGTTAATTCATGGACTGGATAAAAATTATTTGTCATTGTGGAGAAGAGTTAGAAGTTTTTACAGCAACTAATACTTCATTACCATGTCCACAATGTGGTTGCGGCTATGCCTTAGATGTAAATGATAATCGCATGCGCTATAAAATTGGCAATAATTTAGAATGCGAAAACCCTACTGTCCATGATACAAAAGATATTTATAAAGAGTATTATCACCATCTTTTAGTGTCCGCTATTGTGTGTTCTTATAAGAACGAATGGTATAAAACAACAGAAATTTGTAAAAAGTTATTAAATATCAATAAATTGTCTCAGGCAGATGAAATTTCATGTCGTAAACTATATTCAAAATCTCTCCTTGTATTAAGCTTTAAAGACAATGCGAATACTCAAAATTTAAGAGAAGAATCAATAAAGCAAGCTGAAATAGCTATTGAATTATTTACCAATGCTTTAGATTCATCAATTTTATCAGAATTGTATGATGCATTAGGTGATTCTCTGTGCTGTTATGGTGCGGCTATTAAGGGTGATAAATATAAAGCAAATAAATATTTTCTTGATGGAATAAAATCATTTGAAAAAGCTATCTCAATCAATCCAGAAAATGAAGATGCTTTAAAACATTTAGAATCTGCTAAAAGCTCATTGAAGTAGATAGTCTTTTTTATCCATAATTTATTCTAATAATATATAAGGAGCCCAAAATGTCAAATAAATTATGCCCACGGATAATTTTTACTTTTTGCTCTGGTGAATAGCGTTTGCGTTTCATAGATCGGTCTCCTTTTAAGGGTTTTGCAACCACCTTAAAGTAAGACCGAATTATTCAAATTTCAAGTGAACTTTAACAAATTGACTAAATATTCAGGATTGTTGCTAATACTATATTGGGGTGGATTAGCATGATCTATTTAAAGCACAAATTTTGTCATCAAATGATGATTTGAATTGTGCTTTTATTATTTATGCCAAATTATATTTAAGAAAAGCTGATCTAAATTAAAACGAAAGGAGTATGTAATGGGAAATCAGCCTGCTTGTTCAAAATGCGGCAATGATCAAGGATTGTTGCGCTGGTATTGTTCAAATTGCGGAAGCTATTGGTGCGTCAATTGCACAGGCAAATCATTTAGTGCGGCCAATGATAAGAGTAAATGGCCTAAATGTCTTAAATGCGGTACAACTACTACGCCAAAATAATTGTAACACTGTTTTCAGAAATAATACATTTATATACTTAAATAATCAGGAGGGAAAGATGAGTAGTTATGATAGTTGCCCCCGATGCGGTCACAAACCTAGTGGCTTTACTGTAGCATATATGCCAATCCATAGATGCAATGAGTGCAAGACAGAATTTTGTCATAAATGCAAAGGATCTAATAATGGTCGCAAGTGTCCGGTATGTGGCTCTGAAAGAATATCCGAAATCGGCAGAGTGTATGTTAAGTAGTGAATAATTGATGTTGTTAAAAATTGCTAGTTCCGCAAGAACTATATCATGTTCTTATTTTGACTCGTCATTGTTCTTCCAATTAAAGGCCGTGTCCATTTATGTTGGAGAAAATTGAATATGGCAGCTCATGTTTCAGATATTAAACCGATTAATGGAGATTCAAAATATTCGTTCAAACTAAGCCAGTTTCCAGAAGTGCAACTTTCAGATTGGCCCACGCTTGACGCCAAAGAATTTGGATGGGATGCAGCGAAAAAGGAAATTGCGCGGCATTGGGATATTTTATCAGGGATGAGTATATGGTCGCCGTATCCAACTTTATCCTACAGCCTTGGAGGTGCGGATGCGCCCTTTTTGGTTTGGGACGAATTAATAAAAAATGAGATCAACCGCAAAATAGTAGAAATGGATATCGAAAGAAATAGCAAGGTGCATATTAGGTATTTTCTTTTCCCCATTAAAAATCCAGAATACCAAGACCAGGCCGTAGCACAAGTCATGATAGAAATGATGCCCAACGCTGCACCCGGAGATTTCAAAGCATGGGTTGATGCTCTAGGAAATGATGAATTATCACCTGAAAATTTTACTGACATCAGAAATGCCATCAGGAATTTATATTAACGCCTAAACCTGATTGATGGTGGGTTGTTACTGTTACCGATGCACTATGTGGTAAATTAATGATGCCGATATTTCGTCATTAATAAAAATCTGAGTCAGATCAAGAGGAAAACCATGGCCGATGACAATGCAAATGGGCAGGGCGAATTCCAGTCTCGCATGCAACTGGTGTTAACCACTGCCCCCCGACAGCTTTTAGCGGCGCTGCAAAACCTGGAATTGGGCGAATTGAATTCAGCAGTGACTATACTTAACCATGCTCTCTCTCAAATGCCAAAAGAACACTCTGAATGGACCGGTACATTTTATTGCTGTCGGGCCTTTTGCTTTAAGGAGATGGAACGATTTCAGGAGGCTGTAGAGAGTGCTTGGGAAGGGGCGGGGCTTGAATTAAATCTTGTTGGAAAGTGGTACTATCACGATGTAATGGACCATTCCCTGAACTGCTTGGACTCATTAGATATGGCGTATGATGCCGCGTGCGACGCGATTTCCTTTTATGAGGCTGAAGGATCGACTTCCAATTGGGCTATTCATTTAGAACGAAAAGCCAATATATTGAAACAAATGGCGGCATACCATTCTCGCGATGAAAAGAAGCAGGGCGAGGCCAAAGCGGAGATAATTGACGCAATTAATTCTATCTGCAAAGCGATATCATTAATACCCAATGATCTTGAAGAAGCAGAGGGAGAATTAGAAGCGATATATCACATCGCAGCCAGGGTCGGTGTAAGAGCTGAGGATCTTAATCTCCTAAATGGGCTACCAAACATTGACCGTATTGTGGATAGATTTTTTACTAATGATGCATTAAATGATCAAGCCGTTGCAGAATATTTTAACAAGGCAATCGACTTGAGAAAGCAAGGAGAGAGAAGCCAAGCTGTAAAATATTTTTTAAAAGCTCTGAGTATCTGCAAAGAAAATACGCTAGAATCAAGAGCATACAAGGCATTCATTTCGTATCAATTCGGTGTATGTTTATTAATAATGCATAATTTGGAAGGAATATGGCCATCAGCAACCATTGATCACGAACGCATGGCAGCGATAAAGCAGATTCAGGATTTATGGAATTTCACACTTAATACTTATAATTCACTCGATTCCAGATTTCTGGCAGATTTTGATAAAAGGTTCCCTCTATCAGAATCATCGTGGAACATTAAACGCGACCCGCTCATGTCGATAAAAACTGAATAAAGCCCCAGATTAAGCAACGTGAGCTACTGCCTTAAAGACTGTCAGGACGGCTTATTATCGTTTATTTGTTACTGCAGGAGGCGAAATGAAAGAAATTCGCAATTTTATAAAAGAGGCTTCCAGCTGGTTGAAAACTCCGAAACCCTTGGGAGAAATGCTTGAAGAGAACAGATTATTAGTACTTTCCAGATTAGTGCAATTTCTCCACGATGGTTCTAATATGGAGAGAAAATATGCCGCATTTTGTTTGGGTCAAATTGGCGATCCAATCCAGATGGATGAACTTAAGACTGCTTTCAACCGGGAATCCGTAAAGGGGGTAAAAGAAGCGATTGGAGCTGCACTTACTGTATTAGCTGTTGCTCCATCTGATAAAGGTTCCACTGAAGAGGAGAGACGAAATATAATACAAGATGTCTATGATGGAAAACGACCGGTAAAACTTGTGAGCTGGTAGTTTCGGTAACCACTTTTGTTCTGTCATCAGTAAATTTTGCGATTATGATCTCTGAAAATATCAAAAGAAAATTATGTAGATTATTCTCAACTCAAAGCTTGATCTTCATCCATTAAAAATTATCTTGAATTTTTGAAAATATAAAAGGATATCCGCCGGAACGGACGTTGCCTACAAAATCAACCAGTCAAGCCCAACGAGGATATTTCTTATAGATGAATTCGATTATGCCAATTTATTGATTTTCTCATGCATGATTAAAAAATAGAAAATAACACTCACCCCTTTATAAAGTAAACGCAACTAACGCAAAGGAGTTAGGTCAATGGGATCTCTATTCTTCAAAGATGGACGGGCACAGTGTCCCCCTTGCCCTGTCTGTGGTAGTAAAATAACAACTGAGGACCAGGAGCCTGTCCAAGAGGGCCCTGAGGCATCAAAAAACCGAGTTAGATTTTTACGCTGCATGTCATGTCAACACGAACAACGATTGGGTACCTTCCGGAATCTCGGCGGTCATTCGTTCCAGCGCATAAGAGATTGATTTCCATCATCCCAGAACCATTTTGCGTTTCCCCAAAACAGGCTACAGCCACAATCGTGCTTAATTATAGGAAAACCTAAATTGAATAATACAAATTTAAATACAATATTTATTTCTCGAGATGTTTTTTCAAAACTATTCCGTATTGACAATAAGCCACCCCTATGTGTTGTATATCGTACTATTTCACAGATCGTAGCTGTTCTGGAGGGGGATTCAGCGGAAGTGTGGACACGTATATTCGAAAGCAACGGTCAATTCGATCACGCTTTGGAGTATATTCTTAACCATGGCCAGTTCACCTCTGACCCCGAGATTGAAGCTAAGCAAATACTAATTGAATTTCTTGATTCTCTTGAATCCCAAGGAATTATTTCATCCGTAAGCAATTTATCATCATGTTCATTGACAGACTCTTCTGGATTTGATGCTGGTCGTTCAACTGAGCGTATGATCAACCTCTTTATGGCCGACAACCATATCCTATTCAATCTCGTTATTGAGTTAACCTATCGTTGTAATGAGCATTGCATACATTGCTATTGTCCATCTAATCGTAATCGACAAGAATTATCAACCGAAATTCTCTGTGAGCTAATATTAGAATTTGAATCAATGGGAGGGTTTTGCCTTCAACTCACGGGCGGAGAACTGCTTATTCGGGAGGATATTAAATCTCTTCTCAACTTTCTTTGTAACCGGGGGCTTGTCATAACCATCAACAGCAATTTAAATCTACTCGATGATGAACACATAGACCTTTTAAAAAAATTGGCACCGCGTTCCTTAGGATGTAGTATTTATTCAGCTAAAGCAGAATTGCATGATTCCGTAACCCGAAGTCCTGGATCATTCGATCGTTCCATTCGAAACATCCAAAAAGTACGAGAGGCTGGAATTCCTGTAGTTATAAAAACCCTGTTAATGAAGCATACAGTATATGGTTGGGAGGATGTTGAAGCACTTGCGAATAGGCTTGATTGTTATTATCAGTTTGATTTAAATATTACTGCAAAAAACGATGGCAACAGACAACCACTTGATTTGAGAGTTAGAGATGAAGAAATAATCAAGCATCTATTTACTACACGTTTCAAGCGTCTACACCAGAATGACGAACCACTTGAGAAAAGTGCCGATGACCCTAAAAGTACACCCATTTGTAGTGCAGGGGCTGCAGGATTATCCATATCTCCTAATGGAGAAATCCATCCTTGCATTGGTCTTCCTATCAAACTCGGTCGATATCCTAAGGATCCCATCGAAAAAGTATGGCACAATTCTCCTTTTTTCGAATCATGGAATAAGCTTCGGTTGATTGACATTCCAATGTGCAAAGAGTGTCAAACTGTTGCAGATTGCTTTCGTTGTCCAGGGGCCTGGTTTGTTGAGAATGGAGATGTTATGTTGCCGAATGATTACACTTGTTTTATTTCAAAAATTGCTGCTAAAGCCTCGCTATCACATAGCTTGTGCTAACTCTATAAAGCTTGAAGGGAGGTGATGAACATGAAGCTCGAAGTTAAATGTGCTGGCAAGTATACGCTCGCTGAGCCTTGCGGGTGTTTGAGAATGGGGGAGAAGTCCTGTCCGGGGACTAACAAAATCAAATAGCAGAAAAATAGCAAATGGTCATTGGAGTCGGGGAGAAGTTCCAGATTTTTTCTCCCCGGCGCCCCTATTTTCACTCTTAATGCATCAAATTACTAATTCCCAAACCTCTTTTATTGGCCGGTGGAATGGAGCTATTGTATCTTTTAGCAATTTTGTGTGTCAGGGGGCACCCAAAGTGTACCACCCAGGGGCACTTGAATGGTGCATTTGGGGGTGTACCCTACTATATCAAACCTATCTACAAACAAGTGGGCCATAGAAAATCGTAGGGGGAGACTCAGGATCTACAAAATTTTTCTATGCACGTCATGGGACAAGGGCAGCCTATGTCATTGTAGCATTAACCACCGTTTTTGATACAAAACCAGGCCTGAGCAATCGGGCCTTTTTTATGCCTCGTTTTGTGTCTTATTACCCATCTCAAAATCAAAATCTTAATACCCCGCCGTTCTCACCTTTTTGAGACAATCTGAATGGGTGTTCATTTTGAAATTTAATAGTGCATTTTGAAATATATTTTACAAATATAAGAAAAGTAGATAAGATGGTAAGTTGTAAAATATTAATATAATATGCGATTTCTATTTTCTGGCATTAATTTTGAAATTATACACAGATAGTTTGTGCCACTAAACTATATTAAGAGATACGGCGAATTAGGATTGATTAAGCCATTAAATGGAGGACTTTGCAATGGCCATTAAATACCGAGAAGACGTGGATTTAGAATTCCTGCAGAAATGCGACAATGATGATTTAAAGGTTCTTGCCGATATTTTAATTTACGGGAAAAATGGTAGCAAACGATGGACAGAGGAGTTAAGCGAAGAAAATGACTTTAAATTTTGCCACCGCAACTACCAGAAAGTTTGGGATCTGATCGCAGGAGAACTGCAATTATTTGGTGGAGACACAATTGCTAATATAGCCAGAAGAGGTCATGGGCGTCTATATCGTGATATCTTGATAGGCGTTTCAAAAAAAATGCGTGTGAATTTTAATAAAAAATCTCCAATCGAGCTTATTGAAATGAATCTATTAATGAAAATCGTGGAAAAAGCGCTTGATAAAATGAGTGAGGATGATAAGCGCAAATTGGCAAAAGAAATGAAACTCAAAGGAGGTCAATTTACCACACAAGCAATTATAGCGGCGCTTCAAGCGGCAATAAAAGCAGGGAGATTTAAGTCATATCAAATCGCTTTGATCGTAGCAAATGGAGTTTCGAAAGCGATTTTGGGGAGGGGACTCACATTTACCGGGAATCAGACTCTTGCAAGAATGGTGTCGTTCTTTTCCGGGCCCATTGCCGTTTTAGTTAACATTGCTTTATTCTTGCCTGTCATTACTGGTCCTGCTTATAGAGTTGCAATTCCCGCAACGGTTCAAGTTGCTTATATGAGACAAAAAATGGTATCTGGGAATGGTTCTAATGGAAAAGTTAAGAAGGAGAAGGAAAAGTCAGAGAAAATTATACCAGTAAAATATTAGCTTTTTACTTTCGAGATAGTGGTCAAATTTTTATGAACCTGTCTTGCTATTTTTTCTTCGGAGTAAATTCCCTTTTTCGGGCATAGGAGCCTCCTTCACTATAGAATTTAAATGGAGGCTCTCTTTCCTGTTTGTACTCCAATATGATTAATCAAAATTTATACAATGCTTCAGAAAAAATAGAAGAACATAAATTCTAATTTAGTGCAGAGATTGTTTCGATTTCTCAGCTCCTACCATTCCCGTGTCGATTTACTTTTTCTTAACAATTTGGTCAATATCGTGGAAAACAGTTATTTCTATTGTTTTTGAAAATTGTGAGGAATCGATATGAATAAGGAAATTGAGCACAATAAATTTTGGCAAGATACTTATTATTATGCTGGAGCATACCTTGCAGGAGGGCCAGCAGGTATTGCAGGAGCTTTTCTTGGTCTTGCAGCTTATCAATATATTAAGTTGGTAATTTCAAAACATTCGGACAGTCATTTCAATAAAGATTCGGACACTTCCTCATTGTCCAAAACCCTAAAAGCAATTTAGTAAAAAGTGTCCGAACC
>Ga0209717_1002641_pt1 | contig 16902 bp, 19 predicted proteins | sample AD_UKC048_MetaG_FD_184418 | JGI IMG/M metagenome (GOLD analysis project Ga0209717, IMG submission 184418) | Active sludge microbial communities of municipal wastewater-treating anaerobic digesters from USA - AD_UKC048_MetaG (SPAdes) (version 2) | ecosystem: Engineered > Bioreactor > Anaerobic >... | reverse complement strand
TCGCAGCAGATCACCAACTGGAACAAGAGCACCAACTGACGGCATTCTCGATGCCATTCAGGACGGTTGTTGCCTCAAGTGCGGGCCACCCAGGCCGATAAAAAAAGCACACAGACTTCTTGAGGACGCCAGCGATGTTTGCCGCCGCCAACCCCTTCCGGACCCCCAGTTTCAACGCGCAGTCGAATGCCTACCGGCAGATCGGCGTGACCTCGGCGGTCGATGGTGCGAACCCGCACCGCCTGGTGGGCATGCTGTACGAAGGACTGCTGGAGTCGATCGCCGAAGCCCGTGGCGCCCTGCGCACCGGCAACGTCGAAATGAAATGCCGCAGCGTCAGCCGTGCCGTGCGCATCGTCGAGGAAGGCCTCAAGGGCGGCCTCGATCTGCAATCGGGTGGCGAGATCGCTGCGAACCTGAGCCTCGTCTATGGGTACGTTTCCCAGCGCCTGACGATGGCCAACCTGCAGAACGACGACGCGATGCTGCAGCAATGCGCCGAACTGATCCAGCCGCTGCGCGAAGCCTGGACACAGATCGGCGCCGCCGTGGCGACCCAGCCCCTGGTCGTCAACGGATGAATCTGCAACCGCACCCCATCTCACGCGTACACCCCATGACACAGAACCTGCTCCAGTACTACGAAGCCATCGAACGCGCCAGCCAGGACATGCTGGAGGCCGCTCGCAATGGCAACTGGGATGCCGTCGTGAAGCTCGAAGGCGCCTGTGCGCTGCTGATCTCGCAGCTGAAGAACGCCGCTGCCGATCGCAAGCTGGCCGCCGACGAGGCCCAATTGAAGTCGCGCATCATGCAGCGCATCCTCGTCAACGATGCCGAGGTCCGCGTGCTGGCCGAACCCTGGCTCGAGGGACTGGACGATCTGCTCGCCGGTCGCTCGGCCACCTTGCATTGAACACCGGGCCGACGATGGACACCCTGCCTATGCCGATGGACACGATGCCCATGCCGATGGACACGCTGCCTATGCCGCTCGATGCGGTGGCAGCGGCTCACGGCGGCCTCGATGATTTCCGCATCACTGCGCCATCCGAACTGGCGACGATGCTCAAGCGTCTCCTCGATGCCGGGGTGGTGATCAACCTGAACGCCCCGAACGGTACGGCGGTGGCGTCGTTCCTGTGGACGGTCGATGCGGCGCGTGGCGCGATCACCTTCAGCGCGGATGCCCATGCACCCCAGTTGCAGGCGCTGATCGAATGCAATGAAGCGGTGGCGGTCGCCTACCTCGACAGCATCAAGGTGCAATTCGACGTGCACGGACTGATGCTGGTTCACAACGGACGCTCCAGCGCGATCAGCTGCGGCTACCCGCGCGAGATATTCCGCTTCCAGCGACGCAATGGCTACCGTGTCAGGCCGCTGCTGCGAAACGCGCCGACGGCACGCCTGCGGCACCCGATGATCCCCGACATGCAGCTCAACCTGCGGGTGCTCGATGTGAGCATCGGCGGTTGCGCGCTGTTCCTGCCGGAAGATGTGCCGATGCTCGAGCCGGGCGTGCTGCTGAACGGAGTGGACCTCGATCTCGACGCCGACACCCACATCGTGGCACCGCTGCGCCTGCAGCACGTGACCTCGCTGCACCTGGAGGCACGCGGTGTGCGTCTGGGCTGCGAGCTGGTCAACGCCAGCAACGAGAGCCTGCGGGCCCTGCAGCGCTACATCGACCAGACGCAGAAACGCCGGCGTCTGATGGTTCTCGACTGAGGGGCAGCCAGGCCCTGCAGACGGTCGAGCGCCACGCACAGCGTGCGCCAGTTCACACTTTGTGACAAATGTTCGGTCCCGGGCTGTCAAGTCCGGATCAATGACGCCGAAACCCTGAAGACAGGCAACCCCGCCCCGATCTCAGGAGCGATTCATGAGCGTCAGTAGCATCCCTGCAGTCAGTCGCGTCGAACCAGCGGCCTCCTCGGCACGCCCCTCCGACACTCCCCAACGACCTCAGAGCGAACAGTCGTCGCCTGCCGTCGGCCACAAGTTTCTCGAAGAGCCCGAACCGCGCCGCTTCCCCTGGCTGAGCTGGGAAACGCGCGAACTCGAGGTCGCTTCGAAGCAACCCTCCCCGTACGGCAACATCCCGCTGCTGGGCAAGGAACTCGACCGGCAGGTCTGATCGACGATGCGCAGGGTCGGCTCACGCCTACACCTGCATGTTCATGATGTCGCTGTAGGCCTGGACCAGCTTGTTGCGCACCTGAAGCGTGGCCTGGAATCCGATCTGCGCCTTCTGCATCGCGACCATGGTCTCCTCGATGCTGACATTCGGGTTGTCCAGTTGCACCTCGCGCTGCATCCGGCTCGCCTGTGTCTGGCTGTTGCTGACCGACTGGATCGCCTGCGTCAACGCCGCCTGGAAGCCACCGTCCTCGGTGGGCTGCACCTTCTTCAGCGGTTGTCCCTGGGTGTTCAGACCCGCCCGGGCCACCGCCTGAGCGAAGTCGAACGGCTTCAGCGTGACATTCATTGCGACCCCTTTCAAGCACCCTGTGCGCCGGGCAGCTTCCTGCCACCCGCACGGGATGAATCGTTGACGGCAATCGTAGCCAGACGGCCTCGGCGCGATGGCGCGAACTGGCCGGGGTTTGGTGGGCTGTTCGGTCCTTGGATCGGGGTCCGGCGTTCGAATAATGGTCGCTATCGGCCGGCACTTTCGGCCCCGCATCCGACTTGAACGAGAACGATGGACAACGCAGTCACCCTGAATTCACCTGGCGCCGTGGCCACCGCACCAGGTTTCGGCAGCCGCCTGGCCGCCTTGCCGGCAAAGAGCAAGTTCAACCTTGGCATGGGCGCCGCCGCATTGGTCGGCATCGTGGTGGCCCTGCTCCTCTGGAGCAACCAGGGCGACTACAAGGTCCTCTATGCGAACCTGTCCGACAAGGACGGCGGCGCGATCATTGCGCAGCTGTCGCAGATGAACATTCCGTACCGCCATTCCGATGGCGGAGCGGCGATCCTGGTGCCGGCCTCGAAGGTCCATGACGCCCGATTGAAGCTCGCCTCGGCCGGCCTGCCCAAGGCGTCGGTCGGAGGGTTCGAGATGATGGACAGCGCCCGCTTCGGTCAGACGCAGTTCCAGGAGCGCCTGACATTCCAGCGCGGGCTCGAAGGCGAACTGAGCCGCTCGATCGGCTCCCTGGCCGCCGTCGAGAGCGCACGCGTGCACCTCGCGCTGCCGAACCAGAACGGTTTCTTCCGCGAACAGCAGAAGCCCAGTGCCTCGGTGGTGCTGTCGCTGCATGCCGGCCGCACGCTCGATCGGGGTCAGGTGGCTGGCATCGTGCATCTTGTGTCAAGCAGCGTGCCCGAGATGAGCCCCAAGGCCGTCAGCGTGCTCGACCAGACCGGTGCCTTGATCTCATCGCCGCCCGATGTGGGACAGCAGGCCGGACTCGACGCACAGCAACTGCAGTACGTCGCCCAGGTCGAACAGGGTTACAGCAAGCGCATCTTCGAGTTGCTCGAGCCGGTGGTCGGTCGCGAGAACCTGCGGGCCAACGTGACCGCCGACATCGACTTCGCGCAGATCGAGTCGACCGAGGAGGCCTTCAAGCCGAACCAGGGTGCCAGTGCCCCGGCCACGGTCCGCAGCCAGCAGACGACCGAGCAGTCCGGCAGCAATCCGGCGCAGGCCGCGGGCGTTCCGGGCGCAACCAGCAACCAGCCGCCGCTGCCCGCCGCGGCGCCTGTCACCGGTGCCGCAGCACCGCTGCAGACCGCGCAGAACGGTGGCGCCGTCGGCAACAGCCGGCGCGAGGCAGTGACGAATTTCGAGGTCGACAAGACGGTGCGTGTCACCCGCAACGCGACCGGCAACATCAAGCGGCTGAATGCCGCGGTGGTGGTCAACAACCGCAGCGTCACCGACCCCAAGGGCAAGGTCACGCAGGTACCGCTGGCGCCGGAGGAGCTCGAGAAGCTGACCGCGCTGGTGCAGGAAAGCATCGGCTTCAACAAGGAACGTGGCGACTCGGTGCGCGTCATCAACGCGCCGTTCAAGGTCGAACCCATCACCGTCGTCGACACGCCGATCTGGAAGCAGCCCGAGATCATCGACATGCTGCGCGCGGCCGCGGTGCCGGCCGGTCTGTCGCTGGTCGCGCTGCTCGTGTTCTTCGGAATGATCAAGCCCGGCCTGAACGCGGCGCTTGCGCCAGCCGTGCCGCTGCCCGGCAGCGCGATCGACGCCAGCGTCGACGATGTCGAAGTGCTGCCTGGGTTGCCGCAGGGCGAGGTCCGGGCGCTGGAGGCGCCGCGCAATACCGAGTCCCTCGACGCAGCGCGCGCGCTGGCCAAGGAAAACCCGGCGGCCGTCGCGCAGATCGTGCGTGGCTGGGTCAGTGGCCAGCCGGCCTGATCCCCGCGCGCCAGACGAACCCCATTGAACCGATGACCCCACGATGAGCGCCGAATCCAACGAACAAGGCCTCGAGGACGCGGCGATCCTGCTGATGTCGCTCGGCGAGGAAGAGGCGTCCGAGGTCTTCAAGCACCTGGCACCGAAAGAGGTGCAGGCGCTCGGCGAGACCATCGCCAAGATGAAGGCCGTGACGCGCGACCGCGTCGACGGCGTGCTCGGCAAGTTCTCGGAGATGGCGGGAACGCAGAGCATGCTGGTCGCCGACAACGACGAGTACGTCAAGAGTGTCTTGCGCCGTGCCCTCGGAGACGAGAAGGCCAACCTGCTGATCGACCGCATCCTGCAGGGCAGCGATGTCTCGGGCATCGAGAGCCTGAAGTGGATGGATCCGCAGTCGGTGGCCGAACTGCTGCGCAACGAGCACCCGCAGATCGTCGCGGCGATCATGGTGCACCTGGACTACGACCAGGCCTCGTCGGTGCTGAAGCTGTTCAGCGAGCGCCAGCGCAACGAGGTGCTGGTTCGCATCGCCACGCTCGACGGCATCCAGCCTTCGGCGCTGAAGGACCTCAACGAGGTGATGAGCAAGGTGCTGGCCGGTGGCGACAAGATGCGCAAGGCCTCGCTGGGTGGCGTCAAACCTGCCGCCGAGATCATCAACATGATGGGCGGCAGCATCGAGACCTCGGTGCTCGACTACATCCGCGAAGCCGACAACGACCTGGCCCAGAAGATCATGGACAACATGTTCACCTTCGACGACCTGGAGAAGCTCGAGGACAAGGCGATCCAGACGCTGATGAAGGAAGTGCAGACCGAGTCGCTGGTCATCGCGCTCAAGGGCGCGACCCCCGAGATGCGCGAGAAGGTGTTCCGCAACATGTCGACCCGCGCGGCCGAGACATTGCGCGAAGACCTCGACTCTCGCGGACCGGTGCGTGTCAGCGAGGTCGAGGCGGAACAGAAGGAATTGCTGAAGATCGTCCGCCGCCTGGCCGACGAAGGCCAGATCCAGTTGAGCAGCGGCAGCGACGATGACTTCCTCTAAATTCAAGAACGTGCCGCCTCCGGAAGGCGGTGGCAAGGGATCGGTCTACGCGCGGTTCATTCCGCGCGAGGAACTCTCCAGCTTCGAGGCCTGGAATCCCGATGCGCTGTCGGGCGTGGCGCCGCGCAGCGGCACTGGAGCACCCGCCGTCGACCCCGTGCCGCCGGCCGAAGCACTGGCGGAGCAGCTTCGTGCGGCGCGCCAGAGCGGCTACCAGGACGGTTACCGGGACGGCTTGTCCGCGCTCGACGGATTCAAGCAGACCTACGCGAAGCAGATCACGGCGCAACTGGGCCGGCTGCTGGAGTCGCACGCTGCGCAGCTCGACGGGCTGCAGCAGCAGCTCGCCCAGTCCCTGGCCGTTTGCGCGACGTCGATGGCGCGTCAGGTCGTTCGCAGCGAACTGGCCTTGCGACCGGAGCTGGTGGCGGCTGTCGCCCAGGAGGCCGTCGATGCGCTGCTGCTCAGCGCCCGTCACATCACCGTGCGAGTGCATCCCGATGACCAGCCGCTGGTCGCCCAGGGCGCTGCCGAGGTGCTCGATGCGCGCGGTGCCAGGCTCGTCAGCGATGCGTCCATCGCGCGAGGCGGCTGCCGCGTCGACAGCGACATCGCGAGTGTCGACAGCACCGTTCCGACGCGATGGCGCCGTGCCGCTGCGGCGCTCGGCCCGGCCGCCGAGTGGAGCGATGAACCGGAGGAAGGCGCCGAGCCGCCTGCCGGCGAGGAGCAGAAATGATCACCAGTCCGAGCGAGAACGACGCGCTGCAGCGCGCGGCGCGTGCAGCCCAGGTCGTCCAGCAGGCGCCGGGCGGTCGGGCTGATCAATGGACCCGATACCTCGACGCACTGAAGATGTTCACTGCGGATCCGGTGCCGCTGGAAATCCAGGGCATGCTGGTGCGCGTCGCGGGCCTGGTGCTCGAGTCCGCCGGACTGCGCGAGCCGGTCGGCTCGGTGTGCGAAGTGCACATGAGCGGCCAGCCGCCGGTTCAGGCCGAGGTGGTCGGCTTCTCCGGCGATCGCACCTACCTGATGCCCACCGGCAACGTGCATGGACTTGCCAGTGGCGCGCGCGTGGTGCCGAAGGCGTCGCCGACGGTGCCGCTGCTCCTCGGCGCGGCACGCCATCCCTGGCGGCGCAGCCTGGACCGCACGCTGCACCTGCCGGTCGGCGATGGCCTGCTCGGCCGCGTCATCGATTCGCAGGGGCATCCGATGGACCGCAAGGGCCCGCTGACCGACGTGCACGACGAGCCCCTGGTGCGCCGCCCGATCAATGCGATGGACCGTGATCCGGTTCGTCGCCCGCTCGACACCGGCGTGCGCGCCATCAATTCGATGTTGACGGTGGGCCGCGGCCAGCGCCTGGGATTGTTCGCCGGCACCGGTGTGGGCAAGTCGGTGCTGATGGGCATGATGGCCCGCTATACCGAGGCCGACGTGATCGTCGTCGGACTGATCGGCGAGCGTGGCCGTGAAGTCAAGGAGTTCATCGAGGACATCCTGGGTGCGGACGGACTGGCGCGTTCGGTGGTCGTCGCTGCGCCGGCCGATTCGCCGCCGCTCACGCGCATGCAGGGTGCCAACTACGCGACCGCGATCGCCGAGCATTTCCGCGACCGCGGCCAGCATGTGCTGCTGCTGATGGATTCGCTGACGCGCTATGCGATGGCACAGCGCGAGATCGCACTGGCGATTGGCGAACCGCCGGCCACCAAGGGCTACCCGCCGAGCTGCTTTGCCAAGCTGCCGCAGCTGGTCGAGCGCAGCGGCAACGGGCTGGCCGGCAGCGGTTCGATCACCGCGATCTACACCGTGCTGACCGAGGGCGATGATCCGCAGGATCCGATCGCCGATGCGGCGCGAGGCATCCTCGACGGCCACATCGTGCTCTCGCGCGAGCTGGCGGAGGCAGGCCACTACCCGGCGATCGATGTCGAGCGTTCCATCTCCCGCGTGATGACGCAGGTGTCGCCGCCGCAGCACGTTGAAGCGGCGCGGCGTTTCCGCCAGCTGCACGCGAAGCATCAGAAGGCACGCGACCTGATCCAGCTCGGCGCCTACGCCCCGGGCCACGACAGCGAACTCGACAGTGCGGTTCGACTGCACGCGCCGATGACCCAGTTCCTGCAGCAGGACATGCACCAGCCCGCCACGCTCGCCGACAGCGTGAGGCGGCTGGGCGCGGTGATGGCCGGTTGACCCACTGCTCATTGAATCTACTGAACCCCTGAAGCGAAGGCTTTCGTCATGAACTCACTGCAACCCGTGATGACCCTGCTCGGGCAGACCGAACGCGAACGCGACGAACTGGCCGCCGACTGCCAGCGGGCGTCCGTTGCGCAACGGACCGCGTCCGTGCAACTGGAGCAGCTGGTCACCTACCGTCGCGAGTACGAGGAGCGCTGGGCCCATCAGTTCCGCACGGACGGCCGGATGGAACTGGTCAACTGCTACAGGGGATTCATGGAACGCCTGACCCAGGCGGTCGAACAGCAGCGCCGTGTCGCGGTTCAGGCCGGGGCCGAGCTGGAACAGGCGCAGCTCGCGCTGCGAGAGGGCGAGATCCGCGTGGCCTCGGTTCGCAAGCTGATCGAGCGGCGCGTCGCCGACGTGCGTGTCGCGGTCGATCGCCGAGAACAGAAGGCGTCCGACGAGTTCGCGTCGCGTGCCGCATGGATGCAGCGCTCCAACGGCCTGGCGGGCGCGCTGTGAGCGCCCTGAATTCGAATGCGACGGCGGGCCTGCCGCTTCTGCAATCGTTGAACACGGCGGGCGTTTCGACTTCGTCGAACCCGTCCGCAGCAAGTGCCAGGTCTGCCGGCGAGGGGCAGGGTGGTGGCCCTTCCGACTTCTCGCGCCTGCTGGTGCGCAGCCAGGCGGCAGCCGACTCGCAGCGGACCGTCGCGCCAGCTGGCAGGACGCCACCGCCGCAACGGCCGGCGTCGCCGACACCGAATTCGCGCCCCGAGACGCCTGGCCCGCGTGCAGAACGCGACGCCAGCGATGCCGATGCGTCGAGTGGAGTTGCCGAGGGCGCCGACACCGCGGCCTGCGCCTGCGCGACGGCTGAACAGCCGTCGGAGCGGGCGGGTCCGCTGCGATCCAGGCGTTCTGCGCCGGCTGGCAAGGCACCCGCCAACGCGGCGTCCGCGGAGGTCGCAGGCGCCGAAGCCACCAGCACATGGGATGCACGCACGCCCAAGGCTGCACCGGCTGCACCGGCTGCCGCCGAGCTGGCGTCGCTTGCAGCCTGGGGCGCCTTGCCGATGCCTGCTGCCGCACCACCGGCTGCAAACGCTGATTCCGAAGGCGAGATCGCTGCCCCGGATGGGACAGCGACGTCTGCTGCCTCATCGGAACCCGCCTCATCCTCCCCGATCGATGCCCGCGCTGCCGAGTCGATGGACGCGTTCGAAGCCAGTGATCGGGACGCGGCGACCCGAGCCATGGCGCAGGAGTCGCCGCTGGCTCTGGATGCCTCGTCCCTGCCGGCCGGCGGGGCGGCACCTGACGTTGCGATGGTGAACATGGCGATGCTCTCGGCCGGCGTGCGTCCGGAACTCGAAGCCGACCTGGGGCAGGGCGCCGATCTCGCCATTCCCCCCGCGTGGGCCCTGGGTGCGGCCGGCTCGTCGACCCCCTCACGTGCCGTCGATGCGGCGGTGCCCTCGGCATCTGCCACTGTCGCGACTCCGCTCGGCGACAGCGGCTTCCACGAAGCGCTGGGCATGCAGGTGAGCCTGCTCGCGCGGGAAGGCATCCAGAAGGCCGAATTGCGGTTGAACCCGGCCGACATGGGGCCGGTTTCGGTCCAGATCACGATGAACGGCGATCAGGCCCGTGTCGATTTCGGCGCCGACCTGGCGCAGACGCGGCAGGTCATCGAAGCGGGGTGGGCCGAACTGGCCGCTTCGCTGCAGGAGGCCGGCTTCACGCTCAGCGGCGGGGGGGTCTCCGAACACGCCCGTGACCCTCGCGGTGCGCCGCAAGGGATGGTGCCGCCGTCCCCGGTTGCCACGGCATCGGCTGACGGCGATCAGGAGCCCGCAGCTTCGATCATCGTGCCCCGGCCGAGGGCCGGAGCCGCGCTGGACCTCTACGCCTGAGCGCAGGCCGGGCGGCTGTACCGGCCGGCTTCCGGTCCGGCCGGCTGGCCCGAGTGCATTCCGATAGAGAAAACAGTGCGCCCGCCCCCGGGACGCAAGCTCCAAATCACCCCTCTTTCAGTCCCTTATCGAAGCATCGACAGCAGTCGTCGTTTTGATAATGAATCGAGCGTTGGCAAGGTGTCGGTCTGCCTGCCACCGCTGGATCGTGTTCATCACCTGAAGGAACTGTCATGGCCACTGCTGCCGCCACCGCCCCTGCTGCCGAAGCTGGTGATGCCCCCGCGCCCAAGAAGGGCAAGAAGAAGCTGATCATCATCATCGCGGCGGTGCTGCTGGTCGTCCTGGCCGGCGGTGGTGCGGCGGTCTACATGATGAAGCAGAAGGCCGCAGCCGCCGAAGCCGCCGCTGCCGAAGCCGAGGGCGAGGACGGCGAAGCGGCGCCGGCCAAGGACGCGCACGCCAAGAAGGATGAACACAAGGGCCCGCCGGTGTTCGTGCCGCTGGATCCATTCGTCGTCAACCTGGCCGATCGTGATTCCGAGCGCTACGCGCAGATCGGCATCACGCTGCAGGTCGATGACCCGAAGTTCGCCGATGAACTCAAGCTCTACCTGCCGGCGGTGCGCAACGGCATCCTGATGGTGCTGGCCCACAAGACGTCGAAGGAACTGCTCGAGCGCAGCGGCAAGGAAAGGCTGGCCGCCGAGATCATGCGCGAGGCCGTGCGCCCGATGGGCATCGAGATTGCCCTCGAGGATCCGGAAGCCGATGCGCAGCAGCACGAAGCGCCTGCCGATCCGGACGCCGAGGAAGCCCCCAAGCCGAAGAAGAAAAAGAAGAAGAAGGCCCCGGAAGTCCACAACCCGGTGACCGGCGTCAACTTCTCCAGCTTCATCATCCAGTGAGCGTGCGGCCGACATGAATCAGCAGATCCTGTCGCAAGACGAAGTCGATGCGCTGCTGCAGGGCATCACCGGCGAGAGCCAGAAGCTCGAAGCCGAGGACGTGCCGCAGGGCGGCATCCGCAACTACGACATTTCCAGCCAGGAACGGATCGTCCGTGGGCGCATGCCCACGATGGAGATCATCAGCGAGCGCTTTGCACGCAACATCCGCATCGGCCTGTTCAACATGATCCGCAAGAGCCCCGAGGTGTCGATCGGTGGCATCAAGGTGCAGAAGTACAGCGCCTTCCTGCGCGAGATCGTGGTGCCCACCAACTTCAACATCGTCAGCGTCAAGCCGCTGCGCGGCAGCGGGCTGATCGTGTGCGATCCGACGCTGGTGTTCGCGGTGATCGACGCGCTGTTCGGTGGCGCCGGCAAGTACCACACGCGCATCGAGGGCCGCGACTTCTCGCCGACCGAACTGCGCATCATCATGCGGCTGGTCGAGGTCATCACCACGGAATACAAGAAGGCCTGGGTCGGCATCTATCCGCTCGACCTCGAGTACCAGCGCTCGGAGATGCAGCCGCAGTTCGCGAACATCGCCACGCCCAGCGAGATCATGGTCGCGACCTCGTTCACGCTGGAGATCGGCGACTCGACCGGCACGATCCATTTCTGCATTCCGTATTCGACGCTGGAGCCGATCCGCGACGTGCTGTATTCGACGATGCAGGGCGACAGTGCCGAGCCCGACCGCCGCTGGGTCAACCTGATGAAGGAACAGATCCAGTCGGCCGAGGTGGAGCTGGTGGCCGAACTGGCCACCGCACCGGCCACCGTCGAGCAGCTGCTGTCGTTCAAGGCCGGGGATTTCATCGAGCTCGACCTGCAGCCGGGCATCCAGGCCAAGGTCTGCGGCGTTCCGGTGCTGGAGTGCCACTACGGCATCTCGAACGGGCGCTACGCGCTGAAAGTCGATCAACTGTTGTCCAGCTCGAACATGGGCTGGCTGGGAGCGAACAATGTCTGACGAAGCGGCACAGCAAAAACAGGCCGAAGAGGATGCTATGGCCGCCGAATGGGCGGCGGCATTGGCCGAAGCGAAGCCCGAACCGGCGGCTGCTGGCGGGGATGACCCGTTCGGCGTTGGCGTGCAGACCACGGTCGATTCGGTCGCGCCGGCCAAGTTCGCCAACTTCTCCAGCGACAGTGGCGCGGTGGCGGGCAACGACATCAACATGATCCTGGACATCCCGGTGCAACTGACCGTGGAGCTGGGCCGCACCCGCATTCCGATCAAGCACATCCTCCAGTTGGCGCAGGGCTCGGTGGTCGAGCTCGAGGCGATGGCCGGCGAACCGATGGACGTGCTGGTCAACGGCTACCTGATCGCGCAGGGCGAGGTGGTGGTGGTCAACGACAAGTTCGGCATCCGCCTGACCGACATCGTCACGCCGAGCGAACGCATGCGGCGCCTGAGCCGCGGCAGCTGATGTCCGATCGCCTCGGCCTTCTTCGATGAACACCATGCCCCTGACATCGCTGCTGTGGTTCGTGGCGATCATCGTCCTGATCCCGCTGGCGCTGTGGCTGCTCAAGCGCACGCCGCTGGGTGGCGCCTCGGGCAACGTGATGCGCAGCATCGCGGCGCTGCCCCTGTCGACGTCGCAGCGCATCCTGACCGTCGAAGTCGGGCACGGCGATCAGCGCCGCTGGCTGGTGCTGGGTGTCACGCCGCAAAGCATCACCACGCTGCACACGATGGAGCCTCCGGCCGAAACGCCGGGTGCCGTCACGCCAACCCAGGCGGGCGGTGCCGGTTCGTTCGCCAGCGTCCTGCAGCGCCTGCGCGCCGGCACCTCGGGAGCTGACCGTGCACCCTGACATGACTGCCCGCAAGAGGGCCTCCTCGCGCTGCGCACGGGCGCTGCCGATGCTGGCCCTGGCACTGCTGGCGCTCGCCGGCGGATCCGCTGTCGCGCAGAGCGCCGGCGCCAACCTGCCGCTGGTGATCGGGCAGGGCGCGCAGGGCACCAGCTATTCGGTACCGATCCAGACGCTGCTGTTCTTCACCGCGTTGAGCTTCCTGCCCGCGGTGCTGCTGCTGATGACCGGCTTCACGCGCATCGTCATCGTGCTCAGCCTGCTGCGGCAGGCGATGGGCACGCAGGCCGCACCGCCGAATCAGGTGATCGTCGGCTTGAGCCTGTTCCTGACCTTCTTCGTCATGGGGCCGACTATCGACCGCGTCTACGCCGAAGCCTACGAGCCGTTCAACACGAACCAGATCGCCTTCGACGAGGCGCTGCGACGCGGCGAGGTGCCGATGCGCGAGTTCATGCTGAAGCAGACACGCCAGGCCGATGTGATGCTGTTCGCGCGGCTGGCCAAGATCGACCCCGCGGTCAAGGCCGCCGAGGTTCCCTTCAAGGTGCTGGTGCCGGCCTTCGTGACCAGCGAATTGAAGAGCGCCTTCCAGATCGGCTTCCTGATCTTCGTCCCGTTCCTCGTGATCGACATGATCGTCGCCAGCGTGTTGATGAGTCTGGGGATGATGATGCTGAGTCCGGTGCTGGTGGCTTTGCCGTTCAAGCTGATGCTTTTCGTGCTGGCCGATGGATGGAACCTGCTGCTCGGCTCGCTCGCCGCCAGCTTCGCCTAGAAGAAAGCAGAGAAGGCTGACCGATGGATTCGCAACAAGTACTGACCTACGGACAGCAGGCCCTGCATCTGCTTCTGATGGTCTCGGCGCCGGTGCTGCTGACGGTGCTTGGTGTCGGTCTGCTGGTCAGCATCTTCCAGGCGGCAACGCAGATCAACGAGCCGACGCTGTCGTTCGTTCCGAAGATCCTCGCCACGGTCGGGGTGCTGACCATCGTCGGTCCGTGGATGCTGACGACGCTGGTCGAATACCTGCAGCGCATGCTGCAGTCGATCCCTTCGGTCGTCGGCTAGCAACGGTGCCTCCACGCCTGTGGCGGCCCTTCCTCACTGAGACCGCACTGCCATGCTGACGTTCGACGAAGCGCAGGTCTGGGCCTGGGTGAGCCCGCTGCTGTGGCCCTTCATACGCGTGCTCGCCCTGTTCGGCGTGGTGCCGGTGATCGGCCAGCGCAGCGTGCCCGCCCGGGTGCGCGTGGCGCTGTCGTTCCTGATCGCCGTGGCCGTGCAGCCGTCGCTCCCGCCGATGCCGGTGGTGCCGCTCGACTCCCCGCAGGCGCTGATGCTGGTGCTGCAGCAGGTGCTGATCGGCTTGTCGATGGCCTTTGCGGTGCGCATCGTGTTCGCTGCAGTCGAGTTCGCCGGCGAGATCGGCGGGCTGCAGATGGGCCTCAACTTCGCGGGCTTCTTCGATCCCGCGACCAGCGGCCAGACCACCGCCATGAGCAATTTCTTCAGCGTGACGGTGAGCTGGCTGTTCATCGTCATCAACGGCCACCTGCTGCTGATCGCCGCGGTGGTGCAGAGCTTCGAGGCATTCCCCGTTGGTGCCGAACCGTTCGCCTTCCTGCGCGCGACGCGCCCCGAACTGTGGGGAGCCCAGATCTTTACCCTGGGACTCTGGATCGCGCTGCCGCTGATCGCGATGCTGCTGTTCACCAACCTCGTGCTCGGCGTCATCGCCCGCGTGGCCCAGCAGATGAACATCTTCGCGATCGGCTTTCCGATCACGCTGACGGTCGGCCTGGTCGGTGTGCTGCTGACGCTGCCGCTGATGCAGCAGCCCTTCACCTCGGCGCTCGAGCAGATGCTTTCGATGTTCCAGTGACCGTCATCGCCCGGACGCAGCGTTGATCCACCTGAAAAAAGGCCCGAAGAGTCGAGAGACTCTCCGGGCCTGTCATCGAAGGACGTCGGTTACTTGTAAAGCACCGACGGCAGCCACAGGCCGATGCCCGGAAACTGGTACAGCAGGATGATCGCGATGACCTGGATGCCCATGAACGGCAGCATGCCGGCGAAGATCTGGTTCAGCGTCACGTGCGGCGGGCTCACGCCCTTCAGGTAGAACGCGGCCATCGCCACCGGTGGGCTCAGGAACGCGGTCTGCAGGTTCAGCGCGACCAGCAGGCCGAAGAACAGCGGATCGACGCCGAAGTTGTCGAGCAGCGGGATGAAGATCGGCATGAAGATCACGATGATCTCGGTCCACTCGAGCGGCCAGCCGAGGATGAAGATGATCACCTGGCTCAGCACCAGGAACTCGGTCTTGGTGAGGTTCATGCCCAGCACCCAGTTCTCGACCAGTTCCTGTCCGCCCAGCAGCGCGAACGCGGCCGAGAAGATCGACGAGCCCACGAACAGCCAGCACACCATGGCGGATGTCTTGGCGGTCAGGTAGACCGACTCGGTGATCACGCGCATGTTCAGCTGCTTGTAGGCCGCCGCCAGCACGAATCCGCCCAGGGCGCCGACAGCCGCCGCCTCGGTCGGAGTCGTCAGCCCGAACACGATCGATCCGAGCACCGCGAGGATCAGCACCAGCAGCGGAAAGAACGACGCCAGCAGCATCTTGAAGATCTCGAGCCGCGCATAACTCAGCAGTGCGTAGAACGCCAGCAGCGCAGCGCCGCTCGCGCCCAGGCCGATCCAGTACCCCGTCGAGGCCACGCGGGGCGTGCCCGCTGCGTCAGCAGCCGGGGCCGTCGATGCGCTGGATCCCGGCGGTTCGGCCAGTCCCCCCGTTGCAGGCACCGCGGCAGCAGGCTCGGCCGCCGAGGCCTCGGCTCCTGGTGGCTCGGCCAGCTCGGTCGAGGCCTCGGTCGGAGGTTCCTGCAGGCCCCCGCTGTCCGATGGTGGCTCGGCCAGTGCGCCATCGTCCGTCGGCGGCTCGGCCAGACCGCCTTCTGTCGGCAGCGAGGCTTCAGCAGCCTCCTCGCCCATCGCCTGCAGGCCGGTCTCGGCCTCGACCGGCAGCGGGGCGGTGGCGGAACGGTAGCTGCCGAGGGCAACCGCCGCGAACAGGAGGGCCGGCAGCAGGGCGATGAACAACTGCTTGACGATGTACCCGGTGGGCACGTCGGCATTGCGGCGTCCGCGCAGGGCCGCCATCAGCCCGGGCAGCGCGCGCTGTTCGCCGGAACGGGCGAAGCCCTGCGTCATCGGCGGCAGCGGCACCTGACGCGCTTCGGCCGACAGCGGCGGCGCCAGGTCCGGGCGGACCTTGGCCAGGATGATCACGTAGAGGATGTACAGGCCGGCCAGCATCAGGCCGGGGAAGAACGCTCCGGCGTAGAGCTTCACGACCGACACGCCGGCGGTGGCGCCGTAGACGATCAGCATCACCGAGGGCGGGATCAGGATGCCCAGGCAACCACCCGCGGTGATTGCCCCGGCCGACAACTGCACGCTGTAGCCGCCGCGCAGCATCGCCGGCAAGGCCAGCAGGCCCATCAGCGTGACCACCGCGCCGACGATGCCGGTGGCGGTGGCGAAGACCGCACAGGTGACCAGCGTGGCCACCGCGAGGGCTCCCGGCAGGCGGGAGAGCGCCAGGTGCAGGCTGTGGAACAGCTTCTCGATCAGGTTGGCCCGCTCGACGAGGTAGCCCATGAAGACGAACAGCGGGATGCTGATCAGCACATCGTTGGCCATCACCTTGTAGGCCGACTGCACCATCAGGTCGAGCGTCTTGTGGATGCTCTGGTCGTAGGCCCACCAGGTGAAGCCCATGCCCATGCCCATCAGCGTGAACGCGGTGGGAAAGCCGAGCATGATGGCCACCACCACGAGCGACAGCATCAGCAGGCCGATGTGGCCGTTGGTGATCTTGTCGGCGCTCAGCAGCATGTACAGCGCGCCTGCGCCGATGAGCGCCATCAGCGAGAAGCCGAACCACAGTTCCTTGCGGATCTTCATGCCCGGCTCCCGTGTTCCTTGGTCACGAGCACGTCGAGGGCCTGGATGTCCTCATCCTTCACATGCACCATTTCCTTGAGCTTCTCGACGTCGACTTCCTCGACGTCGTGCTCGCGCGACGGCCATTCGCCATCCCGGATGCACACGGCGCAACGCAGCATCTCGACCACGCCCTGCAGCAGCAGCGCGCCGCCGGCGATCGGGATGATGAACTTGAACGGGTACAGCGGCAGGGCATCGGCGGAGAAGGTCTGCTCGCGGATGGCCAGCGACTCCTGGGCGAAGTTCCAGCCCGCCCAGGTCAGCGCGACGATGCCCGGCAGGAAGAAGATGACGTAGAGGATCAGGTCGAGCGTGGCCTGCGTGCGCGCCCTGAAGAATCCGTACAGCACGTCGCCGCGCACATGGCCGTTCTTCGACAGCGTGTAGGCACCGGCGGTCATGAACAGGGTGCCGTAAAGCATGATCTGGGCGTCGAGCACCCAGGCGTGCGGCTTGTTCAACGCGTAGCGCGAGAACACTTCCCAGCAGATCAGCGCGGTCAGCGCGACGACGGTCCAGGCGAAGAACTTGCCTATGAAGGTGGACAACCGGTCCACCGAG
>Ga0209717_1002640_pt1 | contig 16916 bp, 14 predicted proteins | sample AD_UKC048_MetaG_FD_184418 | JGI IMG/M metagenome (GOLD analysis project Ga0209717, IMG submission 184418) | Active sludge microbial communities of municipal wastewater-treating anaerobic digesters from USA - AD_UKC048_MetaG (SPAdes) (version 2) | ecosystem: Engineered > Bioreactor > Anaerobic >... | reverse complement strand
ATTATGAGTATACGATAGAATCTTCGGCGACTTGGGTGATTTTAGCCAATATGACCATTATGATGCAACGATTATGTCCTGTTTAGCGAATAAAATTCCCGAACACGCTCTAATAACCAATAACAGCAGAAAAAATGAACCAAAACACCAATTCATCGTTAAAAAAGACTGTAAAAGTGTGGAAACAAAAACAGTTTTTGTAATGAAAAGAATTGCGGTCAACTCCTCTGTTTTGGCCTCTATAGGATACCAAACGAGTAAAAAACTACTGGAAATAGAATTCAATTCCGGCGGCATTTACGATTATCTCGGCGTGCCCAGATCAGAATATGAAGCATTGATGCATGCGGAATCGCACGGGAGATATTTCACCAGCAGGATTCGCAACGAGTACACATATAAGCGGGTGAAATAATTCATGGTCCATACACTTCGTTGATTTGCCGCTGTAAATATTGAAATGCCGGAACGGCAATATCCGAAACCTTTTTCCACTGTCCCTCGATCACTATTTTGCCGTGGTAGTTCACCTGCTGGAGCGCCTGCAGGTAAGGCCTGAAATCGGTTCCCGTCACGCCCGGCGCGGTACGTTGTTCTTTTTCCGCTATTTCCACATAGGCGAGGTATTTACCGGTTTTTAAAATGACATCCGGTGATTCGCCTTCCTTCAGCATATGGTAGATATCGGCGTTCAGGCGCAGGTTGGGGTGGTTTACTTTCCGGACGATGTACAGCGCCTCTTCTACCGTATTGATGAAATTGGTTTCCGTGCTGTTCAGGTTTTCCAGGAAAATGACAATGTGGTATTTTCGGGCGCGTTTCGCTATTTTTTTGGCAATGGAAATCATTTGTTCCGTCGCCACTTTTTTATCGAACCCTTCGGGAATACGCCTGGCGCCCCCGCTGCCCCATACGATGTGCCGGATGTTTGCCTGATGCAACCGGTTCATGACGCTGTCGGCATAGGCGAGCACGGCTTTTTCATTCACGGCAGGGCCCACCAGTTTGAGGTCGGCGGGGATGAACAAATTGACCGAATAAATGGGAATTGGCAGTTGCGCAATGTGCAATAAATTTTTCTGAAATGCGGCATCCGGCACGGTACGCGGCGAGAACCGGCGGCCGATGGATTCCACCATACAGGTATAACCGGCAGCGGCCAGCAGGCTGTCGTTGTCCATGTTTTCCGCAATTCCGATTTGTGGTTTCAAAACCCGTTGTTGCGCTTCGGTATACCCCGCGGTGAGGAAGAATACAATCACCAACAATACATATTTCATATCGTATAAGTAGAATGACGCGTTTCGGTCAGTTTAAATGACAAGGCGTTGCCGTGCAAGATTTAACTTTGCGCGGATACCAACATCAAATTCGCCGGAAAAATCGCCGTATGAGAAAAACTATTCCCTTTTTGATCATTTTACTCCAGTTTTCATCCGTTTACACGTCAAATGGCCAGGGTTGTAGCGATGCAGGTTTTTGCACGCTGAACAATTTTAAACCCGGCAGTCTCGACACTATGCCGCCTGTCCACCAGATCAGGTTCGGGGCGTCTGCGGGTGGCGCCGACCACTCTATTACCGTTTTCGGCAATTACCTGGAATACGACCGCCGCCTGAGCAAACGTTTCGGAATGGATGTGAAACTTGCTTCACTGGCACAAAGCGGTTCGCAGGCCAATACCTTCGGCTTGTCGGACGTATACGCCAACCTGCATTACCAATTTGCAGAAAACGTGAAACTCAGTGTCGGTGCTAAAATACCGCTCACGGACGGCAATACCCTGAAAGACGGCTTGCCGCTGCCGATGGATTACCAGTCGAGCCTGGGCACCTTCGACCTCATTGTCGGCCTCGCATACGGTGTGGGCGGCGTACAACTGGCGGCAGCCTTGCAGCAACCACTCACGCAAAACGAAAATACGTTTCTGGTTAAAGCATATGCCGGAGATACCCGGTATGCCGATTTTCAGCCGACCAACCAGTTTAAAAGAAAAAGTGATGTCTTGCTTCGCGGATCCTATCCCATTCCCGCCGGCAGCAAGTTCAAAATCAGCCCGAGCCTGTTGCTGATTTATCACCTGGGTAACGATGAATATACCGGCGAATTGGGCAAAAAACTGGAAATAAAAGGCTCCAGCGGCCTTACCCTGAATACCAATGTGTATCTGGATTACGAGGTGAATCTCCACAATGCTTTTCAGTTGAGCCTCGGTATTCCGTTTATTGTACGCGACGTCCGCCCCGATGGACTAACGCGGAGTTTTGTGGCAAATCTGGAGTACCGGGTGCGCTTTTGATAAGACCATCAAGTATTAATATGGCCTCATTCGCCTGGAATAATAACTGATGCCGGTTTGTCACCCTGTCGGGGCCCGCCCACTCTACGAGGGTAAATATTCAAAAATGCGTCGTAGAGTGGACGGGCCCCGACAGGGTGACAAACCGGCATCAGTTATTATTTGAAACGAAAAATTCGGGATGAACTCCTGTTCAATTCAGAGTTTTCCCCATACCCGGTATTTCATCTCCCCGCCAATCTGCATACACAGGTAATACAGGCCGGGTGGCAGATCCGTACATGGAATGGACAACGTACTTCCATTTTCCACCTCCGGCAAATTCGGGGAAGCAACCAGTTGCCCTGTCCCGTTAAAAATACGCAGTTTGGCCCCGGCGGTTTTTATGCCGCTGTAATTTAATACAATATGGTCTGTACCCGGGTTGGGTTGCACGGTGAAATCAAAACCGGAAGAATTCAATTCCGAAACTTCACTTTCGCGTTCGTTGCTTTCCGTGAAAGCAGGTGCAACGGAACATGGCTTGCTCAGCGCCGAACAAAGGGAAGTCGCCGTGGATGTGCCTACCGGATTCGGATAGGTATTGGACCAGCAATAGTAAATCCGCAGGGTCTGTGTGCTGCCGTTGGCCGGGCTGACGAGCCAGTTAAAACTGCTGCTGCCGAGGTACTGCAGGTTGGAAAAAAAGGTCTGCGTATTGAAATTTACACCGTTGAGGCTGGACGCAGGAATCGCCAGGCCATTGGTCGGCAGGCCCGATAGCGTAATTTGATCGACGGCAGTCACATTGTTCAGGATCACTTCGTAGTAATAATCGGCAGCACCATTACATCCGTTGTTGGTATTCAGATAGCGGCGGAAGGAGGCGATGTTCGGGCAGGCACTTGTTACACTGATCAGCACCGATGGCGAATACAGGAAATCAGGGCAGTTACTTCGCCGGGCGCCGCGCCGGAAATACTTGCTGTGGTTAAGTGCCGGCGGATCGTAGGCAAGTTCAGTAGCGCCCGGGATATCCGTAAAGTTGGTATTGAATTGCGATTCCTGCCACTGATACCCGATGCTGCCATCGGTGCCGCCGCTTGCAGCGAAATCACTGATAATCGGGCCGGGATTAAACGGGTTGGCGCCACTGCTTGGATTGGGATCGATGATACCGCCTGCATTCGTTACATTACTGCACGAAGAACATGTCATCAGGCGAATGAATGCCGGATTCCGCCGGATCGTATGGATGGTTGTGCTTCCGCACGCACTGCCCGAAGCGGCAGAGAATGTTTGTCCCGGATTTTCGTCACCGGCAAATGTTTGTCCTGTCCCCGTTTCAATGCTGAAATTCCCCGCCAGTACACCCGACCAGTCGATCGGCTTGCTGACTGAAATTTCCGAATTGACATTGGCGTCGCTGGTTTGCTGGGGCGCCCAGAATACCAGGTAAGGTTCCGACCCGTCGGGCCGGGCAATGAGCCATACACTGGCTTCGGCATCTTCGGATAGTGCTTTGTAAAATACGTGGTTGCCGAACCTGGTTTTCAGATCGAGCATGGCATACCACGACGGCTTGGGCGTAGCGCCGTGTTGTTGCAAGGGCGAAGGCCAGGCGCTGTTAGCGGGTTGCGTACCCAGTTTCCAGAACCCGGAACTGTAATAAAGTCCGGAATACGCGTTGTCGGTGGTTCTCGCCTGATCGAAAGCATTGTAAAAATATACCCGCTCGAAATGGAAACGGCTGTGCATAAAAAGCCCGCGAATGAGGTAGGCGGACTGCGTTAGTTCCCCGACACCCGTGGCCGGGTTGCTGTCAAAACCGTATTCCGACGACCACAAACGGGTATTGTTGAGCATCCCGTTTCCTGCATTTTTATTTGCATTCAGCCAGGCTGCCAGGTTCCTGATCTGCCAGGCCTCGGAGGACGGGTTTTCCGGATACGTCCAGGTGGTGCTGCCGGGCAAAAAACTGTACGGGTGACAGTCGATGGCGTCCAAATCCCTGAGAATGCTGCAATCTGTCACGTTCAGGTAATCGCCGATAAAATCGTGCCGCTCCAGGCTGCCGCCACAGTTCGAAACGTCGCGCGCCGTGCTCGCACAGTTGTTGTCCCGAAATGCCTGAAAAGCGCCCGCTACCAGGCTCATTTTCCATCCCCCGGCCGATTTTTGCCCGTATTTACTGACAAATGCGTTGTGCGCGCCCGTCAGCAAACTGTGGTAATCGGATTTGACAGGATAGTCCCAGAGCTCATTACCGACCTGAAAATTGGTGACCAGCAGTTGCGAAACTGTGCCGTTGGCAGGCGCGAATACGTCGATAAATTTCTTCGTATAGTTTTCAAATGATTGCCGGATGCCGGACGCTCCAAAAGATGACCAGTCGCTTTCGAGGTAAATCTTGTCCTTCCACGACTGTGGCCCGTAATGCAACAATTCTATGGCGCCGGTGATGTTGGTGAATCCGTGCGTATTCCGGTACAGGTTATAATAGTTTTTGTTGTGGGCGGTATTGGCAGGCGTGCCTTCCGGCTGCGTGTTCCTGGGTTTTACATTCTGCGCGTACAGCCCGATGGAAGCATCGAAATCTTCATCGATGGTATGGAAATTCCGGTAGCGGGTCGTCAGGCGTGTAATCGGATTGACTTGTTCGTTTAAAAAAGACCGGAACACCAGTCCCCCGTCATTCACACCGATCATTTCTCCAAAAGTAAAAGGGCTGGCAGTGTTGAAGTCTGAATTGATCTGGATCAGGTCGGCAGCACTCAGATTTTTGCCGTAATCCTTGTTTGTCAGGCAAGAGGTGGGGGGCGGTGGAACTACCTGTAGAACCACTGTTGTGCCCGCATAATTGCTGCCGGTGCCGGTACAATTTCGTTTAACCTGCACCTGATAGGTTCCCGATGCAAGTCCGTTGATAATAAACGGAGGTGTTGAAACCGACAATCCGCCGGAAGGAATGATCCAGTCGCCCGAATTACCCGGCCGGTACCGAACGGTGTGATCGCTGCCGGAAGTCCAGTTCACCGTAATAGCGGTGGAGTTAGCAGTCGCAGTAACACCCGTCGGTGTACTACAGGACGCTACTGCGCCGGAAGTAAGGTATCCGATCTGCGTATTCCAGGCGGAGAATGTGTTGTTACTGCATGCGGAGCGGATTTGCAGGCTGTAAGCCGTACTCTTTTTCAATCCCGTCAGCACAAAAGGCGCTGCGCCGGGTTGTTCTACAATTGTTTTATCATTTGGAAGGGCGTTTTCCCAGTACCGGATCTGGTATTGGGTGATTCCTGCAACCTGCGTCCAGTTGAGCGGCAGCGAAGTGGAGGACTGGGCGCTGTGCAGCCAGAGCGACGAAGGGCCGTTGCATTGGGCAGACAGATTACCGGGGGCGAAGTGAAGCAGGCACACAAGTGTGCCATACAACCTGAGTCGATGAAGGGTCATAATAAACGTATTTGATGACAAAAAACGAGCACCTGTATCCGTGGCGAATACAGTAGTAAATCCTTGAAAATCAGGAGAATAAGAAGAGATTAGAATACAAAAAAGCACTCCGTCGTTGAAGTCAGCGACGCAGTCGGGAAGGAATAAAATGTGTGCTTATTTTTTGCTTACGTGTTGGCAAGCGTTTTTGTTTGGAACAAAAACGAAATCGGTCCGGGAGATCCGGTTCGGGAGGGCTTGCGCCCTGCTAAAACGCCAATTAACCTGGGTAGCCGTAAACAGGAACTACCAAAAGCGGCGAAGATTAAAACGATGATACTGTGCAGAGCAGTCCGTATGAAATACCGGATGGTCGACAGCATTTCATACCGTATAGTCGCTGTTGCAGCGAAAACCATGCCCAAAATTAAGGGTGGAAATGGTTGAAAAATCCTGCTGTGTTTTCAAACTGCGTTTTTTACCAAATAGACTACATGGTTGTGTAATTGGATTTTTAGAAAAATCTATTCAGACTTCTCCTCCTCCGCACCCTTCGGGTGCGCCTGTTCGTACACTTTTTGCAATCGCTCGATGCTGTTGTGCATGTAAATCTGCGTGGCGGCCAGGTTGGAGTGGCCGAGCAGTTCCTTGATGGCATTCAGGTCGGCGCCGTTGTTGGAAAGGTGGGTAGCGAAGGAGTGGCGCAGCACGTGCGGACTGCGTTGTTCGATGGTGGTGACCGCAGAAAGGTGTTTGCGCACGATGTGGTAGATGCTTTCCGGACTGAGTTGCTGTCCTTTGCGGTTGAGGAAAAGCCAGGGTTCGGCAGTGCCGGGAAACATTTCGCCGCGAATTTTGAGGAAAGCCTCCAGCATATCGGCCAGAAAGCGGGCGAATGGCATCATCCGCTGTTTGTTGCCCTTGCCACTGACGCGGAAAACCATACGCCCCAGGTCCAGGTCGTTGATTTTGAGGGCCGACACTTCGCTGCGCCGCATGCCGGTAGAGTAGAGTAGTTCCAGCAACAGGCGCTGCATACGGCCACCGTAATCCTCGCCGAATTCGACATGGGTAAACAGGGCCAGCATCTGATGTTCCTGCACCACTACGGGAAGGCGTTTGCCGGTTTTCGGGGCGATGATTTTTTTCATCGGGTCCGTTTCCAGAAAGCCGCGTTTGCGCAAATATTTGAAATAGGTTTTTAAACAGGAAAGCCGGCGGTTGACGCTGCGGGCGCTTTGTCCCGACTCGATTTGCGACACCACCCAGGAGCGGATATGCAAATGCCTTAGTTCGGTTACCGAACTAAGGCATTGTTGCTCCGTACAGTGAGCGATAAATTGCTGTATATCGTTCCGGTAAGCCGTAAGTGTATGTGGAGACAAACGGCGTTCGAGCGATAAATATCGAAAAAACGAATCCTCGTGAAACATAGCAGGTATCGCGCTTTGAATAGGCAATATTAAGCAATGCTGCGTTGCCACAGCCCTTCACCTGCCGGTTTTCGAACGGATTAATCGTTCTTGTTGCCGTACATATCTTCTTTGTATACCGCCTTCAGGACTTCCGTACGGCGAGATACAGAGGGTTTGGTGAAGTTTTTGCGGCGGCGCAGCTCTTTCAGGATACCGGCCTTTTCAAATTTACGTTTGTATTTCTTAAGTACTTTGTCGAGTACTTCGCCGTCTTTTACTTCAACGATGAGCATGGATATTCTCCTTGTGTTTAATGAAAAAAATAATCTGTTTGATTTCGGGTTGCAAAGATACGCCTTCTTTCCAGATATTTAAAACAATTTTCTACCTTCTTTTCAGAAAAAAATCTCCTGGGCTACACGGAAGGTGTTTGCATGCGCCTCCACGATGTCGGAAATGCGGGTGGAATAGCCGCCGCCCATGCTGGCGACAACCGGCAAATGCCGTGTTTTACAAAAGTTGAATACGAACCGGTCCCGCTCCTTGCAGCCGTTCCGGGTCACTGCCAGCCTGCCGAGTTTGTCGGACTCCAGAATATCCACGCCGCTTTGGTAAAACACAAAATCGGGTTGCACCTCGTCGTACAGGCGCGGCAATGTTTCGCTCAGGATTTGAAGGTAAGGCGTATCCGTGATCCCGTCGGGCAGGCCGATATCGAGGTCGGAACGTTCCTTGCGCAGGGGATAGTTGCGTTCGCCGTGCATGGAAAACGTGAATACCCGCGGCTCATTCCGGAAAATGGAAGCGGTGCCGTTTCCCTGGTGCACGTCGAGGTCGATGATGAGTATTTTGGATGCCAATTGTTTGTGTAACAAATAATTAGCGGCTACGGCCTGATCGTTGAAACAACAAAATCCCTCGCCGCGATCGGCAAAAGCGTGGTGCGTACCGCCGGCGATATTCATGGAACAGCCATGCTGCAAGGCAAACAGCGCGCATTCGAGTGTGCCGCGCGAAATGTGTCTGCCGCGGTGCACGAACTTTTCGTTGATCGGAAATCCGATCGCCCTTATCTCCTGCGGCGTAAGTTGCACAGCGTTCATCCGGTTCCACCAATCCTCCGTATGTGTGAGCAGCGCGACGTCGGCTTCGAGTTGTCCGGGGTGGAAAAAATGTTCGTCCGTCACCGTCCCTTCGTAGAGCAACTGCTCGGGCAGCAATTCGTATTTGGCCATCGGAAAACGATGACCTTCGGGCAGTTCATATTTGTAAACGGGCGACCAGGCAATTTTGAGCATTCGGTTACACGGAGGAATGAACCTGCAAGAACACGCGGAGTGCGAAGTTGTTTTGGGAGGCCAAAACCCTTTGGGTGGTTCGGCTGCACCCTTCGCAGGAATCATTGCCACGCGTCATCCGCACTGCAATTAACTTTACGAAGCGAACACCCCTAATGGTACATCGTGTATCTTGTGTTGAAAATCATTCCGCACGTTGATCACCTGACTGCAACGATAGGGATTTAACCACGGAGACACGGAGGACACTACGCGTAGTGTCTTCCGTGTCTCCGTGGTTAAATTGAGTAGATAGACACCTTAAACAATTAACTTTTTACATGAACCGACTTTGCAAAACGATGCACCCTTTCAGGACAGTCCTTCTTATCTGTTTGACACTGAATACAATAGGGCAGGGTAGTGTTGCCCTCGCCCAGAATGCTACTCCCGTTCCCACCGCCCCGCAACTGGTCTGGCACGACACCGAGTTTTATCTGTTTTTCCATTTCGGCCCCAACACGTTTACCAACGTCGAATGGGGACATGGTACCGAACCGGAGGATGTGTTCAATCCCACCAATCTGGATTGCGACCAGTGGTGCCGAATCGCCAAACAAGCCGGCGCGCGCGGCATCGTTATCACCGCCAAACACCACGACGGGTTTTGCCTATGGCCGTCCAAATATTCCACACATACCGTCAGAGAAAGCAAATGGCGCAATGGCAAGGGCGACGTGCTGCGCGAACTTTCCGACGCCTGCCGGCGCAACGGACTGAAATTCGGCGTGTACCTCAGTCCCTGGGACCGCAACCACCCGCAATATGGCACCGCCGCCTACAACGACGTGTATGTCAACACGTTAACGGAACTGCTCACATCCTACGGCGACCTGTTCGAGATCTGGTGGGACGGCGCCAACGGGGAAGGCCCGAACGGTAAAAAGCAGGTATATGACTTCCATCGTTTCGAGGAGGTGGCCGCCAAACTCCAACCCAATGCAGTGGTTTTCAGTGATATAGGCCCCGGATGCCGCTGGGTGGGCAACGAACGCGGCCTGATCCTGACGGAAACCAACTGGTGTACGCTGGATACTGCCGGTTTTCAGCGCGGACTGGGCGCGCCATCCAATGATACCCTGAACCAGGGCAATGTAAACGGCGCCCACTGGATCCCGGCAGAATGCGACGTGAGCATCCGGCCAGGCTGGTTTTACCATTCGGAAGAAGATAATCAGGTTAAAACGCCCGAAACACTCTGGAATATTTACCTGCAATCGGTCGGCCGGGGCGCCAACCTGATCCTCAATGTGCCGCCCGACCGGCGGGGGCGTATTCATGAGCAGGATTCGGCATCACTGGTACAATTCGGCGAACGATGGCGCAAGGCTTTTTCCAACAACCTGGCCAAAGACAAAAAGGTGGTTTCGCAGCGCGTCTGCATGTTTACGCCAATAAAGTACCGTTCCGCTTTACTCGACGGCAATCGCGCCACTTTTGAAAATGCAAGTTTTCAAAACAACAGTTTTGTCATCGATTTGGGCAAAAAAACGGAATTCAATACCGTTTTGCTCCGGGAAGCCATCGCACAAGGGCAATACGTTCAGGCATTTACAGTGGAAGTGGAGGGCAAAGACGGCTGGCGGGAAGTAGCGCGTTCTACGACGATCGGAGTGCGAAAAATACTACAGTTCCCGGAAGAACGAGCCCGGAAAATCAGGATTCGTTTTCTGTCTTCGAAAAAAATACCCGCTTTGAGCGAAGTGGAGGTTTACAGGATTTGAGGATGCCGGAGTGAGATAAAGGTGTTTCGCTTTTGTGTGTATTGTTTGGTAAAAGGTTGATAATCAAGACCCTTCTAAAAACAAAACACAAAAAACAAACACCCTCGTCAAATGGCTGCATCCGCAAATCTATAGAGTGCGAAGTCTTCAGTCTTCAGTGCGAAGTCAATAGCCACTCACGTTGTTCCTGACTTCGCACTTCGCACTGAAGACTTCGCACTCTATTGATTTCGCACTATTCTCCGGATTCAGTTTCCGGTGCATCATTGGAAAGGCCGTAAGAAGCCGATGCGAACAAAGTAAGGAAGATGATAAAATACGCGACCATGGGAGCTTAGACGGGTTATTAAAAATCGGTGGGATGGGACGAAAAAAGAGTGTTGGAATGGGTTAACACCAAATTTCTGCTCTTATTGTTGCCCCTGTTTTAAGTTACGAAAAATTAATCCCACTGGATTTTAATAAAACCCCAAAGGTTGGCTTTTACCGAATAAAACAAAAGATGATTTAAAACATCCAGGCCGTTTGAAAATAAAGGCAGTGGCTGTTCCAGGCGCTTTTGGCCGGCGCCGGGTTCCAGTCGCGCGGATCGTACATGTAACCGATAGACCGGACGTAGCGAAGGGTGAGGCACAAATGTCGGGTGGCGAAAAAGTTAGCGCCCAGTACAAAACTGAAATCGTTCTTTTTCAGGTAATCCGGCGCAATGACGCGGATGGCACTCAAATCGTCATTCACTTTCGTGCCCAGCAGGCGGCCGTAGGAGAAACCGCCGTTGAACGACACTTTATAATAGTCGGGTTCGCCCTCTTCACCCTCGATGAGCCAGTCCTTGAAATGCCATTGCACCGGCACTTCCAGATAATTGGTGGTCAGGGAAAAGAAATTACTGAACTCGTCCTTGATCAATTCGCTTTGAGAACCCCGTTGCGTGAACAAAAACTCTATACTGGCTTCCGTACGCCCTTTCAGCCTCGCAACAGCACGAAGCCCCGTTTGCAGGCCCAGTTTGTTGTAACCGGCGGAATTATCGCCGTCGATCTGTGAAGCAGTTACGCCCAGGATTACGCCTGCCCGGAACCGCTGCTGGCTATAAGCGGAGCTGGTAAATATGCAAAACAGGCAGCAGGTAGTCAGTACTTGGATGAAGCCTTTCATAATATCAGATTTTGGATACTTTTGCGGGTGTCTTCTCAAAAACAGCGGCGAAGATAAAGACATTGCAGCGGGTTTCTCCGGACATTGTGTGGACAACTGCTGAAATTGTCCAAACTCCCCTTGCGGGCGAGTGAAACAAATTTGCTTATAAATTCATCCTTTTTAGCCAGTGCGGTACACCCAGACCACGTTAAAGAAAATTGAAGAGTTGTTCGGTGAACTGGACTACACCATCCGGTATGAAAAAGGCAATTTTCAAAGCGGCTATTGCCTGGTTGAAAACCGCCGGATTGCCGTGGTAAACCGCTTTTTCGATACGGAAGCCCGCATCAACTGTTTGATGGAGATACTCTCCAACCTGGAGTTCGACGCGGCGGCGCTGAGCGAGAAATCGCTCGAACTGATTGAAAAATGGAAAAAACAAAATGCCGGAAATGATGAATAAATTCCCGGTTCACTGCTCACCCCCACACTTTATAACTCCTTGAAAATCACTTTGCTCGGCACCGGCACCTCCCAGGGCGTTCCCGTTATTGGGTGCGGGTGCAACGTGTGCAGTTCGACCGATCCGCGCGACAAGCGCCTGCGGTCATCTGCACTTATTTCGGCAGGTGATGTAAATATCCTGATCGATGCGGGGCCGGATTTCCGGCAACAAATGCTCCGCGCCAATGTGCGGCACCTGGAAGCCATTGTTCTGACACACGAGCACAACGACCACGTGATCGGGCTCGACGATATCCGCCCATTTAATTTCAACAGCGGAAAACCCATGCGCGTATACGCGCTGCCCCGCGTGGCGGCGGAAGTGCAAAAACGCTTCGAGTATATTTTTGGAAAACCGGTGCCCGGCCTTCCCCGGGTAGAACTGATCGATATCGAGCCGGACCGGCCATTTGTGCTGGAAGGCGTGACGGTTCAGCCGATCGGGATTCAACACGGCCGCCTGCCGATTCTGGGTTACCGCTTCGGCGATTTGACTTACCTGACGGATGTGAAATCTGTTTTGCCGGAAGAGTTGCAAAAAATCAAAGGCACGAAATACCTGATCACCAGTGCCCTGCACCATGATAACCATCCTACCCACATGAACCTGAAGGAAGCGCTGGAACTGGTAGGGAAAATTGCCCCCGAACAAGCCTGGCTTACCCATATCAGCCACAACATGGGACTTGCGGCAGATGTCGGCCGCCAACTCGGCCCCGGCATCTCCCTGGCATATGACGGCCTGGAAATCAAATTTTGACCCTCAACCCCTCAACCCTTCAACACCCTCAACCCCCTCAACCCCTCAACACCCTCAACCCCTCAACATTTCTCAACATCCTCAACCACTCACTTCCATGCAAGGACAAGCCGTCCATCAAGAGCGGGAAAAGTTTTTCTGGGCCGACCGGCTGCGCAATATTGCAACGATACTGGTGATCGCCATACACATTGCAGCGCCCATCGCACATGGCTACCCCGACCTGGACACCTGGTGGTGGTGGACGGGAAACTGGTGGAATTCGCTGTCGAGACCGGCAGTTCCTTTGTTTGTGATGCTGAGCGGCTACCTGCTGTTGAGCAAGGATTACCCGCTGCCCGTTTTTTTGAAAAAACGTTTCAGCCGGATCATAATTCCAGCCCTGTTCTGGATGAGCGTTTATCTACTGTACAACTATATTGCAAAAGGAGACCCCGCCACGCTTTGGGATGCTGTAAAAAGAATCGTTTCGGGTCCGGTGCATTATCACTTGTGGTTTATTTACCTGATTATCGGGCTTTACCTGGTGTATCCCATTCTGCGCGCCTGGGTAAAAACCGCTTCCGAACAGGATTTGCTGTATTTCCTGATCCTGTGCGCCATTGGCACCTGGGGCTACAAGCTCTTGTATGAATTCGGGCACATCTCCATCGGTATTTATTTCGAACTGGCCGTCAACAACGCCGGCTATTTCGTGCTGGGGTATTACCTGGGCACCAAATCGGCTTCCGACGATGACAGAGAGGGGATGTCGTGGCGTTTTACCCGGCGCCAACTGGCACAAATCGGATTGGCGCTGGTGGTGATCGGTACGGCATCCACAGCCACCCTGTCCTACTGGTTCGGCCACGTAAGGGGACAGAATTTTAATTTCTTTTACGACTACCTTACCCCCAATGTGAGTATATCGGCGGCAGGCTGGTTTTTGCTGGTAAAATCGGCTTTCAATACCAAACCACTTTTGCCCATCGAAAAAGATTTTGCAGCGGCCAGTTTCGGTATTTATTTTGTGCACGTTTTAGTGATCGACTGGTGGGCGCAATGCGGCTACTGGCACAGCAAAGTACACCCCTTTAAAGGTATCCCTGTTATCGTCGGCATCGTTACCATTATGTCTTTTCTGGTAATTGCGTTTTTGAGGGAGATGCCGGGGGGGAAGAAGATTACGTAGTTGGTTATTGGTTATTGGTTATTGGTTATTGGTGTGGTAAATCTTGGCTTAAGGCATGATCTTAGGCCAGGATTTACCACACTAATAACCAATAACTAATAACCAATAACCAATAACCAATAACCAATAACCAATAACCAATAACCAATAACCAATAACCAATAACCAATAACCAATAACCAATAACCTTTTAATCCATTTACTCACCACATCAGTACGGTCGGTATGAACACACATGAAATTTCAAGTTCGGGCCCTGACGGGGCTGGTTTTTCTGCTCATTTCCCTGCATACTGCTTCCGCGCAGTCGTTTAAAAAAGCCTACAAACGTTATTATCTCCGGCAGGAATGGGCTGCTGCGGATGAAATATTCCAGCGGTACAGGGATCACCGGAAATATGGCGCGGCTGCACATTATTTTATCGTGAAAAACAGGTTGCGTTCGGAGCGCTCCTTTCCGGCTTTGCTCAGGATGAACGTAGACCTGATCGGGGCCGACAGCACCTGGCGCAAATTGACGCCGCGTCGCGCCAAAAGGCTCCAAAAAAAATTCCGGGTAGACACGATTGCGATTCATGCTTTGCGCACGGACGTGCAACGCTGGGCGCTGGCGGGCGTCCGGGCGAGCGGAACGGTGGCGGCACTGGATTCGATGCTGGATTTCTGGGAAAAACCATTGCCGGCGCTTCAGCCGGAATTCGATTCCACACGATATCAGATTGTAAATACCCAACTGGTTTCTGACGATTACGACGTCATGACGGATCTGGTGCACCGACACCTCGGCTGGGTAAAACCGGCCAACTACAAAAAATCACGGCAGATGTACGACCGGCTCTGGCCTGCCTTTCAGCAGAAATATTCGCTTTGCGAACTGGACAAGTACGTGAAAGACCATCCGAACAGTTTTGTGGCCCGCGATTGCTGGAAAACCGAAGTGCAAACGTTGCTTTGTGCAGGAGGCCTGTCGCAACTGCTTGATTTTGAATTGAATAACGAGTGGTCGGCGTTGGAAACCGTGGTGCTGAATATCATTTTTGAGGAAGCGAAAGACCCGGTGCTCACGCTTACCGCTGAACAGAGCCGCTTGTTGCAGGACCTGAAAGACCGCGCCAGCCTGCGCGAACAACTTCGTACCGGACGCGCCCGCCGCGATACCACAGCGGTTCTGAAAGGAGTCGTTCAATACATTGCAGCCTACGCGCCCCGGTATTCCGCATTCCGGCTCCTGGAAGAAACCCTGCAGTTTTTTGCGGAAGAAGAATTGTTCGATAGCGGCGTTCAACTCCTGGCAGCCGCCCGCCCGTATTTTCCGGATTCGTTGCCGGCAAACTGTAATTCCAATTTCGATTTCCAGAAACGGGTTAAACCATACATCGACGGATTGCTGCCGGTCTGGGAAAAAACGGATCCTCCTGTAAAAGAAACCTTTCTCGGCGCTGTCAACACCGAAGAAGGCGACGAATTTAGTCCCGTACTCGATTCCGCGCAGGCTGTTCTGTTTTTTGCCGCTTCCGGCAGGCGCGACAATCTGTCTGGTACAGATATCTTTTTCAGCCGGAAAACCGCGTTGGGCTGGGAAGCCCCTGTTGTGGTGGAAACACTTTCCGGGCCGGGCGATCAGATTCCGCTCTCGCTCACGGCCGACGGGAAAACGATGTTGTTGCAGTCGAACGGTGTTTTACATTTCACTCAACTGGTCAAAGGCGCCTGGAAAAAACCTGCACCTGTACCGCTTTCCGGCCTGGGCCTGATCGGCAAAGGCGTATTGTCGGCCTACGGCGATACCATGATCCTGGAAGGCGCCTACACGGCAGGTGGCGTGCTGAATGCACCCGATATGGATCTTTTTATTTCCACCCGCGATGCGTCAGGCCGCTGGAGCGACCCGCAGGCGCTGGGTTCCGATATTAATACGGACGGTCATGAAGGCAATCCGTATTTGTCGGCTGATGGACGGCAACTGTATTTTACCAGTACGGAATATCCCGGACTCGGCAAATCGGATGTGTTCGTTTCGAACCGTTCGGGCAAAAACTGGATCATGGACTGGACGAGGCCGCTCAATTTGGGCAAAAAAATCAACAACATATTCACGCATGCAGGCTTCGGCCACGTAGCCCCGAATGGCAGGCGTATCTACTTCGCCCGATATACCCGCGACCGTGAAAAAGGCGACCTCTGGATGCTGGATATTGAAGACTAAGAATTACATTTGACAAAAAAATACACCTATGCGCCTGTTTTTACTTTCTCTATTCAGTTTTTTTAGCCTTCTTTGTTTTGGTCAGAACAATTTGACCGTCACGCCGGCCAGTCAGCCGCCCTACGATCCCAACACCCTTATCGACAATTTCTTTACCGGCGCCGGTATCGACGTCCTGAGTGTTCAATTCGCCGGCGATTCGAATGCCGTCGGTTTTTTCTCCGACGGAGCCTCTGCCGTAGGGATCAATCGCGGACTGTTGCTCACATCGGGCAGTGCGGCCACGACGAGCTCACTTGACCTCGGGGGCGAAGAAACAGGTGTCGAATTTGCCAGCACAGATAATTCAAGTACGGCACTTTTACCTGCCTTGCAGAATATTTCCACGTACCCGTTGTACGATGTTGTTTATTATAAAATCACTTTCCGACCCAGCAGCGATTCCATTCGTTTTCGATACGTGTTCGCTTCGGAGGAATACCCGGAATACGCATGCACCTCATTCAATGACATATTCGGTTTTTTCCTGTCCGGCCCTCAACCGGGCGGCGCAGGATCATATGCCGATTTCAATATCGCATTGATTCCAGGTACAAATTTGCCCGTTGCCATCAACAATCTTCACCCTGCCAACGTCAGTAGCCAGGATTGTCCCCCTTTTAACGTACAATATTATCACGACAACAATAACAGCAACCTGCAACCGGTTTATGACGGATTTACGGACGTTTTTGTGGCGGAAGCAGCCGTAATACCCTGCGAAACGTATGAAATGACGATCGCTATTGCCGATGTCGGCGACGGCGTATTCGATACCGGCGTATTCCTGGAAGGCAACAGTTTCGGCGGAGCCATCGACGTGAGCGCTTCATTCGGCGCTGCGGAAAACGTAATTCCTGAAAATGCAACGGCGGATACCATTGCCATCACATTTGCCAATATCCCCGCA
>Ga0209717_1002639_pt1 | contig 16916 bp, 14 predicted proteins | sample AD_UKC048_MetaG_FD_184418 | JGI IMG/M metagenome (GOLD analysis project Ga0209717, IMG submission 184418) | Active sludge microbial communities of municipal wastewater-treating anaerobic digesters from USA - AD_UKC048_MetaG (SPAdes) (version 2) | ecosystem: Engineered > Bioreactor > Anaerobic >... | reverse complement strand
TAGTGTGGCGATCATTGAGGGTGATGAATACCTGGCGAGCGCCTTGCAGCCCGTGCCGAAGTTCCATTTGTACAAGCCGGACATCGCGCTGATCAGTGGTATCGCGTGGGACCATGTGAACGTGTTCAAGACGTTCGAGAGCTATGTGGACCAGTTCCGCACGTTCATCAATGTGATCGAACCCGGTGGTAAATTGGTCTATTGTCGGGAGGATGAGGAGGTGCGAACGTTGGCCGAAGCTCCTGACGTTGGTGCACAGCGGATACCCTATGGAGTACCGACCCACCGCATCGATGACGGCGTGACCACCCTGGTGACACCACATGGTACCCATGCCCTCAACGTGTTCGGCCGGCACAACCTGATGAACCTCGAAGGGGCGCGCCACGTGTGCCACTTGTTGGGTATTGGTGATGCACAGTTCTATCAGGCGATCGGTGGTTTCTCCGGTGCGGCCAAGCGATTGGAGAAACTGGCCGAGGTGCCAGGACGTGCGGTCTACAAGGATTTTGCACATTCTCCCAGCAAGCTGAAGGCGACGGTCCAAGCTGTCCGAGAGCAGTTCCCGGACCGTCGACTCGTGGCCTGTATGGAGTTGCACACCTACAGCAGCCTCAGTGAAGGTTTCCTGGACCAATATGCGGGCAGTATGTCGGACGCGGACAAGGCGATCGTGTTCTATGATCCCCATGCGGTCCAACTGAAGCGCTTGCCGCCCATCCCACCGGAACGGATACGCGCGGCGTTCGGACGCGAGGACCTTCACGTGATCACAGACCCGATCGCGGTGATGGGTGCGGTGCGTGAGGGGCTCACGGACAAAGCCGTTCTCCTGATGATGAGCAGTGGCAATTTCGGCGGTCTCGACCTTCAGGCCCTGAGCGAGGCCTTCATCGCTTGATCACCCCCGACTACCGGTAACGGCGAAGCACCTTGTGGTGCAGGATGGCGATCACAAGTGCTTGCGCACCACCGATGGCCAAGAGCGCGAAGAAGGTGATGCTCGCATAATTGAACGGCGTGAAGAACTTCTCCAGCCTGGGCCTGATGATGTCCTCGGGCTGTCCTTCCGCCATGCCGCGTTGGACCATCTCCTCTACACGAAGTCGGAAGTGTTCGGGCTCCACCAGGTTGTAATAGGCCAAGAGCAGAACTCCGGAGAGCAAAGCATAGAGCGCGGCGCTCTTGAAACCGTCCCGCATCAGGTCAGGAAATGAAACGTTGCGGTCACGACCCAGCGCCTTCTGCCCCGCGAAGAAGACCACGGTGACGATGGCCAGGAAGTGCACCAACATGAAGTCCGTTCCCTCCGGAGGCCGGTCCATGGAGAACAGTACCAGACGAAGGATGAAGACCGCTATGGCTGCTAGGAAGGCGAGTAGCATGGTGAGTTCAGAGGGGCAGGGACAGGAGCAGGGACTGGGGCAGGGGCAGGGGCAGCGGCAGGCGCAGGAGCAGGAACAGGAACAGGAACAGGAACAGGAACAGGAGGAGGAGGAGGAGGAGGGGCAAGGATGGAGTACTGGCTTACGCCTGCTTGGTCACGCCATATTTTCCGGGGTTCTCGATCATGTCACCAAGCATGCGGCCTACCTCTTCGGAAAGCGAGATGATCGGTGCGATATCCTTTTGAGTGACGTATGCGCAAGCGACAGCATGGTCCAGCCAGACCTGGGTCTCGGCGTTCTCTCCATCGCAGTCCGTCATCTTGGAGATGAAATGCAACGGGTATCGTTTCTTTCTGTAGCCTTCTGCAAACTGCGCGGATACCGAACGGGATGATCTGCGGATCTGGTCTGTCAACGAATACCGTTCCTCAACGGGGAATCGCTTCGATAGGAGAAACACCAGGTTGGCCATCTCGAAGGCCTTTTTGTACACGGTCATTTCCTTGAAGCCGCTCATTGCCGATCAGGTTGAAGGGATGTCAAACATACTGGCAGATCGACGATCGCTTGCCCCCGCGCCTGTTCCTGCTCCTTCTCCCTGGTTCAGCCGTTCATGCTCACGAGGAACTCCTCATTGCTCTTGGTGCCTTCCATGTGCTTCTTCACGAATTCCATGGCCTCGATGGAGTTCATGTCCGCCAGGTGCTTGCGCAGTATCCAGGTGCGCTGCATGACCTCCTTGCCGTGGAGCAGATCGTCGCGACGGGTGCCGCTGGCGAGGATGTCGATGGCCGGGAAGATGCGACGGTTGCTGATCTTCCGATCGAGTTGGAGCTCCATGTTGCCGGTTCCCTTGAACTCCTCGAAGATCACCTCGTCCATCTTGCTGCCGGTCTCCACCAACGCCGTGGCGAGGATGGTGAGCGATCCACCGTTCTCGATCTTCCGTGCGGCACCGAAGAAGCGTTTGGGTTTCTGCAGCGCGTTGGCGTCCACACCACCGGAAAGGATCTTGCCGCTGGCGGGTTGCACGGTGTTGTACGCGCGTGCCAGACGCGTGATGGAGTCGAGCAGGATCACCACATCATGCCCGCATTCCACCATGGCCTTGGCCTTTTCCAACACGATACCGGCCACCGCCACGTGGCGCGAAGCGGGTTCGTCGAAGGTGCTGGCGATCACTTCCGCGTTCACGCTTCGGGCCATGTCGGTCACCTCCTCGGGTCGTTCATCGATCAGTAGGACGATCAGGTAGACCTCGGGGTGGTTGGCGGCAATGGCGTTGGCCACATCCTTCAGGAGCACGGTCTTACCCGTCTTTGGCTGCGCCACGATCAGACCACGCTGACCTTTGCCGATCGGAGCGAACAGGTCGAGCACGCGCGTGCTGAGGCTGTGCCCCTTGCCTGCGAGGTTGAACTTCTCGTCCGGGAACAAGGGGGTCAGGAACTTGAACGGTACGCGGTCACGCACCCATTCCGGATCACGGCCATTGATGCGGTCCACTTTCACCAAGGGGAAGAACTTGTCCCCTTCACGCGGCGGGCGCACGAAGCCTTGAACGGTATCGCCGAGCTTCAAGCCGAACTGCTTGATCTGCTGCTGGTTCACGTATACATCATCCGGCGAGGCCAGGTAGTTGTAGTCGCTGCTCCGAAGGAAACCGTATCCCTCCGGCATCACTTCCAGAACGCCTTCCGTCTCTACGAAGGCATCGAAGTTGAACACCTCGCGTTGGGGACGGTCGGGTTGCCGTTCCTGGCGATCCCGGTCGTTGCGTTGCTGGTCGCGGTTCTGGTCGCGGTTGCCATCACGCTGCTGATCACGATCACGCGGCTGGTCCCGTTGCTGCTCCCTGTCCCGGTTCTGGTCGCGGTTGCCATCACGCTGTTGGTCACGGTCACGAGGTTGGTCCCGGTTCTGATCCCGAGGCTGGTCCCGCTCACGGCGCTGATCGTTCCCGCGTTCATTGCCTTCCCGCTCCGGTCGATCACGACGGTCCTGGCGGACCTGTTCACGTTCCTGGCGCGGAGCCACTTGGTCCGGGCGTTGGCCTTCCTCGGCCCTGGTCTCGGGTCCGCGCGGTGTCGGTTCGTCGCGCGAACGATCGCGGTTCTCCTGGCGATCACGGCGTTCTTGACGTGGGCGCTCCTCCCTGCGTTCACCGGGAGCGGTGCTCGGTGAAGGCGAAGCCAAGGGCTGTTCGGGTCGTGTCCCGGTAGCACGTGCATCACCCGCTGTCCGCTCATCCTCCTGCTCATCGTCATCCTCGTCAGTGTCCTCGTCAGTGTCCTCGTCATCGTCCTCATCATCCTCATCATCCTCATCGGCATCCGGACCGTCGATCACTGCAGGAGGTTCAGGGTCCACCTCAAGCGGCACCTCATCATCGGTGGCCATGGCAGCGATGGCCTTTTCATCGCCCACGAAGGCGGGTCCGATGGGTTTGGGTTTCTCCGCCGCACCGCCCTTCTCGGCCTTACGGGCTTGCTCTTCCAGGATCTTATTGATAAGGTCCTGTTTCTTGAGGGTATCGGCCTTTTTCAGTTCAAGGGCCTTGGCGACCTCCTTGAGCTCGGCGAGCTTCATAGCGCTGAGCGCGTTCTGATCAAACATGGACACGAGAATGGGAAGGGTTCGCTAGGGTTGGGGGTCCGCGGAGCGGAATGGATGCGGCCGTTGAGGCGTTCAGTACAGGTACGGGAAGAAATTCCTTTGGGGCGGGGGTACAAGTGGCTCATCCGAATGGATGGAGCGTACCCGCCGATCGCGATCGCGCTGCAATGTTAAGGCCTTGGGATGGAACATGAAGGATACCCGGTGTTTTTTTTGAACCAAGGGCACCGCTGACCTGCCTAATTTCGCGGCCACCTGTTCTCCATGCTGCAGCGTAAGCAATCCCTGTTCCTCGGTCTGGCAGCCCTTCTTTGCCTTGCCACTTGGCTGTTCCCTATCGCGACGTATGAGCGGGATGGGCGGTCCTTCGTCCTCCGCACGGCAGGTCTGGTGACCCAGGAGGGTGATCCCGTTACCGATGTGGATGTGAAGATGCCCTTCCACCTGGTGCTCTCTGTGCTGGGTGTTGCCCTGATGGCCACCGTGTTCATGTTCCGGAACCGACCACGCCAGATGCGTTTCGTTCGCGGCACCTACCTCCTGTTGCTCGGTGTGATCGCGTTCATGTTCATCACCGATCGCTCGGTGAACGGGTATCTATCCGGTGGCGGGGCGGTGGATGCAGGATATGGCTTGTCGTTCGTGATGCCCATCGTCGCACTCGTGCTCACCTTCCTGGCGGAGCGGGCCATCAAGGCCGATGAGGCCCTGGTCCGTAGCATGGACCGTTTGCGCTAGCGTACCACGTCCACCTTCAACGTCTGGTGTTGTTCGCCATCCTCCAGGACAAGGAGGTACATGCCAGCACGTAGTCCGTTCAGCGGTAGGTCATGCACGCCATCAGCAGGTCGGAAGGTGCGGCCCGCTACGCGTACACCCCGGGCATCGAATAGGCTTGCGGTGATCCCCTGCGCGCTGCACACACCCAGGTCCACACGCAAGAGGTCCGCCTGCCGGTCCTGGCGTGCGGTGGCGGCGCACGCACGGGGATGCTCATGCGCATGCACGCCTACCAGATCACCGAGCAAGTAGGAGTCGAAACCCGAATTGATCGGCTCTGCCAAGGTGGCCAAGGTGGCGAGGGTGGCCTGGGCGCTTCGTAGGAAGAACAGCGTGTCGATGGTGGAGGGTGTGTCGTTCGGTGTATGGTAGTTGGCATTGCGGAAGTTGCTGCCATCGGTGAGCATCAGTGCCTGGCGACCGGTATCCCAGAACACGGCATGATCGCTTCGGCGAAGGTCCGGGGCGATCTGCCCGTTGCCCGGTACCGCCAAGGGGATCGCGCTCAGTTCAGGCACATACGCAGCAGTGGCCGCCATGTACGCGTCGATCAGTGGTTGTGAAGCCGTGTTGCCGACCACGGTAAGGAAGTCGCCCCTGAACTCGTTCGCTTCGATCTGAGCCACGGCAGCAGGGAAGAGGAACTCGAAACCGGCAGGCAATTGCTGGCTACCTGGATCCTCACTGTAATAGCCGATCATCTCCATGTTCAGCACGCCGGCGATCTGTTCCCATACAGGGATACCACTCTGTACATAGGTCTGCGCACCGATCAGACCCTGTTCCTCGAAGCTGAATCCGATGAACCGGATGCTGTTACGGAAGCGGTATCCCGAAAGGATGCGCGCGATCTCGAGCGTGGCGGCGACCGCCGTGGCATTGTCGTCGGCGCCAGCCGTGTTGGTCACCGCATCGTAGTGGCCATCCACGATGAAGGTGCGTGTCTCGTCCACCAGTCCTGGTAGTCGCCCGATCACGTTCGGTACGGTGTTGCCTTGGAAGGTCACCGCTTGTTGGGATGTCTGCGTTCCCGCCGCACCGAAAGCGAGCATGATGGTATCTCGGATGGCGGTGATGCCGTCCGGGGCGCTCACATGGTGGCGTGGAATGGCGACGTGAGCAAGTCGTTGCATGAGTCGGTCGGCCTGTAAAGCGTCCACCATGGCTTGGATGTCAGGTACATGTCCATCCTCTGCCATCACTCGGATGTACACGCCTTCGGGATCGATGCTCCCATAGTTCCAGGTGATGGACAGCCCGGCGCTGGGCGCAACACCTGGCCCAATATCACCGGTGGCTCCCATCGTGTTGATCAGGTAGGACGCACCGCCATCCGAGGAGGCGGTCAGCAGCACCTCGCACTCATCCTGTTCCGCATCGATGAGCGTGTAGGTGATCGTTACGGTCTGGGCGCCTTGGTCCAATTCCACGGCGGTGATATCCACACTAGGCCGGATGTTCTGTGCATGGGTCGCAATGCACAAAAGAAGTCCGACAGTCGGGAGAAAGGCGTGAGGTGTCATCGTGGAACGCATATCCCACGAAGGTAGCCAAGGTCGATCAGCGCTTCGCCGCCGCCTCCTTGAACGCTGCGATGGCGCTGCGGGTGAAGTCGCTCAGCACCAAACGTCCGCTGATCTTCGCCCGTTCGATCAGGAGCTGGTCCCAATCCTCGGTACCCTTCCACAGCACGCGCTTGATGTCGGTCATGGCTTCGGGACTGTACGCGGCCAGCTCACGGGCATGAGCGTCCAATCGGGCGTCCAAGGCCTCGGTGGTCTCGAACAGTTCTGCGTAGATGCCGTTCTGTTCGGCCCACTGGGCGCTACGTTTGGTGGCGGGTGTGGCGCTGAGCAGACCGAAGTGACCGGTGCCCACCTTGCGTTCCACGGCCGGGCCCACCACGAAGGGACCGATACCCACAGCGAGTTCGCTCAAGCGGATGGTGGCGTTGGTGGTGGCATAGGCGATGTCCACCGCGCAGGCGATGCCCACACCGCCGCCCACACAATGGCTGTGGATGCGTCCGATGACGAACACTGGAACCGTGCGGATGGCGTTGATCACATGGGCGAAGCCGCTGAAGAACTCCAGCCCGCGCGTGCCGTCCTCGATGGCTACCAGTTCATCGAAGCTGGCGCCCGCGCAGAAGGCCTTGTCGCCCTCGCTCCGCAGCACGATCACGCGCACCGAAGGATCATTGCCACAGGTGGTGATGGCATCGGCCATGCCGCGCAGGATGTGGCCGGGCAGGCTGTTGCTCTTGGGGTGGTGGAAGGTGACCGTGGCGATGCCGTCGTTCACCGTGTGCTTCACATAACCGTCGCTCATGATGGCACAAAGATCGCGATGCGACCGCACATCTTATCGATCACCGAACACCGTCGAGCCAATCCTTGAAGCCTTTAGCGCGCTCCCGGCTCACCATCACTTCCGTTGGGGCGTTGGGCTTCAATTCCACCTTCAGCTTGCCGTTGAAGTGCTGATGGACCATGGCGATGCATTCCACGCAGGCGATGCACTGTCGGTTGAGGCGGTGGAAACTACGCGGGTCGAGCTGCGCTTCGATCTCGTCCAGCGGTTGGTCGATCAGGTGGCGTTTGCCGTTGCGGGTGTGCAGTTCCGTGGTCCCGTCGCTGCTGAGGAAGTACGCGATGTCGGCGGTGGCGATGGGAAGCAGTTTGGTACCCAGCTTCACCAGGAAACGGTCGCGGTAGATGGTCCCACGGCCCTGTACGGCCTCCAGCAGGCGTTGGATATCGGGCAGGGGAGGCGTATTCGTAGTGCGCACCAACCCCATGAACTTGGTCACGCTACGTGCCAGTTCCTCTTCTTCGATCGGCTTCAACAGGTAATCAATGCCATTGGTGCGGAAGGCCTCTAGCATGTAAGCGTCGTACGCCGTGGTGAAGATGATGGGGCAGGGGGGCGGCACCTGCTTGTAGATCTCGAAGCTGAGGCCGTCGCTCAATTGGATATCGCTGAAGATCACGTCTGGCGAGGTGTTCTCGCCGAACCAGGTCATAGCGGCTTGGATGGTGTCCACCACATCCACCACCTCCAATTGGGGATGGTGCGCGCTCAACAGCCCGTGCAACCTGCGATAGGCCGGTGCTTCATCCTCGATGATCAACGCTTTCAGCCTCATCAGACCCGTGCTTCATGTTGTGCGAGTTGCATCAAGGGGAGGGCTACGAGGAAGTGTTCGCGCGTCTCGATCACGTCCACCTGCCGTTCGCTGAGGTAGGCGTAGCGCTGTTTCACATTGCTGAGACCGGTGCCCGTTCCTTCCACGATCCCTTGCTTCCGGTGAAGGCTGTTACGCACCACCAACGTGCGACCGCTCTCGACATGGATGTGCACCTGAAGTGGTTTGGCAATGCTCGCCACGTTATGCTTCAATGCGTTCTCCAGCAGGAGTTGCAGGGTGAGCGGGGCGATGAGCGCGCGCCGGTGTTCGTCGGCCACGTTCACGTGGATGTGCAAGCTGTCAGTGAAGCGAACCTTCATCAGTGCGATGTAGGCTTGTGTGAAGTCGAGCTCGGTGCCCAGGTCCACCACTTCCTTGTCCTTGTGCTGGAGGATGTAGCGGTACACGTGACTGAGGTCCTTGGTGAAGCGCGCGGCCTGGTCGGCATCCTCGTGGATCAGTGCCACCAAGGTGTTGAGGCTGTTGAAGAGGAAGTGCGGCGACACCTGGTTCTTGAGCATGTCCAGCTCGGTACGCAGCTGGCGGCTCTTCAGTGCTTCGGCCTCGATGGCCTGGTGCTTCCACATTTGGAAGAAATACCCGGCTTCATAGAGGGTCCCCACCACCAAGGTGGCACCGAAACACTTCACCAGGTTCATGCGCCACTCACCGGTCTTGTAGGCGCTGGGTTCGAGTTCAAGTGCATCGAGTATCGTACACGCCGCGATGTCCACCGCGATGATGTATGCACTCAGCGAAACAACGGTGATCAGGATGCGTCTTCCGGTGCGCTCGATCCCGGGGAAGCGTTGCCGGAAATGCCCGATGATCATGTAGCATCCTTGCCAGATGACCGCGGTGATGCCCAGTGTGATGGTGAGGCCCAGAACGGTCGGCATCTCCGTATGGAACAAGAAGCTCAGGACAATGGCCAGTAACGGGATCCCGATGATACGGGGCCAGGGTTCCTGAAAGAGGCTGAAGCGTGCCATTGACTTGAACGCTCGAAAGTACCGCGAGGCGTGGGAATGACCATCCCATGGTCGCTGAAGCGTAGCATCCCAGGGCTGAAGTGTAGCTGGTTCCGGCTGAAGCGTGTCGGCAATGAAGAGGCTATACTGGCACGGCCCAACCCATGAACACGGCGATCCATCCCGCCTTTCCTCCTGGTCGACCGATCCATGGGATGCTGGGCGATCGGCGCCCTCCACTTTCGCCGTCGGAACGAACACCACATCCCACTACGCCATGTCCCATAACCTCTTCCGACCCGTGCTCAGTGCAGCAGTTTTGCTGCCCGCCCTGCTCTTCGCCCAGACCCAAGTGGTGAAGGGCACCATCAAGGATGCCGACTCCCAGATCACCCTGCCGGGCGCCACCGTGGTGGTGCTCAACAGCGATCCGGTGATCGGTGCCACCACCGATATGGATGGCCGCTTCCGCTTGGAGAACGTGCCCTTCGGTCGTCAGCAGTTACAGGTCAGCTTCATCGGTTACAAGCCTTCAGTGGTGCCCAACGTGCTGGTCACCGCAGGCAAGGAGGTGGTGCTGGAGATCGCACTGGTGGCCTCCGTGGAGAGCCTCAAGGAAGTGGTGGTGACCGGCGAGCGCACCAAGGACCGTCCGATCAACGAGTTGGCGAAGGTGAGCGCGCGTACGTTCAGCCTGGAGGAGGTGACACGCTACGGTGGCGGCCGCAACGATGTGGCACGCCTCGCCACCAACTTCGCCGGGGTCAGCGCTGCCAACGATGCGCGCAACGACATTGTCGTACGCGGCAACTCGCCCACAGGACTGCTCTGGCGGATCGACGGCTTGCCCATCGGCACCACCAATCACTTCGGCACACTGGGCACCACGGGCGGACCGGTGAGCGCGCTCAATACCAATCTGCTTCGCACCAGCGATTTCCTCAGCGGCGCCTTCCCGGCGGAATACGGCAATGCCAACGCGGCCGTGTTCGATGTGAAGTTCCGCAGCGGCAACACCGATGAACATGAGTTCACCGCACAGATGGCGGCTTTCAGCGGTGCGGAGTTCATGGCGGAGGGACCCATCAGTCGGAAGAACCAATCATCGTACCTCGTGAGTTACCGTTACGGTATCGCTGGTGCAGCGGCCACCGGGACCAGTGCGATACCATACTTCCAGGACCTTGCATTCAAGCTCAACTTCGGGAAGAGCAAGTTGGGCCGCTTCGAGCTCTTCGGCATGGGTGGGCGCAGCAACATCGACTTCATCGGTGCGGAACTGGACAGTACTGACCTCTTCGCGGATCCTACTGTGGACACCTACTTCACTTCGGACGTGGGGCTCATCGGCCTATCACACTTCCTTCAACTCGATGATAAGGGCTACCTGAAGACCACCATCGGTACTACCTACCTGGGTACGTCATTCCTGCAAGACAACATCATCGGAGGTGCTAGCGATCAGAACGCAGTGCGCTACCGAGCCACCGAAGCCTTCGACAACGAACAGCGCTACACGGTGAGCAGTCAGTACAACCGCAAGTTCTCTCCGCGCTTCAGCCTGCGCACTGGTGTGCTCAATGAAACGTATGACCTCGATGTTGACTGGACCGATCGCGACCGCCGCGCCGGGATCCCCGATGTGAACGGCGATGGCATCCCTGATTTCTTCGTCCAAGTGCGCGAGGTGAAGGGCGATATCAACTTGTTCCAAGCCTATGCGCAGGGCGAGTACAAGTTCACCGATGAGCTCAGCTTCACCGCGGGGTTGCACGGTCAGTACCTCGACTTCAACGACGACGTGATGCTCGCACCGCGCACCGCATTGGCCTGGCAGTTCAGTCCGAAGCAACGCATATCTCTGGCTTATGGCCTTCACGGACAAATGGCCTCCTTGCCGGTGTTGCTCTTCACTGACCCCACCACAGGAGCGAACAATCGTGACTTGGACTTCCAGAAGGCCCATCATGTGGTGCTGGCCTACGATCATCGGTTCGAAGGCGACTGGCGTGTAAAGCTGGAAGGCTATCACCAGTGGTTGTACGACCTCGGTATCGAGGACACTACGAGCAGTTACAGTGTAGTGAACGAGGGAGCGGACTTCATCTTCACCGAGCGCGGCGGGCTGGTCAGTGATGGAACGGGCCGCAACTACGGCGTGGAACTCACGGTTGAGAAATTCCTGAGCAAGGGTTACTACGCCCTTGTCACCACCTCGCTCTTCGATTCCCGCTACACCGGCAGCGATGGGGTGGAACGCAATACCGGTTTCGCCAACGATTACGTGTTCAACGCGTTGGTTGGAAAGGAATGGGGAATCGGCAAGGACAAGCGCAACGCCCTCACCTTCGATACCAAGTTCACCACGAGTGGCGGCCGACCCTTCAGCCCCATCGACCTGGACGCCACGCGCGCCAACCTGGGCCGGGAGGTGTACGTGGACGACGCTGCATACAGCCAGCGCTATAGTAACTATCTGCGCTTGGATGTGAAGTTCGGCGTTCGTATCAACGGCAAAGGCGGCAAGGTGAGCCACCAGTTCTTCATGGACCTGCAGAACATCACCGATCGCGAGAACATCTTTGTGGAACGCTACAACCGCGTCACCGATCGCATCAACCCTGTCTACCAGAACGGTTTCTTCCCGGACTTCATGTACAGGGTGCAGTTCTGAGGAACACGAATTAGGCAGTCAGCAGTAGGCAGTTGGCAGTCACCCTTTCAACTGCCAACTGCCTACTGCGAACTGCGAACTACCTAACGACCGAACCAACCATGCAACAGATCATCCTCATCACCGGCGCCAGCAGCGGCATGGGCAAGGCCTTCGCCAAGCGCCTCATCAACGAAGGGCACATCGTCTATGGGGCCGCACGCCGAGTGGACCAGATGCAGGACCTGGTGCAAGCCGGGGGGCGCAGCATCGCACTCGACGTCACCGACGATGAGTCCATCAGCGCTGCGGTGGAACGCATCATCGATGAACAGGGCCGCATCGATGTACTCATCAACAATGCGGGCTACGCCATCTACGGTTCGGTGGAGGAGACGTCGATCGCTGATGCGCGCCGCCAGTTCGAGGTGAACATCTTCGGGCTTGGGCGTATCACTCAGTTGGTGATCCCGCACATGCGCAAAGCCGGCAAAGGGCGCATCATCAACATCAGCAGCATGGGCGGCAAGATGTACACCCCGCTCGGCGCATGGTACCACGCCACCAAGCATGCGCTGGAAGGCTGGAGTGATTGTCTGCGCTTGGAGTTGAAGCCCTTCGGCATCGATGTGGTGATCATCGAGCCCGGGATCATCAAGACCGAATTCGCCGATGTGATGTCAGGGCCGATGTTGCAACGCTCCGGTGTGGGGCCTTACGGCGAGCTGGCACGACGGGTGGCCAAAGGCGCGGAGAACGGGAAGGCCGGTGGGCAGGGTTCGGCACCGGATGTCATCGCCGCGCTCGTATCCAATGCGGTCCATGCACGAAAGCCGCGCACACGCTACGCCGGTGGCTTCCTCGCGAAGCCGGTCATGTGGTTGCGCATTTACCTCGGCGACCGCTTCTTCGATCGGATGATCATGAAGGCAGCGTGAACCCGAGCAGGTTCAGCGCATGATGGGGAGCGGCACGAATTCCGTCTCCCCTTCGATCTTCGGGAACTCCTGGGCCATCCAGCGTTGACGCGCCGCTTCGATGTGGTCCTTGCTGGTGGCCACAAAGTTCCAGTGGATGAAGCGTTCCTCCGGGAAGGGTTCTCCTCCGAAGAGATAGACCGAGGTGCCCGGCTCCAAGGTGAAGGTGCAGAGCGAAGGTTGGGTGGACACCAGGATCTGCTTCGGGCCGAAGTGGTTGCCGTCGCTGATGATGCCACCCTGTAGGATGTACAGGCCCGCCTCGCCGAACAGGGCCGTCCCCAGGTCCACTTCCGCGCGCTCCGCACTCGTCAGTTCCAGGAAGAACAGTTTGCTGTACACCGGCACCGGCGATCGCTTACCGAACGCCTCGCCCGCAATGAGCCGGTAACGCACGGGGCCATCGGTCCATGTGGGCAGTTCTTCCTCCTTCGTATGGTGGAACTGAGGGTCCATATCCTCGCGTTCCTTGGGCAATGCCACCCAGATCTGCAAGCCGTGCAAGCGTTTGGGCTTGCCACGCAGGTGTTCGGGAGTGCGTTCGCTATGCACAATGCCCTTCCCGGCCGTCATCCAGTTCACGGCACCGGGCTTGATCTCCACAGTGGTGCCTAGGCTGTCGCGGTGTAGGATCCTGCCTTCGAACAGGTAGGTGAGGGTGCTTAGGCCGATGTGGGGGTGCGGTGCCACATCGAAGTCCTCGCCGTTGGGGAAGTCTGCCGGGCCCATGTGGTCGATGAAGCAGAAGGGCCCTACCAAGCGCTTGTCGCGAAAGGGCAGTAGGCGGCCCACCAGGAAGCTGCCGATGCTGGCCGGGCGTTCCTCGATGATCAGGTCGATGTTGGACATACGGCGAAAGTACGTGCCAAGGGAGGGTATGCTTCTGCGGATCGGCTTGTTCATAACGCAGCCGGTAGGTACTTGATCGGCCGCTCCACGTCCGATAGTTTCGCCCCATCCATGGAACCCCTGAAGGTTGTCGAGCTCTTTGCCGGTGTGGGCGGCTTCCGCATCGGACTGGAGCGCGCCAGCGATCGGTTCCGCGTCGTGTGGAGCAATCAATGGGAGCCGGGCGTGAAGCGGCAAGCGGCGTCCGACGTGTACAAGGCACGTTTCGGTGCTGAGCGCCATTCGAACGAGGACATCGCCTTGGTCCCGGTCAAGGAGATCCCGGCACATGACCTTCTGGTAGGAGGCTTCCCATGTCAGGATTATTCGGTGGCACGCACGCTGAAACAGGCGGCCGGATTGCAAGGCAAGAAGGGGGTGTTGTGGTGGGAGATCCACCGCATCCTGAAGGTGCGTAAGCCGGCCTTCATCCTATTGGAGAATGTGGATCGCCTCTTGAAGTCGCCAACGGGTCAACGCGGGAGGGATTTCGCCGTGATGTTGGCGTCCTTGGCGGACCTGGGTTATGTGGTGGAGTGGCGGGTGATCAATGCGGCCGATTATGGCATGCCGCAGCGACGCAGAAGGGTGTTCTTCGTGGCCTACCATCAACGCACCGCACTGGGCAAGGCTGCGACCCGTACCAAGGATCGCTCCCGTTGGATCATGGAAGATGGCCTGATCGCCATGGCCTTCCCGAGCGCTCCAGGCAAGGTGGGGTTGAGCGCCGTCACGTTGGATGGCGATCTCGCCGAAATCACCCGGAAGTTCAATAATGCAGGCAAGACCACGAAGAGCCCCTTCGCAAACGCGGGCGTATTGGTGGGGCGCACCGCCTACACCTGCGCCGTGGTGCCGGAATACGATGGTCCTCGCGCTACCTTGGGCGATATCCTTCTTCCCAGCCAACAGGTGCCGAAGGAATTCTTTGTGCCTGCCCGTCAGGTGAAGGATTGGAAGTACTTCAAGGGCGGGAAGTCCGAACGCCGGGTGGACCGGAGCAATGGATTCTCCTACGCGTACAGCGAGGGAGCCATGGCCTTTCCCGATCCCTTGGACAAGCCGTCGCGCACGATCGTCACCGGTGAGGGCGGTACGACACCTTCGCGCTTCAAGCATGTGGTCCCTACGCCTGAGGGCAAGCTTCGCCGCTTGACGCCCCTGGAGTTGGAGCGATTGAACATGTTCCCCGATGGACATACAGAGGGTGCCACGGACGCGAAGCGTGCCTTCTTCATGGGCAACGCCTTGGTCACCGGGGTGATCGAGCGCTTGGGCAAGGCCTTGGCGGAACGGGCCAAATAGTGCGGCGTTATGGAAATGATCGATCGATGCGCGAACGAGATGGTACTATGCGCTACTGTTCCTGATGGATCAACCGGAATACTGAGCCGTTTTCAGTACGAAGTGTGAACACGCCGGTTGGCCATGCATCCAGGTCGATCGTTGTCGATCCGCTTGCGAGCAGTATCGTATCGATCAACTGTCCAATTGAGGAATAGATGTACAACTTTGTTACGATGCCACTGGTAATTGTTACCGATCCAGTGGCCGGGTTAGGGTTTCCTGATAGTTGTTCGTGGGCGTTCTGTTCGTCCATGCCAACGTGTGAACTTACCAAGTAACCCCAGATAGCGTTCCGTTGACCCGAATCGTTCGGCCTTTGGATCTCCACGCCTTCCACTGTAAGGGACTCGGAATAGTAGCCGCCAAGTAGGAATTGGTCGGTACCGATGGCCTTCACCGTGGGGAATATTGGAAAGGAAGCCACTTCCTCCAACGTGTTCTCGTGGACCTTCACCATCCTGAAATCGTTCGGTTCATATTCTGCTACGAGATAGAAATATGAATTATAATTAAAAACCTGGTGTACTTTGAAAGGACCTACAGGAACGCAGGATTCTACATCACCAAACATGGATACTTTATAAATATAGCTCTGCGGCATATTGCCATAAGCGATTCCGTCGAATACGACCGTCCCAGAGTCAGCGTAAAAGCTTCCCAACGTATTCCAATCATTCGGACTCAGGCTGCTGATCTTTGCACCTAGAGGCTTTTCGATCGGAATGAACCGTATGATTTCGCCTGACCAGCTATAAACGCCAATTGAGTTGCCAAGATTGACCAGGATAGATGAGCTAGATCCATATAGGTCACAAATATTATGGCTCAGTATATCGATGCCATCTCCGCTGCAGGGGGCGATGAAGAAAATCTCTCCGGTTGGGGGGTCTAGCTTTATTAATGCGGAGTCTCCGTGATTGATCAACATATTCCCGGGTAGAACAGACATTGAATGGATGCCATGCTCATAGCCTTGAACCCATTGCAACGTTCCTGATTGGCTGTATTTCGCTAAGAAACCACCGTACCCAGGACCGATGATGGTGCCATCGAAGTTGGCCGGGTATTCGGGATCTAAAATGCCAACGTTGTACAAATAGTCGCCATCCGAACCTATTGCGGTACCCATCTCAATGCCGGATGTACTCGCCGTTCCGCTAACCTTGCTCCATAACTCATTGCCATAGCGGTCATACCTTGCCATGAATACACCACCACTACCTGGGTTATGGACAAGGGTTCCGAAATGGAGTGTGTCCGTCCTTCCTCCGGTCACAAAGGTCCCAACATAGTAATTGCCACCACTATACCAGTATATCACGTCGTTTACTACGCTTGCTGATACCCCAGTACTATTGTACACGCAAGACCTCAGTTCAAGTTCCTGCGCATAGAGCGTTTGCGCGCTGAGGACCAAAATGATCAGGAGGAATGGACAAGGTGATCTCATGTTACTGAAAGTTTGACGGTGGTCGTTGCTTTCGGTGTGCACTTGTGAAGGTGAAGAGTTCTCGACCGAGGTAGTTGGTCCTTTTCGGAAGAAGTCATCAGTCGGTATCGAATGCGGATCCATAGGTCTAATTCAAGATGTCTATCTGGACACGTGAAGAGGAGGCTGTTCAGTGGTTCTTGCTGGATGGGTCAGGACTCCTGTGATCGATAGGTCGTTCGAGAGAATTGCTGATCCCGTTATCAAAGTTCTGGTAGTCGGTTGGTATGGTCGAGGAAAGTTAAACAACCGCTCGCAAATTGCAGTAGGCCTACGAATTCCAGGTTGAGATCATTGTCTTGGACCTTTTCACTGCAGATCTCCATGTGCTCAGGTTCTTCCAGCGCAACCCGGGATCGGTTCAGGCGAAAGGGATTGTGGAGTAAGGTGGCGATGGATAAAGTCACTCGATCCTTGAACGGCCTGGATCGGGCTCGACGGACGCGAAGCGTGCCTTCTTCATGGGGAACGCCTTGGTCACCGGGGTGATCGAGCGCCTGGGCAAGGCCTTGGCGGAACGGGCCAGCTGACAGCAGCTGATCGTTCGGCTAAAGGTCTTTCACGTCATTGCCAACCTTGGTAAGGCTAAGCGTAACCTAGCGCCGCGCGTGGGAATG
>Ga0209717_1002637_pt1 | contig 16919 bp, 14 predicted proteins | sample AD_UKC048_MetaG_FD_184418 | JGI IMG/M metagenome (GOLD analysis project Ga0209717, IMG submission 184418) | Active sludge microbial communities of municipal wastewater-treating anaerobic digesters from USA - AD_UKC048_MetaG (SPAdes) (version 2) | ecosystem: Engineered > Bioreactor > Anaerobic >... | reverse complement strand
AATATTCCCGAGAAGGTCAGCGCAGTGGAGCACATGGAGTTGAGCAACATTGCCCAGCAAAACAACACGGGCAACCCCAATGCCGTGGTTTTTCCCCTGGCTTTGATCGATCGCTACAAAACCAGTCCAGTTGATAACCTCGAAATATTCAACAACGACTGGGTGGGGCTTTTGTTGACCAACAGCGGCCTGATGCAAAACCACAACGTTACCCTGGATGCTGGCAGCGAAAAAGCCCGGCTGTTTACTTCGGTTTCTTACCTGGATCAACAGGGGTTGATTCAAAACAACAGCTTCCGGCGCTTGGACATTCGGATGAATCCGGACATCCAAATCAGTAAAAACCTGAACCTGACCGGTACCTTTTTCTTCAACCAGGGCACGCGGATTGAACCGGCTGGCGCCTCCCCAGAGTTCATTATCCGCCAGGCGATTGGTTTACCAGCTACCGGCCCGGCCAAGTTTGGCGACGGACAATACGGAGACGCTGGACAATCGAACCGTCGCAACCCTCTGGGACAAGCCGAAGCAAGTGGCATCACCACCACCATCGCGCCTTCGATCATGGGACAGGCTCAACTGAACTACCGCCCCATCAAAGGGGTAGAATTGTCGGCTGCTTATGCCCGCGAACAATGGACGCCAAATACCAAACGTTTCCAAAAAAACTACGACATCTACGTGCCGAACGTAGCCAACAAAACTTATGACTTCTCGGGTAGATACCCAGGCACCAATGCCCTGAGCGAAACCTATTCATTCAATTACCGCAATACTTTTCTGGCGCAAGGATCGTACCAGTACACCAAAAATGGCAACGACGCCAAACTCATGCTGGGCTACCAAACCGAGGAGTTTTCCAACCGCAGTTTGGGCGCTTCCCGCTCCGACTTCGTGAATGAAGACCTGGATTACCTCAGTCTTGGTGGAGCCAACCGCGACAACTCTGGCGGTGGTACCGAAACCGCACTGATTGGTTACTTTGGCCGTTTGAACTACGCATTCAAGGACAAGTACCTGCTCGAAGTCAATGGCCGTTACGATGGTTCTTCCCGTTTTTCGCAGGAACTGGACAAGCAATGGGCCTTTTTTCCATCCGCATCCGCCGCCTGGGTGTTTAGCCAGGAGGGATTTTTGAAAGACAATGCGATTCTCGAATTTGGTAAAATCCGCGGCTCCTGGGGAACCCTGGGCAACCAAACCCTGCCCGACAATTATCCTTTTGCAGCAACCTACACTTCGGGAACAAACTACTACTTCAACAACATCACCAATTCGGGATTTTCCCTGACTGAGGCCGTCAACCCCGGCATTACCTGGGAAAATTCGACCCAGAAGAACATTGGATTGGATTTGGCTTTTTTGAAAGGCCGCTTGAATGTTACGGCTGATTACTACATCAAAGAGATTTCCGACTTGCTGTTCCGCAAGCCGATCCCTGCGTACACGGGTTTGAGCCCGGCGTACCTCAACCTTGGGTCGATGGAAAACCGGGGCTGGGAATTGGCCATCACATTCCGCAACCGCGTGGGCAAATTAAAGTACGACATCACGGGTTTATTGGCCGATGTACAAAACAAGGTCACTTCACTGCCCGGCGTCCCGAACCTGGATGAAGGTTTACTCCGCTCGGAAGTGGGGCAACCCCTCCGTTCTTACTACGGCTACAAAGCGGTTGGCTATTTCCAAACCGTAGAAGAAATCGCTGCTGCACCGACGCACTTTTTCACCCCGAAACCTGGCGATATTCGGTATGAAGACCTCAATGGCGATGGGAAAGTGAACACCGACGACCGCACCTTTATCGGCAACAGTTTCCCACGTTACGAATACAGTTTCAACCTCAACCTGGAATACGGCATTTTTGACCTGAATGCCTTCATTCAAGGGGTAGGGCAGAAGGAAAACTACATTTCGGGAACGGGTGCCTGGCCTTTCTTTGCGGCGGATTTTATTCCGTCATTGCTGGCGGTACACAAAGATTATTGGACCCCCAGCAATCCGGATGCGGCATTCCCACGCTTGTTGCCAGCCATTGGTGTGAACGGAACCAACTCTTCATTTTGGGTAAAAAATTCGGCTTATTTCCGCTTGAAAAACGTCAACCTCGGGGTTCGTTTACCCGAAAAATTGGCCGACAAACTGGGGGTTCAGCGGGCGCGCTTGTACGTAAGTGGCCAAAACCTCTTCACCCAAACCGAGTTTTGGGAAGGTTTTGACCCAGAGATCAACAACAACACCGCCGAGTTTTATCCCTTGATGAAAACTTACACCATCGGACTCAATGTCAGCTTTAAGTAACCAACCCTTGACTTTAGTCCTGGGAAAAGAAAAAGACATGAAAAACCTACTATATATCACTTTCCTTCTCGTGCTGCTCTCGGCTTGTAGCGAAGAGTTTCTCGATCGGCAGCCCCTGGATGCACCATCAACCGCGACCTTCTATTCCAACGAGGCCGAAATCAAACTGGGATTGACCGGAGTGTACAACGCCGCCTTTTGGGCCAGAGCTGGTAATGTACCCGACCTTAAACGCATCGAAGGCAGTACCGATTTGGTCATTTCCCGCAAAACTGATCCTGAAGCACAGATTGCCCAGGGGGACAATGGCCCATTTATCCCCGGTAATGCCTGGTCGGAAAACTCCTGGGGACAGGGTTACCGCGTAGTTGCCCGCGCCAACGACATGTTGGAGGGCATGCAACGGGGTAAAGACGCCACCCCTGCTGCTGCTTATGCCAAAATGCGGGCAGAGGCCTTGACCCTGCGGGCCTGGGCGTATTTCAACCTTATGGTATGGTACGGCGATCCGGTGTTTTATACCAAACCACTGCTGCCGGAGGAGTACGAGACCCAGGTGCGCACGCCAGTGGCTACCGTCGCCAAAGAATTGTACAAAGACTTGGATGAAGCTTATGCTGCGCTCGACGTTGCGCCAGCCGATAAAGGGCGGGTAAACAAGGCATTTGCCTACGGCCTGAAAGCCCGTTTGGCCATGTTGATCAAAGATTTCCCAACGGCGTCTGCAGCTTGTAAAACAATTATTGATGGGAATCAGCATGGCTTGAATCCCAGCTTTCCCAATCTTTTTACCCTAGCGGGACAAAATGCCAATGCCGGGAAAGAAATCATCTGGGCTATGGTATATCCATCCGACAACGCCAACATCAGCAGCTGGATTTCGGTAGGGTACACCCCACGGCAGACTTTGGGTGCGCAAAGCAACAATTTTCCGACTCAGGCCATGGTTGATAAATTTGAGTGCACCGATGGTTTGCGCATCGACGAGTCGCCGCTTTACGATCCGGCCATTCCTGCTCTGAACCGCGATAAACGCCTGCGTTGGACCCTGCATATGCCCGGTGATACCATCGAAACGCGGATGTCGGTGGGTGCAAGTTTGCCGTACCAAAATCCGAACCAACGTTTCATTTACACCATTCACCGCGACTCTATTTTCCGCTGGAATTGGAATACTTCCAAGTTTGACATCGTCAAGGGTAACCCTGATTTTGTCACCTCTTCCAACAGCGTTTGGCAGTTTGGAGCAACTGGTGCGGTTGGTGGTGTAGGTTATGTATGGCGCAAATACACTGACCCCGCCCAATACCAGTGGGAATTAAAGACAGGGTACATCGTCATGCGCTACGCTGAAATTTTGTTGATGTATGCCGAAGCGCAAATTGAACAAGGAATCGCCGATGCAACGGTAGTCAAAGCCATCAATGATGTGCGTCAACGTGCTGGTCAACCGGCTACCACTCAAACTTCGATTCCTAAACTGCGCCAACTCGTGCGGCGGGAACGCGCTGTGGAGTTCGCCATCGAAGGACTACGCTTGTTCGACATTCGCCGTTGGGGGATTGTTTTGGATGTGCTGAACACCCAAATTGTGGGGGCGGCTAAAAAGCCATCTGATGTACCGGATAAACCCTCTTTTGGTGCCCCCGGTTCAGTGCAGGATCTGAATGACATTCCAGACTATACCACGAGTATTGCCAAGCGCATCAGTAGCCGAAATGAGCGGCGTTTGAATACAGCCAAACACCTCTTGTGGCCTTTGCCATTGGGCGAGTTGGACAAGAACAAAGGATTAAAGCAGAATGCAGGTTGGTAAATGACCACCCAATTTAGTCGGGAGTCTCCCTGGGGCAAGCCAGGGGGACTCTTTTGTTGCAGGATTGTTTTTTCAAAATAACTTATTCCTACATTTCATGAATCAAAAAAGCACCTCCTGCATTGCGAACCTGTTATTTTGCATGGTTTTGCTTGCTGGTTGCCAAAAAGGCGCAACCCCGGTTGACGTCAAACCCGACACCCCTCCAACGGGCCTTCCCCCCATCTCCAAACACGTGCGTGGCGTATGGTTGACCAATGTAGCCAGTCAGGTACTGTACTCCGCCGAAGGCATCAAAGCTGCTGTCAAGAACTGTCGCAAAAGTGGCATCAACCATATTTTTGTGGTCATGTGGAACAAAGGCCGCACCTTGTACCCCTCCAAAGTTATGCGCGATAGCTTCGGGATTGAAATTGAAGAAGCGCTGCAAGGGCGTGATCCGTTGAGGGAACTGATTGATGCCGCACATGCAGACTCGATCAAAGTATATGCCTGGATGGAATACGGATTTGCCGCCGAAAACAGTGGATTCGGTGAACACATCTTGCGTTTGCGGCCACATTGGGCTGCCCTGGGACAGGATGGGAAAGTGGTGGTCAAAAACGGATTCAAATGGATGAATTCCCTGAACCCTACCGTACAAAATTTCATGATGGCACTGCTCAAAGAGGTGGTAGTCAAATACCCGGATCTGGATGGCATTCAGGGCGATGATCGCTTGCCCGCACTGCCTTCTGAGGGGGGCTACAATCCTGAAATTCTGGCTGCGTACAGGTCCGAAAACAACGGTGCCGAACCAACGCACTTTAAAACTGACCAAACCTGGGTCAACTGGCGAGCAGAGCGCCTCAATCAATTTGCCAAACGCATTTACACCGAACTGAAAGCCATTCGACCCGGCCTGAAAATCGCCATGTCTCCAAGCATTTTTCCTTTTGCCAAAACGGAATACCTGCAAGATTGGCCTACCTGGGTACAAAATGGTTGGCTAGATTTGATCTCGCCACAGATTTACCGCTACGACCTTACAGCGTACAGCAATGAATTGACGAAAATTATCTCGCAACAAATCCCGACAGATAAACTGCATTTGCTTGCACCAGGCGTTTTGCTGAAGTTGGGCACCTATAAACCCAGCGAAGATTTTTTGAAGTTGATGGTCAAGGAAAACCGTTTGCGGAAAATAAATGGAGAGCTGTTCTTTTTCTATGAGGGATTGAGTGGGCACGCGGGGTATTTTGCGGGCTATGCTAAAGAGTAATCAGGGGGCCAACACCTGCTCAAACACCATCGCAAAAGCCCCCAACATCCCCGCATTGTCGCCAAGGGTAGACACTTTGATTTCACAATCCGATGCCAACTGTGGCAAGCTGTGCATGCTGATGCCCCGAATGATGGCATAACGCATCGATTCCATTACTGGGATAAAACCTCCCCCCAAAACCACCAATTCCGGGTTGAGTAAATCGATCAATACGGCGAGTGAACGGCCGAGTTGTTCACCCATAGTGCTCAGGATTTCGGCGCTGTTGAACTGTCCTTTTCCGGCTAGGGTCAGGATTTTTTTATAGGGCAAAACCTGGCCCGTTTGGGCAGTATATGCCATTTCCAAAGCCAGGCCGGATACAATTGTTTCGAGGCAACCTTTTTTGCCACAAACACAAAGCCGATTGTTGTCGGCGGCGAAAATATGGCCAAATTCCCCGGCGAATCCAGAATGGCCACTATGCAATTTTCCATTGGAAATCAAACTGACGGCCAAACCCCGGTTGAGGTTGACGCAGATGACGTTCTCCTTGTTTTGGGCTGCACCAAAAGAATTTTCGCCCCAGGCGAGCAGGTGGGTGTCGTTGTCAATAAACACAGGAACGCCCCATTCTGCTTGCAAGTATTCAGTCAGCGGGTGTTCAAAATGGAGATAAGAATGGCTGATGCCTTTTTTGTGGTTGACCCGCCCGGTGATCCCAATCCCTACACCCAGGATTTTTTCTTGTGGGATGTTGCGGCTCTCCACAATCTCGGGGACGATGTTGAGCAAAAACCGGAAGGCAGCATCTTTATCAGCAATGTCAAATGCATCCGATTCGTATTCGTACACAACCTCGCGTTGGAGGTTGACAATATTGAGCTTAAAGGAACGTAAAAGCAGTTCAATCCCAATCACATACCCCATGTTGGGATTCAAGGTGTAGGTCACTGGGCGACGGCCTCCGCTGGATTCCCTTTTGCCGGATTTGACGAGCATACTTTGTTGTTCAAAGTCTTCGACAAGTTTGGTTCCGGTGGGTACACTGAGTTCCAAAAACTGACACAATTCGGGTATGCTAAGTTCTTCGTGATGAAACAGCAAGCGAATGATTTTGCGTTTCTGGGTATTTTGTTTAGATTGAGTACCGTACTCGGCAGTTTTTTCCAAAAATCTCCAAGCCATCGTTTGTTTTTTAACCGACTTCAAAAGTAATAATTATCAAGTGGTGCTTGAAAAATGAAAATTATAAAAAAAATTATTAAGATTGTCATAAATTTAATAAACTATACAAGCAATGCAGCATTTTGCCAATCAATACCGGGATGAATTACTCGAAAATGTCATCCCTTTCTGGCTCAACAACAGCAAAGATGAAAAAAATGGCGGATATTTTACTTGTTTAGATCGCCAGGGCGTGGTTTTTGATACCGATAAATTCATGTGGTTGCAAGGGCGTGAGGTTTGGTGCTTCAGTATGTTGTGCGACAAAGTGGAACGCCGCCCAGAATGGTTGGCAATGGCTCAGCACGGAGCTGCCTTTATGCAAAAATATGGGCGTGATGAGCGGGGCAATTGGTACTTTTCAACGACAGCCGATGGCCGCCCTTTGATGCAACCTTACAATATTTTTAGCGACTGTTTTGCCATGATGGGCTTTGCTGCACTCGATAAAATTGCCCCTTCGGAAACCTATCAAACGATCGTCCGGGAAACTTTCGAAAACATCTTAAGGCGCCGGGACAACTGGAAAGGCGATTACAATAAAGCCTACCCCGGTACCCGCCCACTGCGGAATTTTGCGCTACCGATGATTTTATGCAACCTCAGTCTGGAAGCCGAACACATTCTGGGTACAGAGTTGGTCAATTCATTCATACCCACGGTCATCCACGAAGTGATGGAGGTTTTTTACCAATCCGATTCAGGCTTGACTCTGGAAAATGTACAGCCGGATGGCAGTTTTTCGGATTCTTTCGACGGCCGTTTGCTCAACCCCGGGCACGTCATTGAAGCCATGTGGTTCATCATGGATTTGGGGCATCGCTTGGGGGATCAGGCGTTGATCCAAAAGGCTTGCGACCGCATGTTGGCCACCCTGGAATACGGATGGGACAAGGAGTACGGTGGCATTTTTTACTTCCTGGATATTCTGGGTCATCCTACCCAACAATTGGAATGGGATCAAAAACTCTGGTGGGTACACATCGAAACCTTGGTAGGCTTGGCTAAGGGCTACCAGTATACGGGTGACGAACGTTGCAAAAACTGGTTTGAAACCATTCATGAGTACACCTGGAAACACTTCAAAGACCCCGAATACCCCGAATGGTACGGCTATCTCAACCGCCGGGGCGAAGTGCTGTTGCCTTTAAAAGGAGGGAAGTGGAAAGGTTGCTTTCATGTGCCGCGGGGATTGTACCAGGTATGGAAAACGTTGGAAGTGAAAAGTGAAAAGTGAAAAACGAAAAGTACAGGGAGGAAAGATGATAAAAGAAAGATTGTACTTTCGTCCTGGCATTCTTTGTTTCACTTTTCACTTTTATACCTATGCGTTTGTTGCTGATTTTATTCTTTACATCTTTTGCTTTTTTTGCGCAAGCACAAGCGCCTTATGGCGAAATTAGGGGGGTGTGGTTGGCTGCCCAGGGAACAGATGCACTCAATTCGCGCGAAAACATCCAAAAAGCCGTCGCCAATTGTAAGAAAGCGGGCATCAACAACATTTATGTCTCCACCTGGAATCGGGGCTACACCCTCTATCCCAGCGCCATCATGATGGAGCGTTTTGGAATCGCCCTCGATCCAAAATTCGGCAAACGCGACCCCCTTAAAGAACTGATCGAGGAAGCGCATGCTGTAAAAATCAAGGTACACGCTTGGTTCGAATTTGGTTTTGCAGCAGCTTACCGGGATACGGGTGCGTACATCTTGAAAAAATATCCCTATTACGCGGCCATTGACTCCGCTGGGAAGGTCGTGGAAAAAAACGGCTTCAAATGGATGAATGCCTTTCATCCGCTGGTGCAAAATTTCATGAAGAGCCTGGTACTGGAAGTTGTTCAAAAATACGATATTGATGGCATCCAGGGCGATGACCGGATGCCCGCACTTCCTTCCACAGCGGGGTACGATTTGTACACCGTCAATGCCTACAAAAAAGAACACTACGGATTGGCTCCACCTTCCAACCATTTGGACAGTTCCTGGATCCAGTGGCGGGCCAAACGTTTGAATACCTTTGGTAAGGATTTGTACCAGTCCGCCAAAGCGCTTAAACCCAACCTGCTGGTGAGTATGGCACCCAGTATTTACCCATGGTCATTGCAAGAATACTTACAAGATTGGCCAAGCTGGCTCCGCGAAGGGTATGTGGATTATATAATCGTACAGCTTTACCGCTACAAACTGGATGAATACGAAAAAATCCTGCAAGAAACCCTTCAGCATGCGGGGGCCAAAAAAGACCGGGTGTACGCAGGGGTACTCAGCAGCCTGGTCGGTGGCTACCTGGCTACCCCAGAACTGCTCAAAGGCATGCTGGCTTTGAACCGGAAGTATGGCTTGCCGGGTGAGGTGTTTTTTTATTACGGGGGAATGGAGAAGCAGGGGAAGTTTTTTAAGAGATTTTGACTATGTGGGCGAGGGGAATTGTCATCATCCCCTTTTTCCCAATCCAACAAAGCAATGATCTCCCAAAAGCGGCTTTCACTCAAGGGGTTCTTGGTGTGGTTTTGATTCAATTCCACACTGATCGTGGCTGTCTTGCTTGTCTTTCCGTTTATGTTCTATTGTTTCGTACCACGCTTTCTCAGGCCGGCTTGTTGGATAACCATTTTCAATACGAAACTTTTTCCGCTCTTCGGTAAAGTTCCACCACGTTTTATTCGTATCATTTGTTTTGGCAAAATTTACCACCAACCTGAACTGGTCTTCAACGCAAGGATCTATCCAATATCCCTTTTTCTGTTCGTATTCGTCCGTCAAATTTGCTCCGTCTTTATTTTTTAGTTCGTCAAATGAGTAGTAACCCAAAAACACTAGATCTTCGGCAAATTTAATCCCGATTGACGGAACAGTTTGAAATGCTGCCAAAGCGTGTATTTCCTTTGCTCTTTCAGGTGTTGAGTTTAGTAGCACTTCCAATTCGTCAGACGCATAGTTAAGAATGTCTTTTATTTTGACTTTATTCTTTTTCAGGTTTGCTTTCTCAACGTCAGTGAGTGGCACCTTAATGTTTGTCTTATTCTTCATCTTCAGCAAAAGTCAGTAAATAACCATTGTTATCTTCAATAGAAAATTCATAGGGATCTCCCAGAAGTGATTTTCACTCAAGGGGTTTTTGGTATGGTCTTGGTTCAATTCCACACTGATCTCTGCTTCGGGATACTTTTCTTGTAGATCCCGAATGACTGCTTCATTGAGCGAACGGAGTGGGAGTTTGATGGTTTGGGTCATGCATTTTGAAGTTGGATACTAAAATAAGCTAATTTTTTGAAAAATTCGTGAGCTGATTTTAATTCTTAACCGCAAAAGGAGTTGCTAGATGAATAACCGTACCAATTATTATGGGTTAAGGTAATTAATCCTTGACCAAAGAGTTTGAAGTTGTCGGTAAAAAAACCTAAATTTGAAAGAAAATCCAATTAATGGTTTTAGAAAGAACAGCAACTGAAGTGATCATCCGGCTTCCTGCCAATATCAACTGGGAAGACCTCGAATTGATGTTGCGCTTCATCCGATACCGGGAAAATGTTGCCAAGAGCAATGCGAAACAAGAGGACATCGACCAATTGGCGAAAGAAGCCAACCAGCAATGGTGGGAAGAGAATAAGCATCGTTTCCTTAAAGAATCATGAAAATTGTTGTCGATACAAATATCGTCTTTAGTGCGATGTTGAACCCATCTGCTACCATTGGTCAGATACTGATTTATGGGCAGCGTCAATTTCAGTTCTATGCGCCCAATTTGGTCAAAGAAGAAATCAAACGACATCGCGGCAAACTTATCGCACTTGCCGAACACTTTGATGAGTCTACTTTTGAAGACATCCGGGATGAAGTGCTTAGCTGCTTACATTTTATTTCCGAAGAACAGATTCCATTCGACTATTGGCACAATGCCATCCCCATCGTCAGAGATACGGATATGAATGACATCGCTTTTGTAGTGCTGGCCGAGTATCTGGACGCTAGATTGTGGACTGGCGATAAACAACTATCAGCCGGACTCGCAAGGCGGGGCTTCAGTCGAGTGATTACAACGAATGAATTAAGTGCATTCCAGTTTCCTGAAGAATAGAGCATCGTGCCGATCAAATCGTGTATTGCAATGAGGAACTTTACCCCATCACTGGAAAATCGATTAGAGAGTGTACTTGCTCAAAGGGATACATCTGAGCTGGGAAGCAGGGGAAGTTTTTTTTTGCAAAGCCTAACACCTCCGGCCAACGTAAGCATTAGCAATAAGTACGGGAACATTAGTACTCACATTAAAATCGCAAGCCAGCAACACGTCATTTTTGAATCCCCGAGCAATCAGTTCTTTACCTGAGTTGCAATTTTCAATTTCTACCAAAAGATTGGACTTGACGCGTTCAAAAATTGCCAATCCCGTTTTGCTTTCAGGCGACAAATTTCCCGTCAAATACGAAATGATTGCGCCTGCACCGATTAAATCTTCAAAAGCAACCCTTAAGGTGTGGTCAGGCCATTGTTCACCTGCGGTAATCAGGGCTATTTTTTTGCCATAACTTTTTGCAAGTGTGGCCACCGCTTGGGCATTTCTTAAACTACCACATAAGGTGGGCGTTGATTTTGTGGATAAGGTTAACGTTGAGCCATTGGGTGAGGGTAATACCAATCTAGTTTCGGGCTTAATATTTAACAATGAGGTCGGCGAAAGAGAATAGCCGTCGCTATATTTTCGGGTAAAACCGGCAAGTTCTGCATCCAGGGTTTTTGCGTACTCAATTGCAGTCTCGTCTTTCCAGCGATATGGGTAAATGATGGCTCCATTTTGAGTAGCTATGTCTACACAAGTTGAAAAAGAAAGAATGTCAACAATGATGATGACATCAGATATGGGAGCAAGTTCTTCAACTCCCCGAATCCCCCATTCGAGCCTGATGTCAAACTCTTGTTGATTGTAGGTCATTGGTTGTGGTCGAAATTTGTTTGACTGGAAAACCAAAGTTGTCACTCACCCCTCATCCCTCACCACCACAAACCCCTCCACAAACGGATCAACCACCTCCTTCAGCACCTCCCCAAAACCTTCCCCATATTTCATGTAAAAATTCAAAAAATTATCCACCCGTTCCTGCAAGCCATTGCCTGGAAACAACTTTTCCTTCAGGCTCCGAATCTGGTTGATTCCCGTTTCGTGTTTTTGTTTTTCGGCGCGCACGAGGCGGCCTTCCAGTTGCTCCAGTACTTTTTCTTGTTTGACGGCTTCGGCCAGTACCGCTTTTTCGAGGGTAGGGTCTACACTCAGGGCTTTTTGGCGCACCTGTTCGAAAAGGGCCTGGAGTTGGGTCATTTCTGCTTTGAGGCTCAGTTCACCTTCCGAGTTGAGCGCCACGTACTGTTTGATCAGGAATTCGGTGTCTACAAAGAGGTCTTGTACCCGCAAGCCCAGTTTGTCCATGCGGCTGGAAGTCGCTTTGTCGATCCAGAGCAGGGAGTTGCGGCGTACCAGCATGGGGTAGTTGAGGCCAAAATGGGCAAACTGGCTTTTGCGCTCCAGCCAGTAGGCAATCTCGCCGCCGCCGCCCACGTAGGCCAGATTGGGCAGGATGAGCTCCTGGAACAAGGGCCGCAGCACCACATTGGGGCTAAACCGTTCAGGGTGCGCCTCCAGTTCGGCTTCCATTTCGGCAGGCGTAAAGCGGAGCTCGGTATTCAGGACGCTGAAAAAATCGCCCTCGCGCACGATGCGGTCGCGACGATTGGCTTGCAGGTAAAACAGGTTGATGTCGCGGGCGTGCGCCTGGCCGGAGAATCCTGCCGCTGTCAAGGCCTCTTGCGCTGCGGAAATCAGGGCTTGAGAGCTTTGTTGAAACAGCTCTTCGCGCATGATCGGGATGAACAGGCGTTTGAAAGCCGGGACGTTCATGTTCAGCGCCACCAGGCCGTATTTGCCAAACAGGCGATTGACCAAATCGATCGTGGCGTCGGCGTACAAGGCGTGGCTGGTGTAAGCCACTTCAATCTGCTGGTAGATGTACGCGCCGTTTTCACTTTCGCCCAAGAGTTCTTTCAACTGCGCGAGCACGGGCCCTAGCGTTGCGGTCGACATATCACCACAAGAGCCACCTACGGCATCGTGTTCCCAGCGCAGGGTTTTGCCAAAAAGGTTGGCGTGGTTGATTTCGTCAAAATCGTGGTCTTCCGCGCCATTGACCAGCATGGGTACAAAACTGTACGCCGGATAGGTCACACGCAATTCTTCGGCCAGCTTGATCGTGGTGAACACTTTGTACCAATAAAACAGCGGTCCGGTGAACAGACTGGGCTGGTGGGCCGTCACCACCACGAAGGTGTTGTTTTCGGCCAACAATTCGATGTTCAGCGCAACGCTTCTCGGGGTATCGAGCCCACTGTATTGCTGGCGCAGCGCGGCGACGAGCACTTCGCGGTTAATGACTTGTTTGGCTTTATCGGTAATCACTTGTTGGAAATCATCCAGCGAAGGATTGTATTGATAAAATGGACGCATTGCCGGATTTTGGGTGGCATAAGCTACGTCTTTGGGGGCCAATTGTGGCACAGTCGGATAAGGGAGGATGGTAACGTCCATGTCGGGTGATGCGGTTAGTGTGGCGTTTTTTTGGTGTAAAAGCATTTTGGACGAATAAAATTTTATATTTGTTGAAAGGAAGTTGAAAAGTGTAAAGTTGAAGAGTTGAAAAGTTGGGCTACTCAATATTGGAACATTCATCTTAAAGCTCAAATATTATGCTACCCCACTTTTCAACTCTTCAACATTTCAACTCTTCAACTTCTCTAAATAAAACGAACCCCGAATTAGTTTAAACCACCCATTAAATTCTCCTTTTTCAGCCATGCAGCAATACATTCTTGCCCTCGATCAAGGCACCACCAGCTCACGCGCCATCTTGTTTGACCACGATGGCAAAGTGGCCGCAGTACGCCAACAAGAGTTCACCCAATTTTATCCCCAGCCCGGCTGGGTGGAGCACAATCCGCTCGAAATCTGGAACACCCAACTGGCCGTAGCGCGGGAAGTGCTGCAGGCCAATGGTGTAAAACCGAGTCAAATTGCGGGTATCGGCATCACCAACCAACGCGAAACCACGGTGGTTTGGGACAAAAATACCGGTCAACCCGTATTCAATGCCATCGTGTGGCAAGACCGCCGCACCGCCGCCATTTGTGACGAACTGAAAGCGCAGGGCGAAGAAGCTTACATCAAGGCCCAAACAGGTTTGGTGGTGGATGCCTACTTTTCGGGCACCAAGGTAAAATGGATTCTGGACAATGTGGAAGGTGCGCGTGAAAAAGCCAATCGAGGTGAGCTGTTGTTTGGCACCATCGACAGCTGGCTGGTCTGGAAATTGACGGGAGGCAAGGTACACATCACCGATTATTCCAACGCCTCGCGCACGCTGATGTACAACATCCAACAACTGGAATGGGACCAACATTTGCTGGATGTACTGGGCGTTCCAGCGAGTATGTTGCCGCAGGTGAGCCCTTCCAGCCAGATTTACGGCCAGACCAGCGCGGAATTGTTTGGTGCGGAAATTCCCATCGGGGGTATTGCGGGCGACCAGCAAGCTGCCCTTTTTGGGCAGGGTTGCTTCCAGCCGGGTGCGGCCAAAAACACCTACGGCACGGGCTGCTTCATGCTGATGAATACGGGGAAGGAGCGCATCACGTCCAATGCCGGGTTGCTCACCACCATCGCCTGGGGCTTGAATGGTGAAGTACACTATGCCCTAGAAGGCAGTGTGTTCATCGCCGGAGCTGCAATCCAATGGTTGCGCGACGGCCTCAAAATCATTGACGAATCGCCGGATTCGGAGTTTTTTGCCATGAAAGCCCCGAGTACCGAAGGCGTTTACGTCGTGCCTGCCTTTGCTGGTTTGGGTGCGCCATATTGGGACATGTACGCGCGTGGAGCTATTTTTGGACTAACCCGAGGCACTTCCAAATCACACCTGATTCGGGCCACGCTCGAATCATTGGCCTATCAAACCAAAGACGTGCTGGGCGCGATGGAAAAGGATGCCGGGACACCACTTGCCGTTTTGCGCGTCGACGGCGGTGCTTGCGCCAACAACCTGCTGATGCAATTTCAGGCGGATATTCTGGGCGTGAGTGTGGAACGCCCCAAAATCATTGAAACAACTGCCCTCGGCGCCGCTTATCTGGCAGGACTGGCCTGTGGTTTTTGGACCATGGCCGATCTGCAATCCAAGTGGCACCTCGACCGCGCTTTCCACCCCAATATGTCGGCGGAAGAGCGGGCGAAACTCTACAAAGGTTGGCAAAAAGCCGTGGAGCGGACGATGGGCTGGGAGGAGTAAACCCTTTCAATGGTTAATGACGAATGATTCGAATGACGAGTGACGAATAAGCCGTCAACGTTTGGCCGTATTCGTCACTCGTCATTCGAATCATTCGTTATTCCATATTGTTTTTCATTTTTTCCCAAACACCGTGATGCTGCTAATGTCGCCTAATTTCTGTTTGGCAACTTCAACATCCGCTGGAGAAAGGTATTGCTGTAGAACTTCCTCGGGCAAAACGATGGGTTTTTCCTTTTGCAGAGTCACTTCGGTAAACCCGGCATCTTTGATCAATTGCAGATAGTCCGTCTTTTGGATGGCACCCGAAACACAGCCAGCGTATAACTCCGCTGCTTCTTGTAGTGCGGGCGGCAGGTCTCCTTCGATGACGATGTCAGAAATGCTGAAGTGGGCACCGGGTTTGAGCACGCGGTAGATTTCTGCAAAAACATTGGCCTTGTTGGGCACGAGGTTGAGTACGCAGTTGCTGACCACCACATCGACCGAATTGCTGGCAACGGGCAGGTTTTCGATGTCACCGTGACGGAATTCTACATTGTTGAAGCCCAGTTTGGCCACATTGGTACGGGCACGAGCAATCATAGCTTCCGAAAAATCTACCCCGATGACTTGTCCTTTTTCGCCAGTTTCGTGGCGGGCTACGAAGCAGTCATTGCCTGCACCAGAGCCTAAATCCAGGACGGTATTGCCCGGTTTGATTTGGGCAAATTGAGTGGGCAAACCACAACCCAGGCCCAGGTCAGCGTCCTGATTGTAGCCTTCCAGGCCACTGTATTCATCGGCCATGAGGGTATACACTTCATCGCTGGGGCCACAACAACTGGTGTCGCAACAGCCGCTGGCTTTGTTGGTCGATTGGGCAATGGCGCTGTATTTGCTGTGCACCAATTCCTTGAGTTCTTGTTCGCTACGCATTGATCGCTATTTTACGATTATTTAATTTATCGCAATATTACGATTGATTATTCAACTTGTCAAGGCTTGTTTGAAAAAAAGTGTATAATTTGGGCTAAAAATAAGCATTGCCCTAGATTCTAAGGGTGATAAAAATCCTGTAATTCGCTGATTATGTTTTTAGTAGAACCATACACCCGCAACTTGGAAAATTTGTACCGCGAGCATGGCAACCCGGTTTTTGCAGAAGGAGCATCCCGGTACATGAAGTATCGTTTTCCTTATTTTGGGGTAAAAACGCCCCTGCGCCGGGAATTGGCAGCAGCGTTTGTAGCAGCGCATGGCTTACCCGCAGGAGAAGACCTCAAGGCGCTGTGTCGGGCCTGCTTTGATGCCGAGTACCGCGACATCCATTATTTTGTGGGAGATGCGCTGCGCAAAAAGATCAAGACCTTGGAGGTATCCTTCCTGGATGTTTTTGAGGAATTAATTGGTATAAATTCCTGGTGGGACTCGGTGGATTTTTTGGCCCCGAAGCTGGCTGGGGGTCTGTTTTTGCGTTTTCCGGAGCAAATCCCGTTGTACACCGATCGTTGGATTGAAAGTGATAACTTTTGGTACCAGCGTGCCGCCATCATTTTTCAATTGGGATACAAAGAAAAAACAGACGCCGAACGTCTTTTTGCCAATGTGTTGCGCAGAGCCGACAGCAAGGAGTTTTTTGTGCAAAAAGGAGCGGGCTGGGCCTTGCGGGAGTACGCAAAGGTCAATCCATTGGCGGTGCAAAATTTTGTGGAAGGACATAAACTACCCGCGCTAACAGCTCGGGAGGCGTTACGGATCATCAAGGCAAATGCCTGAAGCCACATCAGTTGAGTTTAGAAAAAGAAGCTTCGCTCCTTTTTTTAAACCAAATTTTTTAGCCACAAATGACACAAATTTTCACAAATGGAGTTTGTGCTTGATTTGTGAAAATTTGTGTCATTTGTGGCTAAAAAATTGTCGCTTTGGTTAAATTAGATTAGTGGCTTCAACGTTGCGCAATCACCACCTTCGTATCATACGCATAAGAAGGCCGCTTCAGGAATTTGATGACCTTTAAGCC
>Ga0209717_1002634_pt1 | contig 16944 bp, 18 predicted proteins | sample AD_UKC048_MetaG_FD_184418 | JGI IMG/M metagenome (GOLD analysis project Ga0209717, IMG submission 184418) | Active sludge microbial communities of municipal wastewater-treating anaerobic digesters from USA - AD_UKC048_MetaG (SPAdes) (version 2) | ecosystem: Engineered > Bioreactor > Anaerobic >... | reverse complement strand
GCCATGTGTTCGAGACCATCGACCTGGAGCCGGTGGCCGGCTACGGCGGCCGGCCGGTCAATCTGCTGGTGCTGCTGGACCGCGACGGCGTGTTTCTGGACGTGCGGCTGCTGTCGCACAGCGAGCCGCTGTTCACCTCGCCGCAAGGCACGGCGGTGCTGGCGGCGTTTGCGCAGCAGTACCGGGGCCTGTCGCTGAACCACGACATCCAGGTGCTCAGCGCCTCGGCCCAGCGCCAGGTGACCGAGACCAGCGCCGGGCTGCACGGCGTGCTGACTGGCACCGTCTCGGCGCTGGCCATCGACCGTGCGGTGCTGGAATCGGCCGCGCAGCTGGCGCGCCTGCGGGCCCAGGCCGACAGCGGCCAACCCGCTGCTGCCGTACCGCGTGGCCCCGACGACCGCTACCGCAAGACCGGCTGGAATGAACTGGTGGGCCTGGGCCTGGTGCAGCCCTGGCGGCTGAGCAACCGGCAGGTGCAGGTCGCCTTCGACAACGGCCCCGCCGCCTGGCGCGACCCCGGCGGCCGCAGCTGGCCCGACGGCCCGGCAGTCGATCTGTGGATCGCCCTGGCCGGCCTGCCGCAGTCCGGGCGCAACCTGTTCGATGCCGCCGGCTGGCAACAGGTGCGCGCCGCCCGCCAGCAGGGCCACACCGTGCTGCTGGTGCTGGACGGCGGGCGCTACCCGGTGGCCGGCGCTGCAGCGCCCGATGCCGCCCGCGCGGCCGTGCTGCAGCTGCGCCAGCAGGGCCGGCTGTTCACGCTGCAGCCGCTGTCCTGGACCGGCGGCATGGCGCTGTCGGGCACCCGATCGGGCGTGCCGAAGGATGCGGTGCCGCGGCTGTTCACCGTCGCCCCGGCGCCCGATGGCACCCGGCTGGATGCCGAGCAGCCGCTGGACCTGCTGCTGGCGGTGCAGCGCGGCGGCACCGAGCCCGGCAGCAGCGTGCAAGTGACCCTGCAGAAGCCGTTTGCCGTGCCTGACGTGGCCAGCTGGCGGCCGCAGACCGAGCCACCGGCCTGGCAGGCCGGCTGGGCACGGCGCACGCTTGACCTCGCAGTGCTGGCCGCCGGCCTGGTGGTGCTGGTGGTGGCGCTGGCCCGGCAGCGCTGGCTGACGGCCCGCCCGGGCCGGCTGGCAGCCTTCCGCACCGGCTACCTGCTGTTCACGCTGTGCTTCATCGGCTGGTGGGCGCAGGGGCAGCTGACCATCGTGTCGGTCACTGCCGCCATCGAGGCTGGCGTGGCCGGCCGGGCGCTCGACTTCCTGCTGACCGACCCGGTGGCGCTGCTGCTGTGGGCCTTCACCGGTGCCACCTTGCTGGTGTGGGGCCGCGGCACCTTCTGCGGCTGGCTGTGCCCCTTTGGCGCGCTGCAGGAACTGGCCAGCCAGCTGGCGCGCCACCTGGGCCTGCGCCAGCGTCCCCTGCAACGCCGGCTGGACCGGCGCCTGAAGTGGCTGAAGTACGGCGTGCTGGCGGTGCTGTGCAGCGGCGCCGCGCTGGCTGCCGGCTGGACCGACACGGCGGTGGAGGTGGAGCCGTTCAAGACCGCCATCAGCCAGACCTTCCAGCGTGATTGGCCCTACGTGGCCTGGGCGCTGGCCTGCGTGGGTGCCAGCGTGCTGGTGTTCCGCGGCTACTGCCGCTACCTGTGCCCGCTGGGCGCGGCGCTGGCGCTGCTGGACGTGCTTCGGCGCTGGGCGTGGATCCCCCGGCGGGCGGAATGCGGCACACCCTGCCAGACCTGCCGCCACCGCTGCAGCTACCAGGCCATCACCCCGGCTGGCACGGTGCAGTACGCCGACTGCTTCCAGTGCCTGGACTGCGTGGCCATCCACCAGGACGCGCAGCAATGCCTGCCGCTGCTGCAGCAGGCGCGGCGGGTGATCCCGATCGAGGTGGCCCGGTGAGCGGCACCCGGCGCCAGTGGCTGCGCTGCGCGGTGGGTGCCGGTGCGGCCCTGGGCAGCGATCTGGCCGTGGCGGCAACGGGCCTGCAATGGCGTGAGCGCGCGTTGCTGGGCTTCGGCACCACGCTGTGGCTGCGCGCCGGCCATGTCGACGGTGCCCGGGCCGATGCCGCGCTGGACGCCGCGGTGGCGCGGCTGCGCCACCTGGAATCGCAGTGCAGCCTGTTCAACTCGGCCAGCGCGCTGTGCCGGCTGAACCGCGACGGCCGGCTCGACGATCCCGACCCGGCCCTGGTCGATCTGCTGCAGCAGGCGCAGGTGGTGTCAGCCCGCTGCGGGGGTGCCTTCGACGTGACGGTGCAGCCGCTGTGGGCAGCCTGGCAGCAGGCCAGCGCTGCCGACCGCGTGCCCACGCCAACCGAGTTGGCCGCAGCACAGGCGCGGGTGGACTGGCGCGCACTGCAGGTGTCGGCGCGGCGCATCCGCCTGGCGCGGCCGGGCATGGCGCTCACGCTCAACGGCATCGCCCAGGGTTACGCGGCCGACCAGGCGCGGCGGGTGCTGCAGCAGCACGGCATCGCCCATGCGCTGCTGGACACCGGTGAATGGGCCCCAATGGGCCAGGCGCCCGATGGCCAGCCCTGGCAACTGGGCATGGCCGACCCGCGCCACAGCGCGCGGCTGCTGCGCCAGCTGCAGGCCGGTGGCCGCGGCATCGCGGTGTCGACCGATGCGACCCTGCGTTTCGGCGCCGGCCACCGCGACCACCACATCCTCGACCCCCGCAGCGGCCGGTCGCCACCGCACCTGTCGGCCGTGGTGGTGGCCGCGCCCAGCACCACGCTGGCCGACGCGCTGACCAAGGTGCTGTTCATGGGCACGCCGGCCCAGGCGCTGGCGCAGGCGCAGCGCTGGGGCGTGGACGTGGTGGTGGTCGACAAGGCCGGGCGGTTGCAGGCCAGCGCTGGTTGGGCGTGAACCAATCTACCCCCTGCGCGTGCGCACCAGGATGGCAAAGCCCTTGGTCAGGCGCAGACGATTCCACTGCTTCCCAGAAGTGCCGTTCCTCGACACCACCACGCGGCCTTGTGCCGCCCGTTGCGGGTGGGTCGTCAGAGCCGGCGTCTTTCGCAACCCCGACCAGGTGCGTGCGCTGAGGCTGGGCCACTGCCGGGGCAGTGAATAGCAAATTGACTTTCTCTGGGGAAAGTAATATTGTCTTTGCGTGCCCGCACCTTCCCAGACCCAAAGCCACCTTCGGCATCCGTTGACCTTGCTCCTGGGCAGCGCGGGCCAGGTCCGCGTGTTGCGCGCGCTGGCCACTGCCCGCTCGCCGCAGCCGGCACCTCAGGTGGCAGCAACGGCCGGGCTCACGCCGCAGGGCGCGCGGGGCGTGCTGGACGCGATGACTCGCCAGCGGCTGGTCAAGGCCCTTGGCTCGGGGCGAACGCAACTCTACGAACTGAACACCGGCCATCCGCTCGCGCCGGCAATGGCCGCCTTGTTCCAGGCCGAGCATCAGCGTTGGGACGGGCTCATGGGCGCGATCCGCGATGCGCTCGATCGCCACGGTGCCGTCGCTGCAGCATGGCTGTACGGCAGCGTGGCGCGCGGCGACGACGTGCCTGACAGCGACATGGACATCGCGCTTCTGGTCGGGTCCCAGGCCGTGGCCGACGAGGTTCGCGAGGCGCTCATGCCGCTGGAGGACGCGCAGCAGATCCGCATCTCCCTCACGGCACTCACGCCCCGGGAACTGGCGGCGCTGCCTGAAGACGACGCCTGGTGGGCCAACGTCGCGCGAGAAGGCCGCGTGCTCAAGGGTGCAGCGCCGGATGAGGCGCGGCGGCGCGTGGCCAGGGCGGCAGCATGACGGGCAAGGGTCCACGCAAGGTGGTCGACGGTGGCCATGCGCAGGCCAGGTTGCTGCAGGCTCGGGAGTTCCACGAATCGGCGCGCAGCCTCGTCACGCTGGCGCAGGCCAAGAGCTACAACGGCGCTGTCACGCTGATGGTCACCGCTGCCATCGCCTACAGCGATGCGGTCACCGCCAAGGCCCGGGGCGTCGTCAACCAGCAGGACCACCAGAGTGCTCCCCGCCTCTTGCGTGAGGTGCTGGGCAACCGGCTGCCGGAAGGGCAGGACAGGTTCTTCCGAAAGCTGCTGGGCCGCAAGGACGAGGTGAACTACGGAACCCGCAGCGCCACCCTCGAAGAGGCCCAGCGGTTGCTCTTGGCGCTTGACGACTTCGCCGTGTGGGCGGAAGGCCTTGCTTGACGAGATCGCGCCTCGCGCCAGCCCAGGACTTCCCGTGAAGGCCTTTGCGATCGAGGTCACCATGCCGGTCGCGGAGCAGACGTGCCGCAGCACGAGGCCGCAGTCATCGGGAAGGAAGCAGGTCGCTGCGACTCCGGCCATGGCCCGCGCTGCGCAGCCTCTGCCGGTGGCTCGACGACCTGCTGGCTGACCCGTCGCCCGAGCGCGGCGAATGCATCGCGGCAGATCTCCACGAATGCCAGGTAGCCCTCGGTGCAGATGGCCAGGGCCTCGTCACGATCGCCTCCGTTGGCTGACAGTTCGACCGGCCGCCCTGGGGCGGCGAAACCGGGGCGGCGGCTGGCCGTGGCGCTTCAGCGCCCCGCCGTCAACGCCGCCAGCAGCGTGTCGGCGTTGTGCGCCATCAGCTTCAGATAGGTGTCGGCGCGGGTGCCGGGCGGCGACAAGGCGTCGCTGTACAGCGTGCCGCCCACGGTGGCGCCGGCCTCGCGGGCGATGCGTTCGATCAGGCGCGGGTCGCTGATGTTCTCGACGAACAGTGCGCGCACCTTCTGTGCCTTCAGCTGGCGGATCAGCCGTGCCACGTCGGCGGCCGATGCTTCGCCGGCCGTCGTCCAGCCCTGGGCGGCGCGCATGTCCAGGCTCCAGGCATCGGCCATGTAGCCGAAGGCGTCGTGCGAAGTGACCAGCTTGCGCACGCCAGGCGGGATGGCAGCCAGCCGACCGCGCACGCTGGCGTCCAGCGCGGCCAGCTGGGCGGTGTAGTCGGCGGCGCGGGCATTGATGGCGCCGGCCTGGGCCGGCCGGGCGGCCACCAGCGCGGCGCGGATGTTGTCCACATAGCGCTGCGCCGCCACCAGGCTTTGCCAGGCATGCGGGTCGGTCACCTGGCCGATGCGCCGCACATTGATGCCCTGGCTGGCCACCACCACCGGCGCCTTGCTGCCTGATGCACGCACCAGCCGGTCGATCCAGCCCTCGAAGCCCAGGCCGTTGACGACGATCAGCCCGGCCTGCGCCAGCCGCTGGGCATCCGCCGGCGCCGGGGTGAAGGCATGGGCGTCGGCATCCGCGCCGACCAGCGCGTGCACCGTCACTGCGTCGCCGCCCACCTGCGCCACCATGTCGGCCAGCAGGCTGAAGCTGGCCACCACCTTCAGCGGCTCGTTGGCTGCGTTTGCCGGGACGGTGGCCAAGAGCAAGGTGGGCAGGGCGCAGGCGATCAGGGCCTGGCGGCGGTTGGGCAACGGGCTCATGCGGCTCTGTGGCGGTGGGCGGTGAAGAAACGGGCGCGCAGGCTGTCGCGCGTGCCGATGCAGAGTGAGACCAGGTACACCGCGCCGGCCAGCAGCACGATGGCCGGGCCCGAAGGCAGGCCGAAGTGGTAGGACAGCAGCAGCCCGCCATAGCCGCAGGCCGTGGCGATGGCGCAGGCGATGGCCGACAGCCGGGCCACGCTGTGGGCCCAGCAGCGCGCAGCAATCGCCGGCAGCATCAGCAGGCCCACCGCCATCAGCGTGCCCAGGGCCTGGAAACCGGCCACCAGGTTGGCCACCAGCAGCACCAGGAACAGCTGGTGGTGCAGCGCCCCGTGGCCGCCCACCGCCCGCAGAAAGCCGGGGTCGAAGCACTCCACCAGCAGCGGCCGCCACACCAGCGCCAGCACCACCAGGCTGGCGCTGGACACGCCGGCCACCAGCAGCAGGGCGGCGTCGTCCACCGCCAGGATGCTGCCGAACAGCACCCGCATCAGGTCGACGCTGTTGCCGCGCAGCGAGATCAGCATCACCCCGGCGGCCAGCGCGATCAGGTAGAAGCCGGCCAGGCTGGCGTCTTCACGCTGGGCGGTGAAGCGGGCCACGCCGCCGGCCAGCGCGGCCACCGCCAGCGCGGCGATGAAGGCGCCCAGGCTCATGGCCGGCAGGCTCAGCCCCACCAGCAGGAAGGCCACCGCCGCGCCGGGCAGCAGGGCATGGGCCATGGCATCGCCGGCCAGGCTCATGCGGCGCAGCACCAGCAGCGTGCCCACCGGGCCGCAGCTCAGGCCCAGGGCCAGGCAGGCCACCAGGGCGCGGCGCATGAAGCCGAATTCGATGAAGGGCTGCACCAGCGCCCCGTGCATGGCCGCACCGAGCGTCATGCCGCGATCCGTGGTGCTGCAGCGGCGGGTGGGGTGGCGGGTGCGGTGTCGGGCAGCTCGCACCAGGGCGCCTGGGCCTCCCAGTGCTCGGCCTGCAGGCGGGCGCGCTGCAGGTGCTGCGGCTGCAGCACCTCGGCGGTGGGGCCCCAGGCGATGGGCTCGCGCGCCAGCAGCAGCGTGCGCGGAAAGTGCGCCCGCACCTGGGCCAGGTCATGCAGCACTGCCACCACGGTGCGGCCTTCACCATGCCAGCGGTGCAGCAGGGCCAGCAGGTCGGCGGTGGTGCGCTCGTCGATGGCGTTGAAGGGTTCGTCCAGCAGGATGACCGGTGCGTCCTGCAGCAGCAGGCGGGCGAACAGCACACGCTGGAACTGGCCTGACGACAGCTCGCCGATGGCGCGCCGTTCCACCCCGGCCAGGCCCACGGCGGCCAACGCCGCCTGCGCCTGGGCGCGGTGCGCCGCGGTACCGGCGCGCCAGGCGCCCAGCCGGCCCCAGTGGCCCAGCATCACCACATCCAGCACGTTCACCGGAAAGCTGCGGTCGATGTCGGCCTGCTGCGGCAGGTAGGCGATGCGGCCGTCCAGGCCCGCAGGCAGCTGGATGCGGCCGGTGCTGGGCGCGATGCGGCCCATCAGCCCGCCCAGCAGCGTGCTCTTGCCGGCGCCGTTGGGGCCGACGATGGCCGTCAGGCTGCCCCGCGCAAACTGGCCGCTGAGGTGGTGCACCGCAGGCCGGTCGCGGTAGCACAGGGTGACGTTGTCCAGCGTGATCATGCCGGCTCGCCCAGGGCCCAGGCCACCGCCGCCCACAGCAGCACCAGCAGCCCGCCCACGCCGAGCAGGCGCGCGCCCGCGCCCGCCATCAGCAAGCTCGGCGGCCCGCGCCAGAACGACGTCGGCGGCTGCGTTGGCGCAGGGCCGGGCCCATGGCCAGGCCCGTGGGCGTGGTCATGCGGGTGGTCATGTGGATGGGCGTGCACGGGGTCGGCGGGGTGGACGGAGGCGTGCACCGCAGGCCGGGCCGGCGCCGCAGAGGGTGACACGGCGCTGCCGTCTTGATGGAAATGCGTTCTCAATATCGTACCATGCAGGCTTGTTGCACAGAGCCTGTCCATGGAACGCTCCACCCGCCAGCGCAGCGCCATCCGCGCCGCCATCGACGCCGCACAGCGCCCGCTGTCGCCACAGGAAGTGCTGGCCGCCTCGCAGGCGGCCGTGGCCGGTCTGGGCCTGGCCACCGTCTACCGCAACCTGAAATTGCTGGTCGAGGCCGGTGAGATCCAGCAGGTGACGCTGCCCGGCGACAGCGCCCGCTACGAGCCGGCGCGCCAGGCGCACCACCACCATTTCCAGTGCACCCGCTGCCAGCGGGTGTTCGACGTGCACCACTGCCCGGGCGACATGTCGCACATGGCGCCCGCCGGGTTCCGGGTCGAGGCGCATGAGCTCACGCTCTATGGCTGCTGCCAGGACTGCGCACCGCCGGTGCGCGGCAAGTCGGTGCGCGTGCCCGTTCGCCCAGGAGGCCCCGCATGACCCACCGCCGCATCCGCCGCCACGCCGCCCTGGCGCTCGTTCTCTCCACCGCCTTGATGGGCGCTGCCCAGGCTGCTGGCGCCCATCAGCATGGCGTGGCCCAGCTGGAGGTGGCCGCCGACGGCAACAGCCTGACGGTCACCCTCGACACGCCGCTCGACAACCTGCTGGGCTTCGAGCGCGGCCCGCGCACCGACGCCGAACGCAAGGCGGTGCAGGCCATGGCCCAGCGCCTGCGCGACGCCGCCCGGCTGGTGGTGCCGGCAGCGGCGGCCAGTTGCCAGCTGCAGGGCGTGGACCTGGCGTCCGATGTGATCGCCCCCGGCCTGCTGGCGGCCACGCCGGCCGCAGCGGCGTCCGCAACGCCAGCCACGGCACCCGCGGCGGCCGGCAGTGGCCACGCCGACCTGGAAGCCGTGTTCCGCTTCCAGTGCGCGCAGCCGCAGGCGCTGAAGTCGCTGGATGTGACCGGGCTGTTCCAGGCCCACCCGCGGCTGAAGCAGCTGGATGCCGCGCTGGCCGCGCCCGGTGTGCAGCGCGGCGCCAAGCTGCGCCCGAAACAGGCCACGCTGGCCTGGTGATCCACCCGACGAGACCGCCATGCATCCGCTGATCAGCACCCAGGCCCTGGTCGACCGGCTGGCCGCACCGGGCGGGCGCCCGCTGCGCCTGTTCGACGTCACCACCCATCTGCGCCCGGCCACGCCCGGGCCCTGGGCCGTGGAAAGCGGCCGGGCCGACTACCTGGCCGCCCACATCCCCGGCGCCGCCTACATCGACCTGCAGGCTGAGCTGTCCGACACCACGTCGCCGCTGCGCTTCACCCAGCCCGGGCCGGCACGGCTGGCCGCGGCGTTTGCGGCCGCCGGGCTGGGCGCGGGCGATGACTGCGTGCTCTACAGCAGCACCGGCCCGATGTGGGCCACGCGGGTGTGGTGGCTGCTGCAGTCGATCGGTGTGCCCGCCCAGGTGCTGGACGGTGGCCTGCCGCTGTGGCGGGCCGAAGGCCGGCCGGTCGTGTCAGAGGCCAGCACCTACCCGCCAGCGACGCCATGGGCGCCCAGCCCGCAGCCGTCACGCTGGGCCGACAAGCAGGACATGCTGCTGGCCATCGGCAACCAGCGGGTCTGCACGCTCAACGCGCTGTCGGCGGCGCTGCACACCGGCACGGCGACCATCCACTATGGCCGGCCGGGGCACATCCTGGGCAGCGTGAACCTGCCCTACAGCGCGCTGCTGGACGACCAGGGGCGGTTTCTGCCGCCCGCGCAGTTGCGCGCCGCGCTGGACGGCGTGGGCGCGCTGGGCGCGGCGCGGGTGCTGTGCTACTGCGGCGGCGGCATCGCCGCCACGGTGGACGCGATGGCGCTGACCCTGGCCGGCCACGGCAACGTGGCGGTGTACGACGGGTCGCTGCAGGAGTGGGCGGCCGACCCGGCGCTGCCGATGGACACCAGCGCCTGACCTTGGGTGCTGCCTCTGGGCAGACCTGGCGGGGTTGTCAGCGCTTGCTGCGCCGCGCGCGGTGCAGGCACAGCAAGGCGGAAATCCCGCCCGCGAGCAGCAGCGCCCCCTGGGGCTCGGGAACGAGGCTGACGTTGTCGAGGTGGCCGGTGTCGGCGCCGGTCTGGAACTCGGCCCGAATCCGCAGCGAGGTGATGCTGGACAGCACTTGCTGGATCTGCTGATCGGTGGCCAACGCGCCTGACAGCGAATTCATGCGCCATCCGCCGGCGGACAGCGGCACCGCGTATGACACCCAGGCCCCATTGGGTGGATTGGGGCTGGTGTTGTAGGCCATGGCCAGACCGGCCCCCTCGATGATGACGTCTCGCTCGTTGAACTGGTTGCTGCCGCCCGGATGCACCTGCATCAGGTCAAACGTCAACGGTGTGCCGAAGGCCGCCGACTGGTTCCCCAGGAAGGCCGCCGGGGCGACGAAGTACGTGACGCCGCCGACAACCTGGTCCGGCACGAACACATGGCCACCGGGGTTGCCACCGCTGGCCGACCAGGTGAGTGGCGCAGCAACGTCGCCGACGGCGGTCCACCCCTCGGTGCCGGTGTCGAACCGGCTGGTGGCGGCCTGCACGCATGAGCAGGCGGCGAGAGCAGCCATGGTGGAGAGCGAGAGTGCAATGTTCACGGGGCGATTCCTTCGTTGACTGGCGAGGCTTGTCGTTGATCTTGAAGCATGCAGCCTGCCTGTGGCTGTCGAGCCGACCTCTGCAGATCGGGGGTGCGCCATGTCACGGGCGGGCTGCCGCGCGTCCGCACCAGGGTGTGGGGGCTGACCGCCAACGCATCCAGATGGTTCCGCGGCAAGCTGCGCCGGCGCCTGCCACCGGAGACACCCGCCTACCGCAGCGGAATCGGCAGGCTGCGGTCGACCGACACCGCCGTCACCGCGTTCTGCGGGCTGCCCTCGATCACCCGGTCGCTGTAGGTCAGGTAGACCAGCGCATTGCGCTTGGCATCGACCATGCGCACCACCCGCAGCCGCTTGAAGACCAGCGAGGTGCGCTCGGTGAAGATCTCGTCCTGCCTGCGCAGCGGCTTGGCGAAGCGGATCGGCCCCACCTGGCGGCAGGCGATGCTGGCCTCGGCCTTGTCCTCGGCCAGGCCCAACCCGCCCTTGATGCCGCCGGTCTTGGCGCGCGACACATAGCAGGTCACGCCCTGCACGTCGGGGTCGTCATAGGCCTCCACCACGATCTTGTGGTCGGGGCCGATGAACTTGAAGACGGTGTCGACCTCGCCGATGGGCTCGGCGGCATGGGCCGCATGGCTGAACCATCCCAGCACCAGGAACAAAGCCAGGCTGGCGCTGTGGCACCGGCCTGGCTGCGTGCGGAAGCCCCGCACCACTGTCTCAGCGAACCCGTGAGCGGCGGACAACGGCGCCGACGGCCAGCAGGCCCGCCAGCATCAGCGCGTAGGATTCAGGCTCGGGCACGGCCGACACCACGGCGATCGGGCGAATCTGGATGAAGCGGCTGCCGTCCGCCGCAGTCTGCACCTTGCTGTTGGCCAGCACGGCGCTGACCTGCGCCGCATTCAGCGCCGCGCCGCCCAGCAACGGGTGCATCAGGTTGCCGGCTGTGCCGACGTGCACCAAGCCAAGCGTGTGACCCAGTTCGTGCGCGATATTCAGGCCACCGCTCACGCCCGCGGTGAACGCCGACTCGACCACCAGCGCGTTGCTCCTCAGGATGGTGCAACCCTTGATGTTGCTGGCCACCACACCGTCGCACTCGGTGATCTTGTCGACGAAGAACGCGTTGATGATCGGCGAAGCATCAGGCGATTCGAGATTCAGGCCCAACAGGTCGTCAAAGCTGTCGACGCTGGCCAGCGCAGCACTGATGAGGGTGGCACCCGGCGCCAGCCAGACGATGTTGATCGCTTGGCTTCCGAAGTTGGCGCTGCCGTAAGCGGCGTCCAACGACGGCGTGCTGATGCTGCCCGCCTGGCTGATGCCAGCGACCGCCATCAAGGCAGTGGCAGCTACGGTGCTTGTCAGCCGCCGCGCCATGGCGACTGCCCGGGTGTACGTACGCATGAATCTCCCTCGCGTGATGTGCAGTGGCGGTCAGGCAATCTCGCCGGGCTGCCGTGGATCAGGCCTTTCGGCGGCGCAGTGTCGCACCAACCCCGACCAGCGCCAGGCCGACCAGCGCCAGCGAGCCGGGCTCAGGCACGTTGTTGGTCGATGCCGACGACTTGACGAAGACCACCATGTCCTGCGTCTTGTTGGCGCCTGCGCTGGCGTCTTCCAGGTAGATGATGTTGTAGTTGGAGGTGGCAACGGCGTTCGATGCCACACCGTCCAGCCACTGGTTGGCCTGCACACCCCAGGCCGAAATGGCCGTCCCGGCGTCAACCCGGAAGTTGGCGTCGGTCGAGTTGATCTCGTAACCGTTTGCGCCCTTCGACCCATAAGTAATGGCCCAGACGGCCAGCTGGAACGCCGCCGACTCGGTCTTGGTGTTGAGCGAGTCGTAGTACAGATCCGCCAGGCGGTCCAGATCGGCAAGGCGCTGAGTGCCATCGGGCGTACCAGGGCGGATGGTGGTCAGCGTTCCGGCAAGTGCGGCGCCCGTCTTGACGTTGAAAAGGGAAGAAGGAGTCGCCAGCCAGTGCAGGATGTCCACGCACCAGGCATCGAAGTGCCCGCTCGGCAGGCCGAAGCTGCCATCTGGCGTGGCCGTGAACGCATTGCCGCCGATCCCCACGTAGGCGGATGGCGCGCCGTTCGGCCCAGGTGACACAGTGCCCGCCTCGTAGCCGACCTGCGCTGCGTTGCCCAGGTAGGCCCCGCCGGCGTCATACAGGGCGGTGATCGTGGCAGCTGATGCCGACTGGACACCCCAGGCCGCTGCGGCCAGTGTCAGGAGAAGATGTTTGAATTTCATGGGAAACCCCGCGAGATGCTAATTTCTGCAAATTAGCAAAGCGCGTGCCAGAGAAATAATATCAATCGTGGCAACGGTTTGCGTCCGATTTCCATCGAACGGCAGTTGTCGCTGTCAGATTCCTCGACACCCGTGAACCGGGGGTGGTTGGAGTTTCACTTTTGTCGTATCAGGGCGTCCTGCGAGTTGGTGCGCGCATGCCCCAGCCGCGCCGACGCGGCCTGCGCCGCTTGGCGCAGCAGCGCAGCCAATGGGCCGTCCCAGCGGGTGTCGAGGGCGGCCGACGGGCCGATGGCAGTGAGCGCCAACACGATCTGGCCGCGGTGGTCCAGCACTGGCGCGGCCAGCGCGCTGACGCCGGCCACCACCGCGCCGTCGGCCCGGGCCAGGCCCTGGGCGCGCACCTCGGCCAGCGTGCCGGCCGCAAACTGCGCCCAGGTGGGCAGCTTGCGGGTGCCGGCAGCGCGGCGCTCGGCCTCGTACAGCGGCCGTGCGGCCTCGCCCAGCCAGGCGGCGAACAGCTGGCCCGACGCGGTGCCGGTGATTGAGAACACCGTGCCGTGGCGCATGTTGACGTGCACCGCCGCGGGCGATTCGGCCAGCCGCACGATGGTGGGGCCGTGCGTGCCCCAGACGGCGATGGCCACGGTGTGGCCGCTCGCAGCGGCCAGGTCTTCGATCAGCGGCGTGGCGATGCGCACCGGGTCGGCTTGCTGCAGGCTCATCAACCCCAGCTGCAGCGCCAGCGGGCCCAGGCCATAGCGGCCGCTGGCGCGGTCCTGCTCAACCAGCCCGATCTTGCCGAAGCTGACCAGGTAGGGATGGGCCTTGGCCGCGGCCATGCCGGCGGCGGCGGCCAGGTCCTTCAGCGGCAGCGGCCGGCCGGCATGGGCCAGGGCGCGCAGCAGCTGGCCGCCGACCTCGATGCTCTGGATGCCGCGCTGGGCGTTGGCGGGGGTGGGCCGGGTCACGGTGGGGCAGGGTGCAGGCGGTTGCGCATGGCTGCCGATTGTGCTGGCAGGTGCGCTGGCAGGTGCGCATGCGGGCGGGCGCCCGGGCGGTGGGCGGCGGCATGCAGAATCCGGGCACGTCCACTGTGCCTCGCTGCGCCATGTCCACACCTCTGTTCCATCTGGCCTTTCCTGTCCACAGCATTGCCGCTGCACGCGCCTTCTACGGCGGCCTGCTGGGGTGTGCCGAGGGCCGCAGTGCCGACACCTGGGTCGATTTCGACTTCTACGGCCACCAGGTGGTGGCGCACCTGTCGCCCGACGAATGCCGGCCCGCGGCCACCGGCCAGGTGGATGGCGATGCGGTGCCGGTGCGGCACTTCGGCACCATCCTGCCGATGGCCGAGTGGGAGGCCTTGGCCGCCAGGCTGCGTGCGGCCGGCACCCGCTTCATCATCGAGCCGCATGTGCGTTTCAAGGGCGAGGTGGGCGAGCAGGCCACCATGTTCTTCCTCGATCCATCGGGCAATGCGCTGGAATTCAAGTCGTTCGCCGACATGCGCCAGGTGTTCGCCAAGTAGGGCGCGGCCATGAAGGTCTGCATCTACGGCGTGGGTGCCATCGGCGGCTTCATCGGCACCCGGCTGGCGCTGGATGGCGGCTGTCAGGTCAGCGCCGTGGCGCGGGGCGCCACGCTGGCCGCGCTGCGGCAGCATGGCCTGCGGCTGCGCCAGGGCGGGCAGTTGCTGTCTGCACCGGTGCAGGCCAGCGACGACCCCGCCGCGCTGGGCGTGCAGGACCTGGTGGTGATCGCCGTCAAGGGCCCGGCGCTGGGCGCAGTGGCCGAGCGCATCGGCCCGCTGATCGGCCCGCACACCCTGCTGATGCCGGCGATGAACGGTGTGCCCTGGTGGTTTGCGGCCGGCGCGCCGGCCCTGGGCACGGCGCCGCTGGACAGCATCGACCCCGGCGGCCGCATCGCCGCGGCGCTGCCGCTGGGCCAGGTGATCGGCTGCGTGGTGCATGCCAGCACCTTCACGCCGGAGCCCGGCCTGGTGGAACACAAGATGGGCCAGGGCCTGATCGTCGGCGAGCCGCTGGGCGGTGTGTCCGGCCGGGTGCAGGCGCTGGCCGCGCGGCTGCAGCAGGCCGGTTTCGACACCACGGCATCGGCCGACGTGCGCCGCGACATCTGGTTCAAGCTGTGGGGCAACATGACGATGAACCCGCTGACGGCGATCACCGGCGCCACGGTGGACAAGGTGCTGGACGACCCGCTGACCCGCGCCTTCGTCACCCGTGCCATGGCCGAGGCGGCCACGGTGGGCGCGATGATCGGCTGCGCCATCGACCAGACGCCCGAAGACCGGCACCAGATCACCCGCAAGCTGGGCGCCTTCAAGACCAGCATGCTGCAGGACGTGGAGGCCGGCCGGCCGATCGAGCTGGATGCGCTGGTGACGGTGGTGCAGGAGATCGCCCGGCGCGTGGGCGTGGCCACGCCGAACATCGACGCGCTGCTGGGGCTGGCGCGGCTGCATGGGCGGGTGCGCGGGCTGTACCCCGACGCCGCCACGGCCTGACGGCTACACCGGCCAGGGTGCCGGGGTGATGCCGGGGTTGTGCGCGTCCTTGGGGTCGGCATCGGGCAACGGCCCGCCGGCCAGCACCTGCTGGTAGCGCAGCATCACCTGCGTGTCGTGGATGCCCAGCCAGGTGGCCACCGTGTCGCCGGCATGCCCGTGCTGCAGCTGCCGCAGCGCAAAGCTGTGGCGCAGGCGGAACGAGCCACCCCCGTCGGCATCGAGCCCGGCATCGGCCAGCACCCGGCGTGCGGCCTCGTACTGGGCCACCTTGCCCCAGGGCTTGCCACTGCGGGTGGACGGCAGCAGCCAGGGGCCGCCCAGGGCGTCGACCTGCCGGCGTGACAGCCAGCCCTGCAGCACCAGGCCGGCCCAGTCGGCCAGTGGAGCGGTGTGCGCCGGGGCGCTGCCGTTGGCCGCCACGTGCAGCTGCCAGCGTGGCCGCCCGGGCGGGCCGCCGGGGGCATGCGACGGGGTGGCCGGTCGCAGGTCGACCAGCCGCAGCGCCCGCACATCGCCCGGCCCCAGGCCAGCCCCCAGTTGCAGGGCAGCGGCGCAGCGGTCGCGCCAGGTCTGCCAGCGCTCTGTGCTGGCGGCGTCGCCTGGCGTGGCGGCATCGCGGAGCGGGCGGGTCAGCCAGTCGATCAGGGCCAGCGTCTGCGCGGGCAGCAGGTGCCGGGGCGGTTCGGTCGCGCTGTCGGCCTGGCTGGCCAGCCGTGGTGACGGCCGGTGCCCCGGCGGGGCGGCGACAGCCAGGGCCAGCGCCTGCGTGGCGTTGGCGCTGGCCTGCTGGCGCTGCCAGGCGTGGTGCGCCTGCACCCTGTCCACCAGGCTGACCAGGCGCTGCTGGTAGCGCGGTGTCAGCACGCCATCGGCCAGTTGCTGGCCGTGGCGGCTGGCCAGGTAACGCTGCAGATGCGTGCCGTGCAGATCGGCCAGCCGCAGGGCCGGGCGCTGCGCGCCGCACCAGGCCACCAGCGCCTGCCACATCGCCCGGTACACCGCCTCCGAACTGCCGCGCCGCAGCCGGCCGGCCACGCGCTGGTGGGCCAGCCAGCCGTCGAAGGCTTGTTCGAGGGTGTTCCGTGTGCGCACCATCAGCGAATTATGAACTAACGCCAGCATGGTTGCTATCTCAGTCTGTCGTTCTGTCGCGAGGACGCAAGCGACGCGGCAGGATTGTCTTGAAACAACGGCGTTAGTTCATTCTTTGGGTTGGATGGCCTTGCACAATGGCCGCTCCAACCACCACCAACGCGCAACCATGGCCGACGCTCCTCTGCCCCCCAAGGCCCCCGCCGAAACCGCATTGGCGGCGCTGTGGCATGGCGCCGGCCTGCCGGCCCAGGCGCTGGCGTGGGCAGCGCTGCCGGGCCGCGGCCAGGTGCTGCCGGCGTCGTTCGACGTGGCCACTGCGGCGCAGGCCGGCATCGGCGCGGCGGCGCTGGCCGCGGCCTGGCTGTGGCACCTGCGCACCGGCCAGGCCCAGCAGGTGCGGGTCGACCGCGCCCATGCCACGCTGGAGTGCCAGGGCGCCTTCACGCTGGACGGACACGCCCTGGACCTGTGGGACAAGCTCTCCGGCCTGTACCCCTGCGGCAACGCCGTGGGCCAGCCGGGCTGGGTGCGGGTGCATGCCAACTTCGCGCACCACCGTGACATCGCCCTGCAGGTGCTGGGCCTGCCCACCGGGCCCGATGTCGAGCGCGACGCCGTCACGCAGGCGCTGCAAACCTGGGCCGCACCCGCGTTCGAGCAGGCCGTGGCCGATGCCGGCGGCGTGGTGGCCGCGGCCCGCAGCCTGGCCGACTGGGACGCGCATCCGCAGGCGCTGGCGCTGGCCGGCCAGCCGCCGGTGCAGATCACGCCATTGGACGAAGGACGCGCACCACCGCGGCATTGGCCGCCGGTGGCGCCGCTGCCCTCGCCGGGAACCCAGCCGCTCAGCGGCCTGCGGGTGCTCGACCTCACCCGCATCCTGGCCGGCCCGGTGGCTGGCCGCACCCTGGCGGCCCATGGCGCCGACTTGCTGCTGGTCAACGGCCCGCACCTGCCCAACATCGGCGCCATCGCCGACACCAGCCGCGGCAAACGGTCGGCACTGATCGACCTGCGCAGCGCCAGCGGCT
>Ga0209717_1002631_pt1 | contig 16948 bp, 10 predicted proteins | sample AD_UKC048_MetaG_FD_184418 | JGI IMG/M metagenome (GOLD analysis project Ga0209717, IMG submission 184418) | Active sludge microbial communities of municipal wastewater-treating anaerobic digesters from USA - AD_UKC048_MetaG (SPAdes) (version 2) | ecosystem: Engineered > Bioreactor > Anaerobic >... | reverse complement strand
CTAAAAACAGTAGCCGTTTTCGGCCACGAGTTTTGAAGTCACGGCTTCCTTGAGCCCTATGATGTTAGGCATATTGGTATATTTGGTGAAACGGCGCAATCCCATAAGCATCATGCGCTGCTCGTCACCGTCGGCAAAAGAAATGATGCTTTCTTTTCCTTTTTGGGTGATGATGTCAACGGCTTTATACAAATACAATTTGGCCATGGCGATTTGTTCTTTGGCTTGGTCTTCACCTACTTTTTTGGCGAGTTTTTCGGTCCTTAAAATGGTGCTTTCGGCCATATAGATTTCAATGAGTATATCGGCTGCCGCCATGAGCAATTGTTGGTGCGCGTCTAGATCCGGCCCGTACTTTTGCACCGCGCCGCCGGCCACCATCAAAAATGCTTTCTTGAGTTTGCCAACCATTTCCTTTTCTTCTGAGAACAACTCAGAATAATCAGGTGTGTTGAAATCTGGGATTCCCATGAGTTCTTCCTGCACCTTGGTCGCCGGACCGAGTAAATCCACATGGCCTTTCATCGCTTTCTTAATCAACATTCCTACCGATAGCATGCGGTTGATTTCGTTCGTGCCCTCGTAAATCCTGGCAATACGCGCATCGCGCCACGCACTTTCCATCGGCGTGTCTTCTGAGAATCCCATACCGCCAAAAATCTGTATGCCTTCATCGGCGCAGTTTTGCACATCTTCAGAAACCGCTACTTTCAAGATTGAACATTCTATTGCATATTCCTCAACACCCTTGAGCTCGGCTTCCTGATGCGATGCACCTTCCGACTCACGGATTTTGATCCGGTCTTCGATGTCTTTGGCCGCGCGATACGTTGCACTTTCACCTGCGTAGCAAGAAGTTGCCATATCGGCCAACTTAGCACGGATGGCACCAAAACTCGAGATTGGCACATTGAACTGGATGCGCTCATTGGCGTAATGCAACGCGCCTGTCGTCACCCTGCGTTGTGCATCGAGGCAGGCAGCAGCCAATTTGATTCGACCTACATTCAGGGCGTTCATCGCAATCTTGAATCCGTTGCCGCGTTCCGACAGCATATTTTCTACCGGAACCTTGGTATCGGTAAAGAAAACCTGGCGCGTAGACGAAGCGCGGATGCCCAGTTTGTGTTCTTCCTCGTTCATTGAAATGCCGTTGTCTGGATCGTTCTCTACAATGAAACCGGTGATGTTCTTATCGTCGCCAATCCTCGCAAAGACGATGAACAACGAGCAGAATCCGGCATTAGAGATCCACATTTTCTGCCCGGTGATCGAGTAGTACTTTCCATCGTCCGACAAAACCGCTTTGGTTTTTCCAGAATTGGCATCGCTTCCGGCGCCCGGTTCGGTCAAACAATACGCACCAAACCATTCACCCGAAGCGAGTTTCGGTACGTACTTTTGTTTCTGTTCTTCGGTTCCGTATAAAGTAATCGGCATAGTACCGATTCCCGTATGCGCGCCAAAGGCGGTCGAGAATGAGCCCGTAGCCCCCGAAATATAATCGCAGGTCAAAACGGTGTTGACGAACCCCATGCCCATTCCGCCGTAGTTTTCAGGAACGGCAACGCTCAAAAATCCGAGTTCGCCGGCCTTTTCCATACACGCTTTGGTAAATGCATAGTCCTTGTTCTCAAAACGGCCCTTATTGGGCCAGATTTCCTTATCCACAAATTCTTTCACAGAATCGCGCATCATGATTTGCTCTTCGTTGAAGTCTTCGGGCGTGAAGATGTCTTCGCATTTGGTTTCTTTGACGAGGAATTGGCCTCCTCGGGTTTTGTTTGTTGTTGTTTCCATATTTTTAAGAGAAAAGAGGAAAGACCGCTGCGCTGAAAGAAGAAAGACTTAGTTCAGTTTGGCGATAAATCCAGAGATCATTTTTTGAAGTTCAATTAATTTATTTTCTAGTTCGATTGTTTTCTCAGTGGTGATGTAATTGTGCATACCTGCAATTAACAATTGGGTATGGAGTTCAAATGAAGATCCAAGGCTCATATTGAGATAGTGTGAAAAATGCCTATTACTTCGATTGGATCCTTCGGCAATGTTTGATGGAATTGAAACCGAGGCGCGATTCATCTGGCTTGTTAAGCCAAACATTTCGTTTTTCGGAAAGCTTAAGCACATTTGATGTATTTCGGAAGTGATTTCCATTGACAAATTCCAGATTTTTAAGTTTTTAAAATTGTGATTCATGGCGTATAAATGTTTATTTGGTTTATATCTTTCAGCGCAGCGGTCTTTCCTCTATCAGCGCAGCAATCTTTCTTCTATCAGCGCAGCGGTCTTTCTTCTATCAGCGCAGCGGTCTTTCATCTATATCAATTCATAAATTCCTGCACTTCCTTGACCTGTACCCACACACATCGAAACAATTCCATATTTACTGCCACGACGTTTCATCTCGTCGAATAATTGTACCGACAGTTTAGCGCCCGTACAACCCAGCGGATGCCCAAGTGCAATAGCGCCGCCGTTTACATTGACGATATCTGGGTTCAATCCAAGTTCACGGATCACCGCGAGTGATTGTGAGGCAAAGGCTTCATTGAGTTCAATCAAATCGATTTGGTCGAGGTTCATTCCGGCTTGTTTGAGTGCTTTCGGAATCGCTTTCACCGGGCCGATTCCCATGATCCTGGGTTCTACACCAGCCGATGCAAAATTCACCAAACGCGCAATAGGCGTAAGGTTGAGTTCTTTGACCATTGCTTCGCTCATGACCATCACAAACGCGGCACCGTCGCTCATCTGCGACGAGTTTCCGGCGGTGACACTACCATCGGCTGCAAAAACCGGCTTGAGTTTACCCAATGCCGCAAGATTGGTATCGGCTCTTGGGCCTTCATCTTTGTTGACCACATACGATTTGGTTTCTTTTTTACCGTTTTCGTTGAGGAAAGTCTGCTCGATGGTAATCGGTACGATCTGGCTGTCGAATTTGCCTTCGGACTGCGCTTTCAAAGCTTTGAGATGTGAGTTTAATGCAAATTGGTCCTGATCCTCGCGCGAGACGTTGTATTGTTTGGCGACGGCTTCGGCGGTGAGCCCCATGCCCCAATAGTAATCCTCGTGTCCGTCTTTGGCCACCTGATAATCGGGTGTTGGTTTGTAACCGCCCATCGGGATGAAACTCATGCTCTCGGCGCCACCAGCAATGATGCAATCGGCCATACCAGATTGGATTTTAGCCGTGGCCATCCCAATCGTTTCAAGCCCTGATGCACAATAACGGTTCACGGTAACACCCGGAACATCCACTATATTCAATCCCATGAGTGAAATCAAACGGCCCACGTTGAGGCCTTGCTCGGCTTCGGGCATGGCATTTCCTACCATAACGTCGTCTATACGTTTCTTGTCGAAATCGGGTAGCTCGCTGATCATATATTGGATGGTTTCGGCCGCGAGTTCATCGGGTCGCTTGAAGCGGAAAACGCCTTTCGGTGCTTTCCCCACTGCGGTTCTGTATGCTTTTACTATGTATGCTGTTTTCATTTTGTTCTTTTTTGGTTTGCCAATTCTGGAAACGATATTTTATTTTTTAGCCCCGATTGCAGTGAAAATCCTTTTTTTGTATGAAGATTTCTCTCGGTTAATTCGGATTATCTTTCAAAAAAAGATTGAGCGAAAAGCGGGACAAGTCTTGATTTTACTCAGATGTCCTGCTCCTAATTTCTCAACGGTTTTCCTTTGGTCAACATAAACTGAATCCGCTCCAACGTCTTTCTCTCCGTGCAAAGCGACAAAAATGCCTCGCGTTCAATATCCAAAAGATACTGTTCGCTCACGAGTGTCGGCTCTGATAAATCACCACCAGCCATCACATAAGCTAGTTTATTCGCGATTTTCTTGTCGTGGTCTGAAATGAATTTCCCTGCCGTCATCTGGTCTGTTCCTACGTAGAACATCCCAAGTGCCTGTTTGCCCAATACCCTGACATCTTTGCGACGGATGGGTTGGGTGTAGCCCGCTTCGGCCATGAGTAGCGCATGTTTCTTGGCTTGGGCAATCTGGCGGTCTTTGTTCACCACGATGATATCTTTGCCGTGTTGCAAAACGCCGGTATCAAAGGCTTCGTACGCCGAAGTTGATACCTTGGCCATGGCAACCGATAGAAAATATTGCTGCAATACGTTGAGTTCTACATCGTCTTTATGGAATTGTTCGGCGGCGCGCAAGGCCATTTCTTTTGATCCGCCGCCGCCTGGAATTACGCCCACACCAAATTCTACGAGCCCGATATAGGTTTCGGCCGCGGCGACGACCTTATCGGCGTGCATGCTCATTTCGCATCCGCCGCCGAGCGTCATGCCGTGCGGTGCTACAATCACTGGGATAGAAGAATAGCGCACGCGCATCATCGTGTCCTGGAACATTTTGATGGCCATGTTGAGCTCGTCATATTCCTGCTCGACAGCCATCATGAAAATCATCCCTATGTTCGCGCCAACAGAGAAATTTGCGCCCTGGTTGCCAATGACGAGTCCCTGGAAATCCTTTTCGGCGAGGTCTATGGCTTTGTTGATGCCTTGCAAGACGTCGCCACCTATGGTATTCATTTTAGATTGGAATTCGAGATTCAGGATACCGTCGCCCAAATCCTCGATCACCGCGCCCGAATTGCTCCAGATTTTCTGGTTCCCACGAATGTTATTGAGGATGATAAACGAATCCTGACCGGGCACTTTCTCTTGTTTTTTGGTATTTTGGTTGTAGAAATAAGTCGCGCCGTCCTTAACCGTGTAGAAACTGTCATTGCCCGATTCTAGCATTTCCTTTACCCAAGCGGCCACTTCAACACCTTCTGCATTCATCAGCCCGATTCCTGTGGTCACGCCGATGGCATCCCAGATTTCAAACGGGCCGTTTTCCCAGCCAAAACCGGCTTTCATCGCGTCATCGATCTTGTAGAATTCATCGGTGATTTCGGGGACACGGTTGGCCACGTAGGCAAACATGCCCGCAAAATTCCGGCGATAAAATTCACCGGCTTTGTCTTTCCCTTTGATCAAAACCTTGAACCGGTCAATGGGTTTGTCTATGGTTTTGGTGAGTTCTAAGGTCGCAAACGCCGCTTTTTTCGCCGGACGGTATTCTAGCATATCCAAATCCAAAGACAAAATATCGCGGTCTACTTTTTTATAAAATCCCTGGCCGGTTTTACTGCCGAGCCAGTTGTTTTCTAACATTTTGCTGATGAAGTCAGGCAATTTGAACAAATCGTGCGCCTCGTCATTGGGCACACCTTCGTACAAACCGTTGGCTACATGTACAAGCGTGTCCAGACCAACTACGTCTACGGTCCTGAAAGTCGCCGATTTTGGTCGACCGATAACTGGTCCGGTCAATTTATCGACCTCTTCAATGGTGAGTCCCATTTCTTTTACCAAATGGAAAAGGCTTTGGATGCCGAAAATACCGATGCGGTTCCCGATAAACGCGGGTGTGTCTTTGGCCACCACCGATGTTTTTCCAAGGAATTTCTCGCCGTATTCACTCAGGAAATCCAATACTTCTTTATTGGTTTTAGGTCCCGGAATGATCTCGAATAATTTGAGGTAACGCGCCGGATTAAAGAAATGCGTCCCGCAAAAATGCTGCTGGAAATCGTCGCTTCGGCCTTCGCTCATAAAATGGATCGGGATACCCGAAGTGTTCGATGTAATCAAAGTACCCGGTTTCCTATACTTTTCAATCTGTTCAAAGACCGATTTCTTGATGTCGAGACGTTCTACGACTACTTCGATAATCCAATCGGCTTCTGAAATCTTAGCCAAATCATCGGTGGTGTTTCCCGTTGTGATGCGCGTGGCAAATTTCTGGTGGTAAATGGGCGAGGGCTTTGATTTGAGCGCGTTGGCCAAATGTTCGTTGACAATTCGGTTGCGCACGATTTTGCTGTCGAGCGTGAGTCCTTTGGCCGCTTCGGCTTCAGTAAGCTCACGTGGCAAAATGTCGAGCAGCAAAACCTCCACGCCGATGTTGGCAAAATGGCAGGCGATTCCCGAACCCATGATTCCGGAGCCTATGACTGCAACTTTCTTAATGGTTCGTTTCATTGTAATTTTTCGGTTGAATTGAATATGTTTTTATCCAAGATGAGTTCATTGATTTTTTCGGCCACTTCCATAAAGTTTTTAAGTTGCTCCTCGGTGACATGCTGCTTGACCTTTTCGTTGAATTTGAGTACGTTGGTACGCGAGAGTTCGCGTTTCTCCTTGCCAAATTCGGTCAGGTAAATCAGTACGCCGCGACCGTCGTTGGGGTTTTTCTTCCTGGTGATGAGCCCGCGTTCTTCCATCGATTTAAGTGTTCTTGTAAGGCTGGTGGCTTCCATACCCATTTTTGGGCCAAGCGTCGTCGATGGCGTGCCGTCTTCCTTATCCAGGCTGAGTAGCGCAAAACCCGTGGCCATCGTGGCGTCGTATTTGGCAGCCTCTTCGTTGTACATGCGCGCAACGGCTTGCCAGGTGGCGCGAAGTACGTAATCTATGGTTTTGTCCTTCATGTTTTTCGCAATCGATTGAGCCAAAGATAATAAAAAATACTATGCGCGCATAACAAATAATTGAAATTTTTACGTTAAAGTTTTTGGGTGATGTGCTAAGGCACTGAGGTTCTGAGGAGCTGAGGTTTTAGGGCGTTTCCCTGCGGGCAGTCGGCTTGGCAGCCTCGTGTCCCTTAGGGGCAGGCTGTACGCTATAGCTTTGTTCGTGCCTCACAAAGGCTGCCGCTGCCATCCTTAACGCGCTGCGCTCGCCCGAGGCATTTGGGTTTGCATTAATTGTTGCGCGAAGAGAGGCTAGGAAGATGCGAAAAAAATAAAACACAGATTGCACAAATTTCACAGATTTCTAATTTGATCTGTGAAATTTGTGCAATCTGTGTTTAAACCTTATCGAACCTTATCGTTTCTTGGTAAAATTACTCACCATATATCTTCCGGTACAAATCTTTATACTTTTCCATCACGATTTTGCGCTTCAGTTTTAAAGTAGGCGTGAGGTGGCCTTCGTTGATAGACCAAACGTCTGGTGTGAGTTCAAAGCGTTTGATTTGTTCCCAGTTCCCGAATTTCTTATTGAGTGTTTCTACTTCTTCCCTGATGCGGTCGATGACTTTTTCGTTGCACGCAATCTCGGCGTTGGTTTTACCGCAATCAATGTTGTGCAGTTTGGCCCACTCCTTTACAAATTCAAAGTTGGGCTGTATGAACGCGCCCGGCATTTTTTCGCCATCGCCAATCACCATGATTTGTTCAATGAAACGCGACTGTTTCATCGCATTTTCAAGCAATTGCGGTGCGATGTATTTCCCCCCAGAGGTCTTGAACATTTCCTTTTTACGGTCGGTGATTTTTAAGAAACCTTCGCTGTCTATTTCGCCAATGTCACCCGTATGGAAATATCCGTTCACGAGCACTTCGGCGGTTTTCTCGGGATCTTTGTAATAGCCCATCATTACGTTGGGGCCTTTGCACAAGATTTCACCGTCGGCGGCAATCTTGACCTCCACATTCTGGATGACTTTACCCACCGTACCAACCTTGAAATGGCGGTTGCGGTAATCATTTACGGCAATTACAGGCGAGGTTTCGGTAAGTCCGTAGCCTTCCATCACGTAAATTTCGGCAGCGGCAAAAATGCGCGCCAATCGCGGTTGTAACGCCGCGCTACCCGAAACCATCAGGCTTAAATTGCCTCCGAGTCCTTCTTTCCATTTGCTGAAAATCAATTTTCTCGCAATTTTCAGTTGCCATTCATACCAGGCACCATTGGCGCCGTAAGGTTCAAATCTAAGTCCCAAATCAATCGCCCAAAAAAACAGTTTGCGTTTGATTCCCGTGAGTTCGGTGCCTTTGGCGTAAATGCGATCGAATACTTTTTCAAGCAATCGGGGAACCGCGGTAATCACATTGGGCTTGGCTTCCTTTAAATTGTCTACAAGCTTGTCAATCGATTCGGCAAAATAGACCGAAACCCCATAGTATTGGTAAATGTATAAGATCATGCGCTCGTAAATGTGGCAGATCGGGAGGAAACTCAGTGCGCGGCTTCGGCCCGCCTCAAACGGGATCCGTGGTGCGCTGTCGAGCACGTTAGAAACGATATTCTGGTGTGACAACATGACGCCTTTGGGTCTTCCGGTGGTTCCCGACGTGTAAATGATGGTCGCTAAATCTTCTGTTTTTACCGCGTCTTTTCGCGCTTCCACTTCGGTTTGGTTGCTGTTGTCGGCACCCAACTCGAGCAATTCGGCCCAGTTTTTACAACCCGGAATCTCGTCGAATGAAAAGACTTCCTTTAATTGGGGCACATTTTGCCGAATCAGGTTCACTTTGCGCAATACTTCGGTATCCGACACAAAGCAATAGATGGATTCTGAGTGATTGAGGATATACTCGTAGTCTTCCTCAGAAATCGTCGGGTAAATCGGGACATTTTGCGCGCCGGTTTGTAAAACGCCAATGTCCATGATGTTCCATTCGGTGCGATTGTTGGATGAAATCACAGCAATCTTATCGTTTTTTTGGATGCCCATACGCAACAATGCCCGTGAAATGCGATTGGCTTTTTCAAGGTATTCCCCGGTTGAGGTCTTTACCCATTTATCGCCATATTTGGTCACCAGCGCGTCCGGTATATTCGTGAACTGTTGTTGTTGGTAGTACGGAAAGTCAAAAAGGCGCGTGATCTGGGTCATTTCGTATAGCTTTATTGCCGCAAATTAAGTAATAAATAGTTATCCGACAATTTTCGCCGTTCAAATATTTCATAAAGGCAAACGTATTTGGATTGGCTTAAATTTAACGGCAGCGCACCGCGTAATTGCAATATATTTGATATTTTTGCGCACCAGTGAAACGCGACAAAATTATACTTTTACACATGCTTAAACACCTGCGCCTCAACGAATACAAGGTTTTACTCTACAGGGTTTTCCTGGCTTATGCCTTTTATTTTTTGGCGCGTATCCTGTTTTACGCCTTCAACGCTAAACTACTTAAGGTAGATAGCCTTACAGATTTGTTGCCACTTTGTTACTACGGATTGGCTTTTGATACGACAGCGATTTTGTACGTAAACCTATTATTTATCGTGCTGTCTATTTTACCGTTCCGCAAGAATGCGAGCCAGGGCTACCAGAGGTTCCTGGCCATTCTGTATTTCGTGACCAATCTCGCTGCTTACGCCACGAATTTCATAGACTTCATTTACTACCAATACACATACGCGCGTACCACAATTGTAGCGCTTAATGTCATCGAACATGAAACCAACAAGACCACACTGTTCCTGAGTTTCCTCGTCGATTTTTGGTATGTATTCCTGTTGTTTTTTGTGTGCGCCGGTTTGTGGATTTGGCTGTACCGGAAAATTGAGGTCCGATCATTTCATCCCTCAAACAAACTGCAGTATTTTGGCTTTTCTATAGTTGGATTTTTGTTTGTGGCCGCGATGATCGTGGGTGGTATCCGCGGCGGCGATTTTAGCAAAGCCACCAGGCCCATCAATATCCTCGATGCAAGCCGCCATGTCAAGAATGTAGTACATGCCGACATTGTTCTGAACACGCCGTTTGCCATCATCCGTACGTTGTTCACCAACAGTTTCCAGAAAACCAATTATCCAGACCTGACTCCTGAGTTGATCCTGCAAAAGGTGCAGCCCATCAAGCAATACCACAACAATCCACCTACCAAGCCCAATGTGGTCATTTTTATATTGGAGAGTTACGGCCGCGAGTACATCGGTGCGTTCAACAAAAAATCGGGTATTCCAGACTATAAAAGCCATGCGCCATTCATCGATTCGCTCGCGCAGCACAGTATGATTTTCACCAACGCCTATGCCAACGGAAGGCAATCCATACACGGAATGTCGTCTATTTTGGCGGGATTGCCATCGTTTAAGGACGCGTTTACCTCGTCGCCTTACCCGAGGCAGAAAATAGAATCTATTGTTTCTACGCTCGAAGGCGAAGGCTACAACACTTCGTTTTTTCACGGCGCGGCAAACGGTTCTATGGGATTCCTCGGATTCGGAAATATTTTGGGCATCGACAACTATTACGGACGCACCGAGTTTAACGATGACTCGCAGTTCGATGGATTCTGGGGTATTTGGGACGAACCGTTCCTGCAATATATGAAGAAAACCCTCGATACGAAGAAGACACCGTTTTTTGCGTCGGTGTTTACCGTGTCTTCGCACGAGCCGTACATCATCCCTGAAAAGTACAAGGACAAATTCAAGGAAGGCGGCGTGCCCATGCACAAATGCGTGGAGTACACCGATTATGCACTCAAGCGTTTCTTTGACCAAGCCAAAAAAGAACCGTGGTTCAACAACACGATTTTTGTCATGGTGGCCGATCACGCCAACCAGATTTTCTATCCCGAATACGCAAAACCCATCCAGCGCTTCGCCGTGCCGATTCTGATTTACCAACCCAATAGCAAATACGTGGGTGTCGATGAAGATTGGGCGCAGCAGATTGATATTTATCCGACGATTTTAGACATGATCGGTTACCAGAAGCCTTTTCGCAGTTGGGGCAGGAGTTTGTTTGATAAAAAAGGGATGGCGCCGTATGTGATCAATTCTACGGGGAATATCTACCAATTCATGAAAGGGAACTACATTTGTCTGTTCGACGGAAAGAACGCCATCGGGTTTTATGATAAGAACGACAAAATCCTTTTTGAGAATCTGATTGCGAGAAGAAATGCCGAAATGAATGACCTTGAACTCAGTTGCAAGGCATTCATTCAGGATTATATGGAGCGCGTCGTCGACCAGAAACTTTACGTCAAATAATTATGAAAAAGAACAAAAAAATAATTCTGGTTTTGGTTGCAGTTGTCGTGCTTTTCTTTGTCGGGAAGTATGTTTACGATATGCACATCAACCACAACTTTGAAACGATTACCGAAGGGAAAGTCTACAAGTCAGGCGTGATTCCGCCCGATGAAATTGCCGATTACGTGAATAAGTATCACATCAAGTCCATCGTCGATTTGCGTTTTCCGGGAACCGCCGATCTGGTCAACAACCCCGAATTGCCTTCAGAACTTGTCGCCGAAAAAGAAGCAGTTGGGAAAATTCCGGGCGTGAACTATTTCAACAACGGATCGGATCAGGTGCCCAATGCGCAAAACCTCGACCGATTTTTTAAAATCATGGACAATCCAGACAATTATCCGGTGTTGATCCACTGCTATCATGGCGTTGGGCGCGCCGAAATGTACTCGGCTTTGTACCGCATCGAATATGAAAACTTCAGCAATGAAGACGCGCGGCATGCGGTTCGCCCAATTATCAAATGGGGCGCTTTTGATGACGGTACGCCTAAGGGTGAATACCTGAAAGCTTATCAATCCAGAAAACAGCAGGCTGAGCAAAAGCCTTAATCATAAGTTCAGATACAAATCAGATTTACCCGTGAGCAGTAAGGCGAGATACACCATCACCGCTAAAATTTCAATCCACAGCAAAAGGTAAAAAACCAAAAACCGCCAGGTAAAGCCGGCCCATTTGTACAAGCCTCGGGTTGCGTTCCAGTACACCCATATTGGGAAAAGTATGCTGGCAAAAGTCATCACCACTTCTAAATACCCCAATATGTCAGGCATTTCATAGCTGTTGATGAAATTTAAAAGAACCACGAAAGCATTGAGGGCAAGTATGCCTGCGAGGTTGAATCCACCCAAAATCAAATGTTCAGCAAAATTGAGTTTGAGCCTTCTAAAGATCAGCATCGCATTGAGGGCGATGACCGGAACCAAACAAAGCAGGATGACCTTGATGTTCTTCTCCAGAAAAAGCAAGATGGTTTTTGAATCCTTGGTCGTTTCCTCGGTCTGCGGATGAATGTTGTTAAAATAATGCGACAATACCAAGTTTAGACCAATCAGCAGCAACGATAAATAAAACACATTGTAGTACCGAATCCGCTTGCCTTTGATGTAATCGAGCGCTGCTTGCCCGGGTCGGATAAAGACCTCTTTAATTGTAAACAAAATTCCCTTTTCGAGATGCCAAACGCCGTGTATGAGGTCGTGCGTTAAAAAATGCCCGAGCGCAATGCGGTGCGTGTCGGTCTTTTGCCCACAGTTTTGGCAGAATTTTCCTTTGGTTTCGTGGTAGCAGTTCAAACAGTGGCTGTGCATGGCCTGGAGATTAGTTCTTGATGAATTTTTGTGTCTCGGTAAAGTCGTCGGTTTTGATTAGAATCACGTAAACGCCTCGGCTTAAACTGCTCACATCAAAGGTTTGTAGTCCGTCATTACCGGATTTTGAAAACACCAATTGACCGATACTGTTGAATATCGCCACCGAATAATCACTTCTAATTGTATTGACGTTTAATGCTGAAGCCGCAGGATTCGGATAAATCCTGAACGGCGAAAGTTTTACATCCGAAGTGCCAAGTACCGAAGGCTGCAGAATATTCACCTTAAAGTCATCGAAATAAAACCCGTCATAGTTCACCGCGCCATCCGAAATCAAACGAAAACGAACCCGAATCGTCTGTCCGGCGTAATCGCTCAGGCTGATTTCCTCATTGACCCATGTGGTTTGGAATCCGGTGAAAGACGGGGTCTGTTCAATCAGGCGGGTGTATTTCCCACATTGTGGGATCCAGGTCACGCCATTGTCTGTCGATACATCGAAAGTGACATAATCATAATTGCCTTCAAGCTCCCATTTTGCTGCGAAAGTGACAGTGGCACCAGCAACGGTGGTCAGGTCGATTGGAGCCGAAAGCCTGATATTTTTATTGGCGTTGTTGGCGTAAAAATTAGAAGGCGAATCAGTGATCGATGTGGGCGCCGAGACGAACGCCTGAGTCGTAGTTGCCCAGGTCGAACCAATCCAGGTTGGCGTGATCGCGCTACCGCTATCGTTGACAATCGTCTGCAACGCGCCGAATTTTTTGGTTATGAGTTGTCGGTCGGTATAATCGCCGTTGTCAATCAAAAACTCAAAAGTGACGAGGTCGTTGCTGCTCGTTCCTGGTGCCATCTGCAATGAAATAGCCGCATTGGCCGAATCAGAAATTGCCATGCCGTCGATTTGGAAAGGAGCTCCAACAGCGGTGATGTTGTTAGAAATCGGGTTAATGCTCACTGTAAAATTGCCGTTGCCACCCAAGCCCAAACGCTCGAGTTCAAAATCGACGTTGACCACGGCCGCGTTGCCCAGGAATTCGGGGGACTTATCGGTGAGTTTGCCGTAAGAGAGTGCGAGCCTTGCGGTAGTCAGATTGGTAAACACCATTTTGTTGCACACCGGAACAATCTGCGAAACAGACGGCCAAAACGAATCGCCAATTTCGGGCGTAAAAGCAAAGATCTTATCGTGGCTCATGGTCTGTCCGTACATAAAATCGTCGGAGCTGCCCGAAGCCGCATACAAAGCCGACGCGATTTCGTTGGTGAGGTTGTTGTTGGATACCATAAGCGCCGAAATCTTCTTATAATACGTATCATCCGGGCTGGGTACATTGAGGTCATACCCAAAAGGATATAGTAACAAATCGCTGAAAGTATGTGCGTTAAGTGCGAGTTTGAAATTGTGGTTTTCTACAAAAAACTTTACCGCTTGGGTTTCGGGCTCTGAAAACGTAGCCGTTCCGGGATATACCTCGCTGTTCACGTCGGCAGAGACACCCAGGGTGTTCCAGACACTTTGCGCTGCATTGCCGCCAATCCAATAATCGTAATTGCGGTTGTTGTCTACCCCGATGCCGGTTTCTAAAATGCGGCGGTTTTTACGCCACATGCCAAAGCCGTTGGGATTGCTGGTGTTGTTGTAAACATAGCCGTCAGGATTCACCACCGGGATGAAATACATTTCGGTATTGTCGACAAGGTATTGCACTTCTGGATTGGTATCGTAATTCTCCAGCAGGTACCACATATAAAAGATAGTTTCAGACAGCGAAATCGGTTCGCGCGCGTGGTGTACCGCAGTGTATAGAACCTGTGGGCGTGTATTGATCGATTCGGGGTTTTTAGTGATTTTGACCCATTGCAAAGCGCGGCCTTCCGAGGTCATGAAAGTCCCAACATCGGCTTTGTCGGAAATCAAATCGGGCCTAAAACTGCGCATATTGTCTAACTGTTGCAGCATTTCCTCATAAGTGAAATAGCCCGCCATCGACCCCAATTGGAAATTGAATGGAGTGGGATAATCAATGAAAGCACTGCAGGACGTGTTTGCAGGATTGGCTGCCGTAAGGTTTTGACTGTTGTTTTGCGCGGCGTAATACTGCTGCACATCAGCAATCTCGATGGTTACAGGAATTCCTAAGTCGCGCGCCTTCTGGATTTCGGTATCCGAAAAATCCGAAACAATAGAATAACCTGCCTTATGGATGCCGTGGTCCATTGGCAGTCCGGCCGCTTGTAATTTTTTTAGATTCTCAACGGTTTGGTAGGTGATTTTGGCGCGGTGGTATTTCCCTGGATTGACCTGCGCCAACACAACGATAGGCAACAGTAACGCGGCGAGTAACAGTTTTCTCATGGTCTGGAGATTGGATTCCAGACAAATATATTACTTATTTTCAATCCATAATCTCGCGTTGACAAATGCCTCATGCCATGGCGACACTTCGTCGTTTCTGTCTTTTGGGTAGTGCGCCCAGTTCCATGAAAAGGTCGAGCGTTCAATATGCGGCATCATCACCAAATGCCTGCCGGTTTTGTCGCAAATCATCGCGGTGCTGAAGTGCGAGCCGTTTGGGTTGGCCGGATAATCGTCATAGGCGTATTTGGCGACAATCCCGTAATTCCCTTCCTCGTGCGGAAAACTAAATTTCCCTTCGCCATGCGATACCCAAACGCCGAGCGTACTTCCCGCCAGGGTTTTGAGCATCACCGAGTTATTTTGCTGTATGGTTACCGACGTAAAAATACTTTCGTGTTTCTGGCTTGTATTGTGTAGCATTTTTCCGTGGATTTCATGCTCGGGATTGATTACGCCGAGTTCCATAAACAACTGGCAGCCGTTGCAAATCCCAACCGACAGTGTGTCTTCGCGCTTAAAGAAATTGTCGAGCGCGGTTTTGGCTTTTTCGTTATACAGGAACGCACCCGCCCAACCTTTGGCCGAACCCAGTACATCCGAATTAGAGAATCCGCCCACGGCACCAATAAATTGGATGTCTTCCAGCGTTTCGCGTCCCGAAATCAAATCGGTCATGTGAACGTCTTTGACATCGAATCCGGCAAGGTACATGGCGTTGGCCATTTCACGTTCTGAATTACTTCCTTTCTCGCGGATAATGGCGGCTTTCGGACGCGGTTTGGCCTCGTCGATTGTTGTTTTTTTTCCCGTAAAATGACTTGGGAAAGTGTATTGTAAAGGTTGGTTCTTGTAATTCTTGAATCGCTCTTCGGCCATCCCATTTTTGGATTGTTTGCGGTCGAGCAGGTAAGAGGTTTCAAACCAGGTGTCGCGGTATTCGTTAATGTCGAATTTGAAGTCGAAAGAGGAAAGTCGAAAGTCTAAAGTCGCCCGATTGGTGACTTTCCCTATTTTGAAATATTCGATTCCCTGAAGCTTCTGTTCTACGAATTGGTCGTTTTTAGCCTGGAAAACGATTCCGATATTTTCGGAGAAGACTATTTTAACCGGGTCTTTTTCACCGAATCCGTCGAGGTTGATTTGGGCACCCAAATCCAAATCGGCAAAGCACATTTCGAGCAAAGTGGTAATGAGTCCGCCGCTGCCAATGTCGTGTCCGGCGAGGATTTGTCCGTCAAGAATCAATTCCTGGATGGCATTAAAGGCTTTTTTAAAGAATTCCGAATCTTTGACCGTAGGTGCTTCGTTCCCGATTTTATTCAAAACCTGCGCAAACGACGAGCCGCCGAGTTTGAAATCGTCCTGCGACAAATTAATATAGTAAATCGAGCCGCCGTCTTTTTGCAAAACCGGTTCAACGACTTTGGTAATGTCGGTACAGTTTCCGGCCGCCGAAATGATGACCGTTCCCGGTGCAATCACCTCGCCATCGGGATATTTCTGTTTCATCGAAAGCGAATCTTTTCCGGTTGGGATGTTGATGCCCAGCACGATGGCAAAATCCGAGCAAGCCTTGACCGCTTCATACAAACGCGCATCCTCGCCTTCATTTTTACAAGCCCACATCCAGTTCGCCGACAATGAAATGCCTTTGAGGTGGTTTTTGATCGGTGCCCAAATGATGTTAGACAGCGCTTCCCCGATAGCCACACGGCTTCCCGCAGCAGGATCGATCAACGCGGCAATCGGCGCATGTCCTATCGACGTGGCCACGCCTTCTTTTCCGTTGTAATCCAAAGCCATCACGCCCATATTGTTGAGCGGCAATTGCAACGGCCCGACGCATTGTTGTTTGGCGACTTTCCCGCCCACGCAACGGTCTACTTTATTGGTGAGCCAATCCTTGCAGGCTACGGCTTCGAGCTGTAAAACCTGTTTGAGGTAGGTTGGGATGTTTTCTGTTGCGTACTCAATGTCAGCGTATTTTCTGTCGATGGTCTTGTCGGCCATGATGGTTTTTGGAGAAGACCCAAACATATCTTCTAAAGCGAAATCCATTGGTTTTTCGCCTGTGGTTTTAGATTCAAAAGTGAAGCGGTGGTTATTGGTAACGTCACCAACGGAGTACATCGGCGCGCGCTCGCGGTCTGCAATTTTTTGCAATAAGTCGAGGTTGTCTTTGCCGATCACAAGTCCCATGCGCTCCTGCGATTCATTCCCGATAATTTCCTTGGCCGAAAGTGTCGGGTCGCCAACAGGCAATTTATCGAGGTCGATGAGTCCGCCGGTTTCTTCTACGAGTTCGGACAAACAGTTCAAATGCCCGCCCGCGCCGTGGTCGTGTATCGAGACAACCGGGTTGACGTCGGCTTCGACAAGTCCGCGGATGGCTTTGGCTGCACGTT